>WNFI01329842.1_pt1 | contig 10938 bp, 12 predicted proteins | sample 5400471 | NCBI WGS metagenome assembly WNFI01 (sample SAMN13153348, study PRJNA577476) | soil metagenome | isolation source: 100 cm saprolite on Douglas fir-dominated hillslope | place: USA:California | collected 2013-09-17 | reverse complement strand
CTAATTTACTATGTTGACCTTGACAAAAGACGAACTGTTCCGTGATAATCAATAATATACTTTTCCATATCCGACCGAGTAAAAGGACCTGCTTTGGAAACTTACGGATCACATGAATATCCTGGTCGACTCTTTGTCGTTGAAGGTGTTGACGGCTCTGGCAAAAGTACGCAAATTGCGCTCCTACGACAGTGGTTGATCAGCGAAGGTTATACAGTTTTCTTCAGTGAATGGAATTCGTCTCCTCTGGTCAAAAAGACTACCAGAAAGGGGAAGAAAAAGCAATTGCTGTCGTCAACGACATTTAGCTTGATCCATGCTACGGATTTCGCTGATCGCACGGAACATGATATTATTCCTCCCCTCAAGGCGGGTGCTATCGTACTGGCGGATCGTTATATTTACACGGCCTTTGCTCGCGATGTTGCACGCAATGTGGATCGTCAATGGGTACGTGAGTTGTACCAGTTTGCCGTGAAACCGACTGTAGCATTCTATTATCGTGTGCCCCTGGAAGTGTCGCTAAGCCGAATCTTGACTGGCCGTACTGAACTCAAATACTATGAAGCGGGATTGGACCTGGGCTTGAGTAATGACCCCCAGGAAAGCTTTAGGCTGTTTCAACAGCGCATTGTAAGCGAGTATGAGTCGATGGTTGAAGAATTCGAGCTAACGGCGATGGATGCTACCTTGCCTATACCGGAGCAGCAACGACGAATGCGCAAGATTATTCGTCCCTACTTACAGGGTGTACGCCGTATACGCGCCTCCGCAAAGGAGTCAGCATGGGCAGGCCTGGCACGAGAGATGCGCCCAACGCAAGTGGATATAGTGGGGAGAACTGGAAGATGACGATAGTAGCGAAACGGCGGCAAGAGGAGCTACATTAAGTTGCTATAGCATCGAGTGTAGCGAAGAGGTAGCCTATGACTGAACTAGCATTTTACGGCATTGATGCCATCCACCTGAAAGAGCGAGAAGAACTTTTACCCGGCCGCTTGATAGTGATTGAAGGCACCGATGGCGTCGGTCGGTCAACTCAGCTACGCTTGCTGCGTCCCTGGTTGGAAAGTAGCGGCTATGCGGTCGTTGATACAGAGATGACCCGTTCGGTACTGGTCGGAGCGGGTCTCAAACAGGCCAAAGCGGGACATACGCTTGGCCCGATCACGCTCAATCTGTTCTATGCAACTGACTTTGTCGATCGCTTCGAGAGCCAGATTGTACCGCCATTACATGCCGGCTTTATTGTACTCACGGACCGTTATATCTATTCCTTGATGGCTCGTGCTATTGTACGAGGCGCTGATCCGAAGTGGATTCGTTCCATTTATGGACTGGCGTTAATACCGGATGCTATTTTCTACTTGAATGTTGGGATCGATGATCTGATACCGCGCGTGCTGCAGCGAGGCGGATTTGATTACTGGGAATCAGGTATGGACATGCGATTGGGGGCAGACCTTTTTGAGAGCTTTGTGAATTATCAGACACAAATGCTTGAGCAATACGAGGCGTTGACGACTGAATATGGTTTCCAGGTGCTTGATGCAAGCTTGCCCGTCGAGCAGCTCCACGAGCAATTGAAACAGAAGGTCTTACCGCTCCTACCCCATGGATAGCCTGTTAATCAGAATCAAGTGCCTGCGCTTCTTCTACCACGTATCCTGCTTCACGTAGCCGTTGCAATAATTGTTCGCATTGTGCCCGGTCACGCGTTTCCAGGGTAAGCGTTTCTTCGCGTTGCATGATGGGCAAACGGCTGGAGATACGCTGGTGCCGTACATCGATGACATTGATACGCATCTCTGAGATGATGACCAAAAGGCGCATCAATTCGCCAGGTCGATCGGTTAGCCGCGTGTGAATGACGAAGTAGCGGCCAGCGTCTGCAAGACCATGCTCAATAAAGCGACCAACCAGGTTAATATCGATGTTCCCACCTGTTAAGGGCACCAATACCTTCTTTCCTTGCAATTTGACCGCTCCACTCAAGAGGGCAGCTACACCTGCTGCTCCTGCGCCCTCGACAAGCATTTTGTTGCGTTCCATCAGCAGCAAGACCGCGCCGATAATCGCCTCATCGTTGACCAGGACGACGTCGTCGACCAGGTGCTGAATAATAGGAAAAGTCAATGTGCCGGGTCGTTTTACCGCGATGCCATCGGCGATGGTCGTGATAGATGGTAAAGTTCTTAGCTCCCCAGCATCAAGAGATGCTCGACTGCTAGAAGCCCCCTCTGCTTGCACGCCAATAATCTTAATATTGGGTCTGAGCGCGCGGGCTGCGATTGTAATTCCTGCAATCAGTCCACCACCACCGATGGGAACGATTAGAGCATCTGCATCGGGGAGGTCGCTGAGCATCTCCAGGCCCAGCGTACCCTGTCCGGCTATCACGTCTGGATCGTCAAAGGCGTGGACAAACGTGGCGCCTGATTCTGCTTGTAACTCTAGACAGTATTGATAAGCATCATCATAGGTAAATCCATGCAGAACAACGTTAGCACCGTACCCCTGAGAGGCCATAACCTTGGCGAGCGGAGCGGTTTCTGGCATAACAATGGTGCAGGCTATGTTATATTGGGCAGCGGCGATCGCAACTCCCTGGGCATGATTACCGGCTGAGGCCGCGATCACTCCACGATTGTATTCCTCCTCGCTCAGGCGCGAAAGCTTGAAACTGGCACCACGTACTTTGAAGGAGCCAGATCGCTGCATATTTTCTGCTTTCAAATAGATGTCTGCACCCGTAATATCGCGCAGGGTACGCGATGGTGTGAGCGGCGTGTGATGAATCCGTGGTTTGAGGAGTTTATAGGCCTCCCAGATATCAGCAATGGTGACAGGCGTGTGTGCCTCGGGGTCGTGATTAGTTATAGTCTTGGCATCATTTTCAACAAAACGCATGACGTAGTACGGTTCCTTTCACCTTTTAGTACAGCGATGGACCATACCACGTTCATTGTGGTCATGAATAATTATGGTGGAATTATAACGCAAGTCGCAAGAGGATACAATACGCTGGAAGAAGCGAACTACGCTTTTTTCAAGGAGACCTACCAGGACACATAAGGTGCTTCCAGCTCCTTATGTGTCCTGGTAGGTCTCTACAGCTACCGCTGGCGGAAAATCTTCACTCTTCTATTTGGTTCTTTTCCGCGGCTGCGCGAACTCAAGTTATAGCGTGTCGCCATCTGGTGTTGCAGCCTTCGAATATAAGCATTGGCAGGGGCTAATTCAGCTGTTGTCAGGCCATTATTCAGGACCTGGTGGATGGCGTCCTCCGTCTCTAACAATGCTCGCATGGTTGGATCATCGGGTTGAGAACCGTTTCCCCCTTCCGATTCTTCCTCGTTCTCATCCATCGAAGTATCCATGGGAATATCGAAGATGCGGGCAAGAGCATGCTGCATCTGTGCGACAGTGTTGTTCTTCAGGATGATGATCAGCTTGCGGTCCTCTTCCGCCTGCTGAAGGCGTTCCGGTTGGCGACGATAGTAGTTTTTCAGTGTGATGACAGCATCGGCATCACTCTGGTTGTTTGTGACAATAATCGGTACGCGCAACTGGCGTGCAGATTCAGATAGGCGGTCGCGACTCACTCCAAACGGGTAGATGCGTAACGTTTTGAGGGTGGGTAGTTGCTCTTTCTCGTCGTCGGGTTGATAAATTCTTTCATCGAGCAGAGGTCGATCGATCGCTACCAATCCGGCTGCGTTATGTTGGTTGACATCACCTGGAGCGGTTCCAGTCGGTGCTAATGCCCTTACCTGTACCTGTGGTTGGGCCTGGCCGCGACCGCGGAAGCGTTCGCTTCCGTTGCCTCCACCCAGATCGGCGCGAAATCCCTGTTGACTCCCCATACGCCGAACAGAACCCCAGGTACCATCGGAGCGGTCAATGGTACTGGCAGCGCGTGACGCGCCACCAAAGCCTTCGATACCCCATATTGGTACATCCATACCACCTGAGGTTATACGGCGTGCTGTGACGCGTCCCGTCTCTTCATCGCGCGTGCGCTCTTCAGCAACCACAGGTTGGCCGCGCAACATACTGTCTATTGTATCAGAGACATCACGATGCACGATCAGTTCCTGCCAGCTTTGTTGTTCGACCACCACGTCGAAAGTCGGTGGAGCTTTACGTTCCAGGATACTCTTCTGCGTATGGCGTCTGCGTGCCTCTTCATCCCCTAGGGTGACGGTTTGGATGCCGCCTACGAGGTCGGAGAGTGTCGGGTTCACCAGCAGATTACCGAGCGAGTTACCGTGAGCGGTTGCTACAAGCTGTACGCCGCGTTCCGCGATAGTGCGCGCTGCAGCAGCTTCCAGTTCGGTGCCTATTTCGTCAATAACAATGACCTGTGGCATGTGGTTTTCCACCGCCTCGATCATTACCGCATGCTGTTCTGCAGTGCGAGCTACTTGCATACGGCGCGCCCGACCTATACCGGGATGAGGAATATCACCATCACCCGCGATTTCGTTCGAGGTATCCACAATTACAACACGTTTATTCGATTCGTCTGCGAGGACGCGGGCTATTTCACGCAACAGGGTGGTTTTTCCAACCCCTGGGCGACCAAGAATCAAGATCGATTGACCCTGTTCGACAATATCGCGGATGAGCGCAATACTGCCGAGAACAGCTCGACCAATGCGGCAGGTCAAGCCAACAACTTTTCCTTTACGATTGCGTAGCGCGCTGATACGGTGGAGCGTCCGCTCGATACCGGCGCGGTTATCGTCACCAAATTCACCTATACGCTCGACCACATACTCGAGGTCAGCGTAGGTCACTGGCTGAGTACTTAGGATCACCTCCCCTTCTGGGAACCGGCCCTCGGGTAAACGCCCAAGGTCCATTACGATCTCCAGCAGTTCGCTTCGGTTTTCGAGCCGATTGGCCGCGTCGTGGATGGCAGGTGGCAAAGTTACCAGCAGAGCCTCCAAATCGTCAGTGATCGTTTGATGCATAGGCAGTTCTATCACCTCGTTGTCTGGCGCGAGTTGACCGTCCCCAGGCCTTTCACGCCATATGCTACTCGTTGTTCCAGCGCAGGGACTGTGCGTGGGTTCATAGCGAGCATGGCTATGTGGCGCACGAGCAACGCCTTGGTCGAGACATGCTCAAAACCACTGGAACGCAGAGCGTTAATAACGGAAGAATCGTACTCCCGCACCTGGCAATAGATGGGGCGTGCGCTTCTTTCCAAAAGCCGCTGAGTGCCGAACCGTATAAGTGGTTCAGCCAGTTCAGCATGTTCAGGATGAACAATAAGCGAGAGCTGGTGCGGCACTGTGCCGTGACCGCGGCAAATGCGCAACCAGGCTCCTAAACGAACGCCAACGTCACATACGAAGTTTTCATCCCCCCTGGACAGGGAGAATGACAACGGACGTAGTGAACCGACATATAACTTAGCAAATTCTTCGCTGTTGTCCAGCATCTCCGCCATCTGGACCCGCTGTGGAGTGACAGCACGGTAGAGCTGATGCAATCCCCATACATGATGGCGATTCCAGCGTCGAAGTGAAGGCGGGTTGAAGTCTCCCTGTACTGACTCAGGCTCAAAGACATAGGTCAGTTGACGGGCATAGCGCTGAAATCCAGCTTTCTGGAAAAGTTCCAGTTCTGGAATGTCATCCTCAACCTTTGCAAAAATACGGAGGATACCGTGGCTGGCTGCAACCCCCAATATATACTCGAGCAGTGCTGTGAACACCTCGTCGCTGGAGATACTGCTGTTCACCATCGAGGCGAGATAAGCCAGGTCCCACGTGATCCGTGATGGCCGTTCTCGTACCTGCGCGAATCCCAGGATATGCCAGTGATCCTCACAGATCCAGGTGCGTGCAGCAGTACTGAGGGGGAAGATATTTCTCAGGATAGGCGGCAGAAGAAAACGATTTTCTACCGGTTCAAGCCAACATACGAAGTTCGCAAATTCGTGCTGCTTGCCTCGAGCACGCCGATCAATTGCGTAGATGATTCCCGGCAGATCAACATATAGTACCGGTCGTATCATCCAGTGCTCCTGCGTCGTAGAGGTGGGCCACTTATTATGTACTTCTTGCGCCCCTCGCCCCTACCCCTTGACGCCTTGAACTATGCGGAGAAAGTATTGGTGGAAACGTGGGTCTCCAGAAACCTCCGGATGAAATGCTGTACCTAGTAAGGCTCCTTCTCGGACTGCAACGATGGTTCCATCGTCGAGCGTTGCCAGCACCTCTACCTCGGGACCAACCGACTCAACCACGGGTCCTCGGATAAAGAATGCGTGGAATGCCGCTTCTCCTAGTACTGGCACAGAGAGATCAGTTTCAAAACTTTCCCGCTGACTGCCAAATGCATTTCGGCGAACGCGGATATGCATCGAGGCCAGTAATGGCTGGCCTGCGAGCGCGTTATCCGTCTCGCGTGCCAATAAAATTAATCCTGCGCATGTTCCCCAGATGGGGAACCCTTCCCGAATCTTCTGTTGCAATGGCTCATCTAAGCCATACAACACCATCAACTTGCCAATGGTGGTACTTTCACCCCCTGGTATTATTATACCATCTAACTCCTGCAAATGTTTAGGAAGTCGGACGGCTTTTCCTTCAACTCCCAGTTCGGCCAGCATCTTCAAATGTGCTTCAAAATCGCCCTGTAATGCTAAGACGCCAATGTGTAACTTTTTTTGGCTATTTGTTTTCATACCATAATTCACCACCCGCATCTAATTTACCACCCACGTCGTGCCATCAGTTCTTGCTCTGGTAACTTATCCAGGTTAATACCTACCATCGGGTCACCCAGGTTCCGCGATACCTCTGCGATGATTTCGGGATCCTGGTAATGGGTGGTGGCGCGCACTATGGCTTTGGCTCGTTTCATTGGGTCGCCGGACTTGAAGATGCCGGAGCCGACAAAGATGCCTTCAGCACCCAGGCGCATCATCATAGCGGCATCGGCGGGAGTGGCTACGCCCCCTGCCGAGAAATTCACTACGGGCAACTTGCCTTTTTGAGCGACTTCAATCACCAGTTCGTATGGTGCACCGAGGTTCTTTGCTTCGGTCATCAATTCTTCTTCAGGCAGCATTTGCAAGCGGCGAATGCCATCCATGATAGCACGCATATGGCGTACCGCTTCTATGATGTTGCCTGTACCGGCCTCGCCTTTGGTGCGTATCATCGCGGCGCCTTCTCCAATGCGCCGCAGCGCCTCGCCAAGATCACGTGCACCGCAAACAAACGGAACGGCGAAGAGATGTTTATTGACGTGATAATGTTCATCGGCTGGTGTTAACACTTCTGACTCGTCGATGCAATCTACACCAATGGCCTGCAGAATTTCGGCTTCGACGAAATGCCCAATACGGCACTTCGCCATGACTGGAATGGTGACCGTCTCTTTAATCTTGATAATGAGTTCGGGGTCGCTCATGCGAGCAACGCCACCCTGAGCGCGAATATCTGCTGGTACGCGCTCCAATGCCATAACCGCGGCTGCCCCAGCGTCTTCAGCGAGGCGTGCTTGATCGGGAGTGACTACATCACAGATGACTCCACCTTTGAGCATCTCTGGAAAATTGCGTTTAACTTCTATCGTTCCTGTCTGCTTTTGCATGACTACTTGTCTCCTGGCTGACATGTTGTTTGTATAACGTTTGTACTATAGTCTATCACATGGGGAGGGAAAGCTGCTACAGCCAAGTGGTAAGAGGGATGCCAGCCATGAATACAGATCATGGTAAATCCAGGCTCAACTTTAAGGCAACGTCGACCTTGCTCAATTCTTCGCTGTTGATGGCACCACGGCGGCGGATCAGGCGAGATTTTTCAATGGACATTATTTGTTCGCATTTAACATCGGTATAATCGGTCAAGCCGTTCTCTTCGTTGGGCGCGATGCGTACGTGCAGGGGTAATTCGCGTTCCGTGCGACTCATGGATGCCACTATAGTAAGTGGATAGGTGTGAGAGGCATTGCCTCTATCGTTTTGGATGATCAAAGCTGGCCGTGTGCCTCGCTGTTCAGCACCTCGGCCGGGGGACCAGTTAACATCCCAAATCTCACCACGCCTGGGACTTGGAGGAGTGGGTGGCGGGAGTACGGGTCGATTAGTTTCATTTTGTTGGGGGCTGGGCGTGGAAGGTGCCTTCGCCTCACTACTCATGCAACTACCTACACCTTAAGCAACCATACCTTCTTGACCTGCATTAAAAAAGAAGCGTGCGTCTTCAAGTGTTTCTGGGAGGGAACCGAGATAGGCGTAGGCTTCATCAAGGGAGTGACCGAGGGAGGAGAATGACTGTTCGCGTTTCTGAATGATCGCTGCTTTCAGCTGTTCGTAATTATCCTGGCGCATCAGATCCATAATTGTCTCCACAACATCTCCTAGCGAGGAATCAAGTTCAACGGCAAGAGCCTTTAGCTCTTTGTGTTGCGTTGAAGGGATTTGTATCGATTTGCGGACGAGGTTCTCATGACGATAAAAATCAGGTTGTACTACTGCCATGAAACTGCCTCCTGTTACTAACACAAAGCCTTCCATTACATCTTCCCCAATTGTATACGGTGTTTCCTGAAAAGTCAATAAATATTATTTTCCAAAAAGCTAAAAATATAGTTGCTCTCTCACCTTGCAAGGTGCGAAATTAAGATCACTCCCAGTGTCCACATGAGCAAAGCGAAGACGCCGAGCGCGATGAAGAATAGCGAGCTTTGAAGTTCTAAGCGGTCCTCGCTGAGGATAGCCATTTCAGGAGTGCCAGGAAGACAGTAAACTGGCGCGATATGTCCATCGGCCCATTCCTGGTAATGCCGCTTGCTTACTTCTTGCTGACGCGTGTAGGTCTTCCCCTCGTATTCATAGCGATACGTGACGTAGTAGAAACTATTGGCAGGTTTACGATGGTACGTAGTGGTTCTGATAGAATGGCCGGTGATGTACCCATCAACCCTCATTCCGGTGCGATGCAGTTTTGACCAATTGAGTAGCCCGAAGTTATTGAATATCCACCAGCCCCTGAGGCCGAGGGTGATGAAGAAGACTGTAAATGGAAGTAAAACCAGGGAAGAGACAACTAGCGGACCTATCATCATGCGTTCCTTCTCTCGATGAACTGCTCCTCAGAAAGATAAATTCTATTGTAACAATATTGCGAGTATGTTATCATCCCGGCTGGAAACATTTTAACATTGAAGGAGAAATTCGGTGGCAACCCGTATTCTGGTCGTGAATGACACGCAAGAAATCTTAGAATTGTTCCGTATGCTGCTGGAAGAAGAGGGGTATGAGGTCGTGTTATCCGGCTTCCCCATTCAGCAGATGAGTGACATCGAACAGATCCACCCTGATCTCATCATCTTAGATTTAGTCTTTGGTGACCAGAAGAGCGGGTGGCAGATGCTACAAATGCTCAAAATGAAGCGATCAACGGCATCCATTCCTGTTATCGTATGTACGGCCGCTCTCGGTATGGTAAGAGAGCAAGAAGGTTACCTGGTCTCCCAGGGTGTTCACGTGGTCTTCAAGCCATTCGACATCGACCACTTGTTAACTAACATCAAACAACTAGTGGATTCACATGAGCAGGTTTCCTCAATCACCAAGGAAGAGGGGAAGAAGAAATAGGAGGTGATTGACTTTTCTTCGGGGACAGCAGCCTACGAGACCTGGTTTCAAAATCTCAGAGTTGGTTTCAGCTTGCTGAGTCCCTTTCTCACTATGCCAGATAACTTCTCACCGCATTCACGGGAAAAACTGCTCGACGTGCACAGGTAGATTTAGCACTATATGAGAGGATAAAGTTTGTTGTCCACGAAAGGCACCAAGTAAATGATACTCGCCATTCTCTAATACTAACACCTCAACGGTGCGGGTAATAGGCTTGACAAGCCAATACTCTATAATTCCAGCGTGAGCATATCTTTCATACTTGGTGAGTCGGTCATATGCCGCAGTACTCGGAGAAGCCACCTCAACCACCAGATCAGGAGCACCAATGATTTTCTTCTCCGCTACTCTATCCAGATGAGCGTTCAGGACAACGACCAGATCAGGCTGAAACACATTCTTTGGCCCCAGTTCCACATCAATAGGAGCCGTGAATAGCTTCCCAATACCCATAAGATCAATATGGGGGAACAGATAGTAAGCAATGCGTACGGAAATTGCCTGATGCTCTGGACTAGGCGCAGGTGTCATAACCAGCACTCCATTCACAATCTCATAACGATGCCCATCATCTGGAAGAGCAGCATACTCGTTATACGTCCAGGTACCTTGGGGAGGCCCAGGAACCCAATCAGCAGGAGTAACCATAGCTAATCTCTCGCTTGTTGTCGTCATACCCAAACTGCCTTTCATAATACAAAGAAGCATAAATAATGACAGAAGCGGACAGACAGTTATAGTAAAGTTCGCATATTTCTCGCCCTTTGAGAAGGAGTGAGGTACATTTCATGCTTTGCCTTTCATGTTATTCCCAACATAGATCCAAAATCCCTGTTTCGGACCAGGAACATTGTTAACAAGGGTGACCATAGACAGTTTATCGAATAGTTGAGTCCTATGAGTCGAGCCTTTCGTCTAAGGGAACGCTACAGTAATTGTACCACGATAGCGGCTGAAATATGACTGTAGAGGATCAAAACAGGTGAACGTTTTGAAACGCGCTATCAAAAATTACAAAGAGACATTGAAATAGTTAGCCGCAAGTACTTGTAGTGTAAGAAAGAAGATAACCAGATCTCAAAATGAATCCGAGAAAACTGTCACCCTGCCCAATGTTTATACAATACCTAAAGTTAAAGTATCCCCCATTGTCTAGACAATGGGGGATAAGCCATGAATTGTTTGCGCTACTCGGAAAATTGACCGTTTGCTAGCATTCAACTGCGATCTCGCATGCCTTGTGCCCCTTCTTGCCTGGCGCAATTGGC
>WNFI01024186.1_pt1 | contig 10938 bp, 6 predicted proteins | sample 5400471 | NCBI WGS metagenome assembly WNFI01 (sample SAMN13153348, study PRJNA577476) | soil metagenome | isolation source: 100 cm saprolite on Douglas fir-dominated hillslope | place: USA:California | collected 2013-09-17 | reverse complement strand
CCATCGATCATCCGGAGGTGCAGGAACTCTCCATACGCTTTTTGCGGGAGATCAACTATTACGGACTGGCGGAAGTGGAATACAAGCTGGACCCCCGCGACGGAAAACTGAAACTGCTGGATGTAAATGCAAGAACATGGGGATTTCATGCTTTAGGAGAACCTGCCGGAGTCGACTTCCCCTATCTTCTTTTCGCGGACCTGACCGGAACACCCGTGGAAGAATGCCGCGGCCGGGCCGGAGTTGGGTGGATGCGCATGGTCACCGATTTTCCCTATAGCGCGCTGGGCTTGCTGGGGCGGCAACTCAAGTGGCGGGATTACGCAGATTCGATTCAGCATCTGAAAATTGAATCGGTATTCAACCGCAAAGATCTTCTGCCCAGTCTCGCTGAATTCGCTTTAATCCCCTACCTGATTGTGAAAAAAGGCGTTTAGGACACACGGTTTCGGGCGCGGCAAGCGACCTCGGCGGGGTTGTGATTACCGTTTAGGTTTCCACCGCCAAAATTGAAGTGAGCATTTTGGGGATGGCGCGACCAGAGCTGCGACATATTGGGGCGCGGGCTGAAATGAATAAATGCTCCATAGCTGGCTGTCGGGAGCCTGCAATTCTTCATTCCCGCCGGGAGTCAGCGAGACGTTGAAGCTATCCAGGGAAATCTGCAAGCCTGCGCCGCGAGCCTTGACATAAGCTTCTTTGCGCGTCCAGCAAAGGAAGAAGCCTTCGGTGCGCAAGGACTCCGGCAGCGCCTGCAGTTCAGCGAGTTCCTGCTTGGAGAAATATCGCTCTGCGATATCCTCACAAGCCACTTCCGACCGCAATAATTCCAGGTCGATGCCAAGCTCACCCGTGGGAGAAAGCGCGTAAAGCGCCAGGCCATGAGAATGCGATGTGTTGAAGTAAAGAGGAGCTTTTAAATTGTGCGCGGAAAGAAAAGGTTTGCCCTGGGGACCAAAAGCGAAGGATATTTCCGATGGAGGGCGCTGCAGGCAGAGCCCCAGCAACTCGCGGAGAATTCCGCGAGCCGCAACAAAATGATCGCGGTCCCGAGGAAAGATGAAGCGATCGGCGCGACACTTTTCTTCCGCAGACAAAGTTACTTCCAAGTTTTGTAGCGTTTCGGGGTCTAAATCGAGTGAAGCCTGATAAACGTGGATCTGGCCCTCTGTGGGTGCGAAGTTCGGACGTAAATCGTACCAATGAGCGTCGATAGCCATTTTTTAATTTCGAGCCAGGAGGCCCAAAAATGGGGCAGCTCCGGCAAAGAGAACCTTGCTAAAATGATGACACAGTTTTTAGGGAGATCGCAGCTTCGTCGATAAGGAAAAGTCGAAGGCTTAGAGGATGCTTTTTCCCCTAGCCCGGTGCAGGTGAGGTGGGGACAACTTCCGGCAAAAGTGGAAATATCTCGTTATAAAGAGAGTACATTTTCCCTCAGCCCTGCCCAGGTCCTGGTACGTTGAATTATTTCAACAGCAATCGTTTAACATACTGCATCTAAATGACTTATGCTTTCGTCTTGCGGTTTCTTGCAACCAATTGGTATCCAAAGTGCTGAATGTTAAATGGAATTCCTCGTATTTTCGAAGTGTTGCATGGGACTACACAGCTTCATAGCGACTCGGGTCGTGAAAGCCATAATCGCGAGAACTCTGGCATTGCACGAGAAATAATCCCGTTACACGGGAGATAAGGTGAATCCATGAAGGGTGTTGTCCTCGCTGGCGGTACCGGCAGCCGCCTCAATCCACTCACCAAAGTCACGAATAAACACTTGTTGCCGGTTTATGACAAACCCATGGTGTATTACCCCATCCAGACACTGGTAAACGCGGGGATTGAGGAAATTCTTCTGGTCACCGGCGGAAAAAACGCCGGCGACTTCCTGCGCCTGCTGGGCAATGGACGGGACTTTGGCCTGAAACATCTCAACTACACCTACCAGGAAGGCGAAGGTGGCATTGCGGAAGCGCTCGGCCTTGCGGAGCTTTTTGCCGGGGGAGAATCCATATGCGTGATACTGGGCGACAACATAATTGAAAACAACATTTGCCATGCGGTGGCTAATTTTACGAAACAAAAAGATGGCGCAAAGATTTTGCTGAAGGAAGTGACGGACGCGCAGCGGTTTGGTGTGGCAGAGATTCAGGGTGACCGCGTTCTGGGCATTGAGGAAAAACCGGAGAATCCCAAATCCAATTATGCGGTGATTGGGATCTATTTGTATGACGCGTCCGTTTTTCAGAAGATACGCAGGCTGAAACCGTCAGGTCGCGGGGAATTGGAAATCACGGATGTAAACAATTTTTACATCGAAGAGGGAAAGCTGACTTACGAAGTTCTGGACGGCTGGTGGACCGACGCGGGCCAGTTTGAATCGCTGCTGCGCGCCAACAGCCTGGTGGCGGAAACAGGCGCCAACAAAATGGGCAACAATTCGCTCGCAGTACAGGAAGGCCGCGGATGAAGATTTTTGTTACTGGCGGCGCGGGATTTATCGGTTCAAATTTTATCCGGCTGGTTCTCGGGCTGAATAAAAGCTACAGCATCGTCAATTACGACAATCTGACCTACGCGGGGAATCTTGCCAACTTGAAATCCGTCGCTGGCGATGCGCACTATCGTTTTGTAAAAGGCGATATTTGCGATATCGCCGCGGTGGAAACGGCTATGACCGGTTGCGATACGGTGGTGCATTTTGCCGCGGAATCGCATGTGGATCGCAGCATTTATGAACCTGGACCAGTGATTCAAACCAACGTGACGGGAACCTTCATCCTGCTGCAAATGGCAAGAAAAGTGGCAATTCAGAAGTTCGTCCACGTCTCCACCGACGAAGTCTACGGGGACATGGAGCCCGAGGAGTTTGCAACCGAAGAATCGCCATTGCAGCCAAGCAGCCCTTATTCCGCGTCAAAGGCTTCCTCCGATTTGCTGGTTCGTTCCTATGTAAGGACTTACGGATTCCCCGGCGTGGTTACCCGGGCGTCAAACAACTACGGTCCCTACCAGTTTCCAGAAAAATAGCGGTTCTCGAAAAAGGGCGAATCGGAGAGGTGTACAACATCGTCGGCCTCGATGTTTTGGAAAATCTGACGATGGCAAAGAGTCTTCTTAAGTCGATGGCCAAGCCGCAGTCATTACTAACCTACGTCAAGGACCGCCCTGGCCACGACCGGCGTTACGCACTGGATTGCAAAAAGATCGAGAAAGAGCTGGGTTGGACCGCCCAAATCAATCTCGGCGAGGGCTTACGCCAAACCATCGACTGGTACAGAAACAACAGCGAATGGATAGCAGCAGTCCGCGGCGGCGAATACCGGACTTATTACGAAGCGTATTACGAAAATCGCGAAGCGTCCTTGGACAGCATCGCGAGAGCGGAGTCTTGAAAAATGGGCCAAATCCGGATGGATCTGCTCAAGCGTAGTCTGAAGAGTGAGGCTTATCCCAATTGACATGAGTACCTCAGAGAGTACCGGGCTCTTCGGGAGCCAAGTAAAATTGAAAGCACTATTCCGGACCGAAAGCCTGTTGAATGCGGTGAATTTCGTACTGAGAGTACTGAATCACTTTTGTTTCCAGATAGGCGGACTTCGTGTGGAAACCTGTTCAGCCAATTTGTACACTTGCTCGAACGGGATTCCTAACTTTGTCCCCATTATGTCCCCGCTTTAAAAGAGTGGAAGCGATTTCGAACCTTTCCTATTTTGTGTGAAGGACAAGTTTCTCTTAAGGAAGCTTCAGAGCAATCGCAGTTGCATATCAATAATTCTTGTTTGCGAAAGGCTGGCAGATGGAGTCCATCGGGCGTGGAGTTGAGAGCTTACCGAATAATTCCGGGAAGAGTGCCGGACGCGCGGGCGAAAGTTTGGTAAGCACAATTGGCCGGTCGACTACATTGCTCGTGTGGACTTTGGCAACGGCTTTTTATGCGCCGGCCCAGACGAACATGGTCACGCAGCATAACGACAACATGCGATCCGGAGCGAATACCAGCGAAAGCATACTTACACCTTCGAACGTAAGAACGAGCACCTTCGGAAAATTGTTTTCCACGGCCGTGGACGGCTATGTATACGCTCAACCTTTATACCTGCCCGGCATTCAGATGGGGGCGGGAACACCCCAGGCGGGCACGACGCACAATGTTGTGTTTATTGCCACAGAACACAACGGCGTATATGCAGTCGACGCCGACAGTAACGGTGGTGCCAATGCATCGCCGCTATGGCAAGCATCCCTTATGGATGCAGCACATGGAGCGGCCGCTGGAGCGACCACTGTTCCCAATTCGGATGTGAGTTCTTCGGATATCGTTCCCGAGATCGGAATTACAGGCACTCCGGTTATCGATCCTGTAGCGGGCATTCTTTACGTTGTAAGTAAGACCAAGGAAAATAGCACGTATGTGCAGCGTTTGCATGCCCTGGATGTGACTTCGGGAGCTGAAAAACTGGGCGGACCGGTGGTTGTTCAGGCATCAGTTCCCGGAAATGGCACTGGCAGTTCGGGAGGCGTGCTGAACTTTAACCCTCTGTGGGAAAACCAGCGCCCCGGCCTGTTGCTGCTGAATGGAATTCTCTACATCGGTTTTGCGGCACACGGAGATAACGGCCCGTGGCATGGGTGGGTTCTGGCCTACAATGCAACCAATCTGCAACAAACAAGCGCCTATTGCACGACTCCAGGCGGAACTGGAGCGGGCGTTTGGATGTCCGGGGCGGGACTTGCGGCCGACGTTGCCGATCCTGTCAATCATCCGTTTGGGCGCATGTTCTTTGCGACGGGAAACGGGTCTTTTAACGCCACGAAGCCTTTCACAAACTCCATGAATTACGGGGACAGCCACGTACGGCTGGACCTGACAAACGGTGTGATGACCGTGCTGGATTCTTTTACGCCCTCTAACCAAAGCGCCTTGAACAGCGCAGACAATGACGTGGCTTCCGGTGGCGTTTTGCTTCTCCCGGATCAAGCTTCGGGCGGCCACACCCATCTCCTCGTACAAGTAGGCAAAGAGGGAAAGATTTATGTGGATGACCGCGACAACATGGGCGGATTCAACTCTACAGACCAGAACGTGCAGGAACTGTCCGGGGCCGTAGGCGGCTTGTGGGGCATGCCTTCGTACTGGAATGGAAATGTTTATTTCTGGGGACAGAGCGACAATCTTAAGGCGTTTTCTCTGACAAACGGACTCCTCTCAACTGCGTATACGTCGAAGTCCTCTGAAACCATTGGTTATCAGGGAGAGACTCCCGCAGTTTCCTCGAATGGAAGCACCAACGGAATCGTGTGGACGGGTCAGTCTGTTAGCGCACATTTCCTGCTGACGGCTCATGACGCCAACAATTTAGCGACCACGCTCTATACCAGCAACCAGAATTCGTCCCGTGACGGCGGCTCAGGCGGAGTAAAGTTTGCTGTCCCGACAGTTATCAATGGCAAAGTATATGCTGGCGACCAATACCAGATCGATGTATACGGGCTCTTGAATGGACAGTTGCAAACCGCAACGCCGGTGATGAATCCGGGAAGCCAGACCGTCACCAGCCCCTTTTCCGTAACGATCACCGATAGCACGCCGGGTGCATCCATTTACTACACCACGAACGGAAGTGTGCCGACGACGGCCTCTACACTCTACAGCGCACCCATCGCCGTAAATTCCACAGAAACGGTCAACGCGATCGCGAGCGCAACGGGATACTTGCAGAGTCCGGTGGCAAGCGCGACGTACACCTTCTCCACACAAGCAGTAATGCCGGCGTTCAGTCCGGCGCCTGGAACCTATAGTTCCCCACAGTCCGTGACCATTACATCGACCACGGCGGGCGCGACGATTTACTACACGACGGACGGCAGCGCGCCGACGACGAGTTCAACTCTATACGCCGCACCTGTGACACTCGGCACAAATACGACGTTGAAAGCAATTGCCGTGGCCAGCGGACTGACCGCAAGCCCGGTGGCCAGCGGGCTGTATATAATCCAGCTGAGCACAACAAAGATTGATTTCAGCGCAGGCTTCGGTGCGTCTGCGGGATACATGACCTTCAATGGCAGCACCGGTCTGGCCGATTCGCGGCTGCAGCTGACCAGTGGCCTAGCCAATCAGGCCGGCAGCGCCTTTGCCAACAACCCGGTCAACGTTCAGGCGTTCACGACGGACTTCACATTTCAGTTAGCGAATCCCGTTGCAGATGGAACGACGTTCACCATCCAAAGTAATGGCCTGACCTCGCTCGGTCAGCCAGGAGGTGGTTTGGGATATGGAGCTCCTCTAACCACCGGCACTGGCGGAATTCCAAAGAGCATCGCGGTCAAGTTTGACTTCTACAATGACGAGGGAGAAGGCACAAATTCGACCGGGCTATACACGAATGGTGCCGCACCTACCGTGCCAGCAGTAGATTTGACTTCATCAGGAATCAATTTGCAGAGCGGCGATACCATGGCCGCGCACATCACCTATGACGGCACGAATCTGTCGTTGACCATCACTGACAGCGTGGTCAACAAGAGCTTTTCGAAAAGCTGGCCGGTAAATATTCCTAGCGCCGTGGGCGGCACTACCGCTTTCATCGGATTCACGGGCGGAACCAACGCACAGTCGTCCAGCCAGAAGATTGAAACTTGGACGTTCACTAGCAACGCGGCAACTCCGTCGTTCAGCCCGGCTGCCGGAACCTATTTAGGGACGCAGACTGTATCGATCAGCGTTGCTACTAGCAACACCGCGACCATTTATTACACCACGGACGGTTCAACGCCGACTACATCTTCGACTAAATATGTTGGACCGCTCACGGTTTCCTCAAACCAGACGATCAAAGCGATCGCGGTTATTTCTGGATATGGAACGAGCTTCGTTGGAAGTGCTGCGTACTTCATCGAGTCGCAGGTGGCGGCCCCGGCATTCAGCCTGCCTAGCGGAAATTATGTTGGGACGCAATCCGTGACGATTTCGGATACGACACCGGGCGCCGCGATTTACTACGCGATCAACGCAGCGCCGACCAGCTCTTCCACGCCATACACTGGTCCGGTCAGCATCGCGGCATCGGAGACGCTTGAGGCATTTGCGACAAACAACGGATATTTCGACAGTAATGTGACTAGTGCAACCTACACCATTACGTTGCCGCCGCCGGCAGCGACGCCCACATTCAATCCGCCTGGGAGCACCATAACGTCAACGCAGCCCATTACTCTGGCCGATTCCACGACTGGTTCCACAATTTATTACACCACGGATGGCAGCACCCCTGCGCCCGGCACAGGTACAACCGTGCAATACACGTCTGCTTTCACGCTGGCGAGTTCTGCGACGGTAAAGGCGATCGCCACGGCCAATGGCTTTTCGAATAGTACAGTAGGCAGCGCCATCTATACGGTGCAGGCAACACTACCAACGATCAATTTTGGTGGGGGCTTCACTTCCACGACGGGATTGACGCTGAATGGCGGCGCCACAGTAGTCTCTAATCATCTGCGGCTGACCGATGGCGGACCGAGCGAGGCACGCAGCGTCTTCTCTTCCACTCCCCTAAACATTCAGTCCTTTACAACGGACTTCTCCTTTCAACTCACCAGTCCTGCCGGTGATGGCTTCACCTTCACCATTCAGCCGGACTCCCCGGCTTGGATGGGCCCGAACGGCAGCGGCCTAGGATATGGAGCTGGGGCTCCCGGCGGCATAACTGGCATTCCCTTGAGCGTGGCCGTGAAATTCGATCTTTACAGCAACAACGGTGAAGGTCCGAATTCCACCGGGTTCTACACCAATGGTGTCTCACCTACTATCCCGTCCACCGATCTGACCGCTTCAGGCGTCAATCTCCATAGCGGCGACGTCTTCAACGTCCACATGACCTATGACGGCACCACCCTCTCTTGGTCCATCACCGACGCCACAACAGCAAAGAGTTTCTCCACCTCGGTTCCACTCAATATTCTTTCCGTCATCGAAAGCCCTAACGCTTATGTAGGCTTCACCGCCTCCACTGGCGGAACAACCGCGACTCAAGACATTCTCAATTGGACCTTCTCCGGTTCTTCCATCAGCGGCGTAGCGCTTCCGGTTCGATACGATACCGAGAGCTTGCCAGGCATAAGTTCCGGTCCTGGCTATGGAACCACCTCCTGGACCGGCTTCTCGAACGGCGCTGGAACCATCCTGTCGGCTACCAAAGCCGGCGACAGCGTCACAATCAATCTGAACGTTGCTACAGCGGGCAACTACGATGTCCGCGTGGGTTCGAAAAACACTTCCAGCCGCGGAATCATGCAACTCTCGGTGAACGGCACAAACGTTGGGCCCGTCGCGGATGAGTACTTCCCCTCAGGCTACTCCTGGGGTGAGTTTGATTTCGGCACCGTATCACTCACAACAGGCAATCAACCCTTCAAGTTCACCGTCACCGGCAAGAATCCGTCAAGCAGCGGTTACGCCCTTACGTTTGATTACATCACCTTGATCCCGGTGCCCTAATAACCGCAATCTCTGCCGGAATAGAGCTTTTTTATTCCGGCGGAGACGCGGTTCGTTCAAAACGAAATCCATTTTTGGATCCTTCTTTGTACGCTGCCTGGAACCGTAGCTCCCGCCGCAGTCCCAGGCAGCACAGACCAATTTTCAGACCATGCTTACCCTCCGTTGATGACGTAATCCATGATGACTGTGAAACTGGTGCCAGCAGGAACCAACAGGAGAATCTCGCATGAGTAGCAGGTGGTGATAAGTGAAAATAGGCCATTTTCGCTTATGTGTCTTTTTTTGTGCAAGATAGGCTGGGGAAAAGAATTGCACCTCTGAGATAGCAATGTTCATCCATTTGACGGAACAAAGCTTCCCTCTTCTCCTCATTCTGGAACCTGTGAATACTTAAGCCGTTTGTTTTCAAATACTTAAGAGATCTATCTAACCCACATTCCATGGCATCTCTCGTGCTTCCCTGATAGACAAGCAGAGGGTGGGTCCGCTGTGACAGAGATGGCGGTAGCTCGCAAAGGTAAGGGCAAAATTGCAGCCGACTGAGACAGTAGGCGTGAAACCAACTGAAACCGAGACGCTCTCGACCAGCTTCCCTTGGTATGCGCTCCAAGTGCGAAGCCGGTTCGAACCGTGCGTAGCCGACTATCTGGCTGGCAAGGGCTATGAGTGGTTTCTACCTACCTATACAAGCCGGAAGCAGTGGTCGGATCGCATCAAGGAAGTGGAGTCTCCTCTCTTTCCGGGATATCTATTTTGCCGGTTGGATATTCAGAACCGACTGCCGATTTTGAAGACTCCTGGTGTAATTCAGATTGTTGGCTGCAACAAGCAGCCGGTTGCCTTGGACGAATCGGAGATCACGGCAATTCAAGCTCTAGTGGCATCGGGGATTCCCAACCAACCCTGGCCTTTCGGTGAGGTCGGCGACCAGGTGCAAATCGAATCGGGTCCGTTGCGTGGCTTGCACGGGATTCTGGTGGAATCCAGAGGGACCCAGCGGTTGGTGCTGTCGGTACCCCTTCTGCAGCGCTCTGTTGCCGTAGAGATAGATGCCGCTTTTGTGGCTGTCACGCGCCGCTCAAGGGTATCCAGTTTACGACAGTCGGAGAGCCGCGCTTCTCTGGTTACGGTCTAGTGGCAATGGAACAGAAACAAAATTCCTGAATTTTAACGGGCTATGTCTAGCAAGAAAACCGAGGTGACAAACGTGAGTCTGAGCACGGTGGTAATCGCAAATCAGAAGGTGGCACCGAAAAGTTCGCCAATGACCAAGAACGCCGTCGGCGAGACGGCAGCCAGTATTCTGCCTGAAGAACTCTTTCGCCGTATGCTCTGCCGCGAAAGAAAACGCTCAGAGCGCTCGCGGAAGCATCTTCTTCTAATGCTGATCGACAGTAAGGCATCGAAAAACCACGTGGGCGATAAGGCCCTGCTGGAACAGGTTGCCGGAATTGTTTCGATGGTGATTCGGGAGACAGACATTGCCGGCTGGTTCGAAGCCAACAGCATCGTCGGCGCGATTTTTACGGAACTGGGAAATACCGAGGCCAGCGCTGCAATTAAAACGATCGAAACAAAAATGTCCGCTAGTTTGCGCCTGAATCTTAAAGCAGACCAAGTGGAAAAGCTGCAAATTTCTTTCTACGCATTTCCGGACAGCTGGGCGGGAGATGGAAAGGGAAAGTCGGTTTCCGCGCCACTTTATCCCGATCTTTTTGAGGAAGAGAAGAAGAGAAAAACTTCGTTGCTGATCAAGCGCGCCATGGACATCGCGGGAAGCGGTGCGGCCCTGCTTCTGTTCTCTCCTATCTTTTTAATTCTCGCTACCATTGTCAAACTGACTTCCAAAGGCCCGATCTTCTTCCGACAGGCACGCGTGGGACAATATGGAGAACAGTTCGTGTTTTTGAAGTTCCGCTCCATGCAGGTGACAAACAACGACCAGATACACAAGGAATACGTCAAGAATTTTATCGCCGGCAAAGCTGAAGCAGCTGCGACCAAAGGCAAAGAAACGACTGTCTTCAAGATTACCAATGATCCTCGCGTGACCTCGATCGGACGATTCATGCGCCGCACCAGCCTGGACGAACTTCCGCAATTCTGGAATGTTCTTATTGGCGACATGTCGCTCGTTGGTCCACGGCCTCCAATTCCTTACGAAATGGAAGTCTACGACCTGTGGCACCGCCGCCGCCTGCTGGAAGTGAAGGCGGGGATCACCGGACTGTGGCAGGTACACGGGCGCAGCAAAACCACGTTTGATGAAATGGTGCGTCTTGACCTTCAGTATTCGCGGACGTGGTCTCCAATGCTGGACCTGAAAATTCTTCTGGATACGCCCAAAGCCGTCCTGACTGGCGACGGCGCCTATTGATGTCGGGATGTGGAGGCGGCTCATTCTTTCGGGTGCCCGCTTCCTTTCTGCTCTTTCA
>WNFI01055810.1_pt1 | contig 10939 bp, 12 predicted proteins | sample 5400471 | NCBI WGS metagenome assembly WNFI01 (sample SAMN13153348, study PRJNA577476) | soil metagenome | isolation source: 100 cm saprolite on Douglas fir-dominated hillslope | place: USA:California | collected 2013-09-17 | reverse complement strand
TCGAGCCGCTCCATGAAATGCTGCTTGATGCGGCCGCTCTCCTCCTGCTGCTTCTTGGTCGACTCTTCCTCGGTCATGAGGTTGATCTGCCAGCCGGTGAGCTCGGAAGCGAGCCGGACGTTCTGCCCGCTGCGGCCGATCGCGACGGCGAGGTTTTCCTCGTCGACCACTACGTCCATGGCGTGCTTTTCCTCGTCGACCACGATCGAGGAGACTTCGGCCGGCGCCAGGGCGCCGATGACAAACTGCGCCGGGTCGGCCGACCACAGCACGATGTCGACGCGCTCGCCTGCCAGCTCCTGCGTCACCGCCTGCACCCGCGAGCCGCGCATGCCGACGCAGGTGCCGATCGGATCGATGCGCTTGTCATTGGTGAAAACCGCGATCTTGGCGCGGATGCCGGGGTCGCGCGCCGCCGATTTGATCTCCAGCAGGCCTTCCTCGATCTCGGGGACTTCGAGCTCGAACAGCTTCATGATGAACTGCGGCGCGGTACGCGACAGAATGAGCTGCGGGCCGCGCGCCTGGCGGTCGATCTTCATGACCCAGGCGCGCACGCGGTCGCCCACGCGCAGGTTTTCCTTCGGGATCATGTGCTCGCGCGGCAGCAGGGCTTCCAGGCGCCCGGACTCGATGATCGCGCTGCCCCGCTCCATGCGCTTCACCGTGCCCGTGACGAGCTCGTCGCCGCGCGACAGGAAGTCGTTGAGGATCTGCTCGCGCTCGGCGTCGCGGATGCGCTGCAGGATGACCTGCTTGGCGGTCTGGGCGCCGATGCGGCCGAACTCGATCGGCTCGAGCGGCTCCTCGACGTAATCGTCGAGCTTCAGATCGGCCTTGCGAGCCTGCGCCTCGGTCAGCTTGATCGATTGCGCCGGAACGATCTCTTCCGCGTCGTCGGCAACCACCTTCCAGCGGCGGAACGAGTCGTACGCGCCGGTGTTCTTGTCCACGGCTACGCGCACGTCGATGTCGTCCGAGTACTTCTTCTTCGTCGCCGAGGCAAGCGCCATCTCGAGGGCGCCGAAGACGATGTCGCGCGGAACGTTCTTCTCCCTGGCGAGCACGTCCACGAGCATGATCAGCTCGCGGTTTCCCGCCGCCATGGTCGCCGCCGAGATCTTCGCCGCTACGCCCTTCGCTGCTGCTTTCGTTGCCACGATTCCCTCACAATTCCGGTATCAGCCTCGCCCGCTCTATGTCGTCGAGCGCGAGCGCGACCTGCTGTTTTCCATCGGGCCGCCCCTCCAGCTCCACGTTCACCTGCCCGGCTTGGGCGCCTCTCAGAACGCCCACGAATTTGCGCCGGCCTGTCGCATCCGGCGTTCGCATCCGCACTTCCGCTTTCTGGCCCGCGAACCGCGAGAAATCCCCCGCTTTGCGCAGCGGCCGGTCGAGCCCTGGGGAGGACACCTCGAGCCGCTCGAAATCCACTCCTTCGACCGGCAGCACGCGGGTGAGTTGCCGGCTCACCGCCGCGCAATCGTCCACGGTGATGCCGCCCGGCTTGTCGATGAACACACGCAACATCCGACCGCCGTTCGACGACTGCACGTCGACCAGTTCATACCCCATCCCGGTCACCACCGGCTCCACCTTCACTTCGACGCTTGCCATTCGCTTCCCGGCTCCAGAAACAAAAAATGGGCCGAAGCCCATCTGCGTCTTTTGCCACTAAAGCTTTTGAAGTTTAACCCCTTTTTAGCCGGCTAACAACCCTTGGACACGCCCGGAATCAAGCTCCAGCCAACGCCCCGGAAGCAGATCGCGCGGCAGCTCGACAGGGCCGTAGCGTACGCGCGTGAGGCGGTTGACCCGCGCGCCAACGGCCTCGAAAAGCCGCCGCACCTCCCGATTGCGTCCTTCATGAAGGGACACGCGATACCAGTGATTGCTGCCGGCGCCCTCCCTTTCCCGCGCCGGCGTTATGGAAGAAAAGGAGGCCGAACCGTCTTCAAGTTGGACGCCCGTGCGCAGTTTTTCAAGAACATCCGGGCTCAGGCGCCCCTGCACGCGCGCCTCGTACTCGCGCTCGACCTCGTACCTCGGATGCATCAGGCGATTGGCCAGCTCGCCAGAATCGGTGAAAAGGAGCAGGCCGGCGGAATTGATGTCGAGGCGCCCCACCGCAACCCACCTGCCTGGGGGCAGCCGCGAGAAGACCGTCGCGCGGCCCCCCGGGTCGCTGCGCGTGACCAGCTCCCCGACGGCCTTGTGGTACAGCAGGACCCTGGGCTGACCCGCCGTTGAAAGGTTTACGACTTTCCCATCGACGGCGATCTTTGCCTCGGGAAGTGCTCGATCCCCGAGCTTCGCCGCGCGGCCCGCCACCGTGACGCGGCCTGCCTCGATCCAGGACTCGACCTGCCGCCTAGAACCCAGTCCGGCCGCAGCAAGGAGCTTCTGAAGTCTTTCCCCCCGCGGGTCAGCCGCCGGTTCCGGTGCGGGCTTCTTCGGGATCGGTGCCGGTGTCGGGTGTTGATTCTTGCTTTTCAGCAACTTGGGCAGGCGCGGGTTGGAATTCGAGCGTCCGGGCGATCTCTTCCAGCGGCGGAAGCTCCTGCAAGGAGCGCAGGCCGAGATCGTCCAGGAACTTTCGGGTGGTCGCGTACAAGGCCGGTCGGCCGGGCGTCTCGCGGTGTCCGACGGCATCGATCCAGCCGCGGTTTTCCAGGGCCTGGACGATCTGGGTGGATACCGTCACGCCCCGGACGTCCTCGATGTCGCCCCGCGTGACCGGTTGGCGGTACGCGATGATTGCCAGCGTTTCCATGACGGCGCGCGAGTAGCGCGGCGCCTTTTCGGGCATCAGGCGCTCGAGAAACGGCTGGAACTCGATCCGGGTCTGGAAGCGCCAGCCGCTGGCGAGATTGACCAGCTCGACCGAGCGCCCGGCCCACTCCTCGCGCAGCTCATCGAGCAGCTTGCGCAGCGTCTCGACATTCAGCTCCTGATCGAAAAGCCGCTTCAACTCCAGGACCTGGAGCGGCCCTTGGGAGGCGAGCAAGGCCGCTTCGAGAATGCGCTTGGCTTCCTCAGGACGGTGCATGGCCCAATTTTACGTAAATCGGGGCAAAGCACTCCGATTGCGTGATTTCGATCAGCAGCTCGCGCGCCAGCTCGAGCAGCGCAAGGAAGGTCACGACGAGGACTGCGACGCCCTGCTCCGGGTCGAACAGCTCGGCGAATTCCAGCACCCGCCGCTCGCGCAGGGCGCGCAGGATCGCGCTCATGTGCTCGCGCACCGACAGCTCCTCGCGGGAGATGCGGTGATGCTTGGACATGCGCGCCCGGTACAAGAGGCTGCGCCAGGCTTCGGCGAGATCCTGGGGATTGATGTCCGGCAGGCGCTCGGCAACCGACCTCTCGATCCATACCGAGATGGCAATGACGTCGCGGCCGACTTGCGGCAGCTCGTCCAGCGCATGCGCAGCCTTCTTGAACCGCTCGTACTCGAGCAGGCGCCGCACCAGCTCCGCCCGCGGATCTTCCTCGGTCGACTCGGCCGACGGCGGCCGCGGCAGCAGCAGCCGCGATTTGATCTCCATCAGCATCGCCGCCATCACCAGATACTCGGCGGCGAGCTCCAGGTTCCTGGTCCGCATGATCTCGACGTATTCCAGGTACTGGCGCGTGAGCGGCGCCATGGGGATGTCGAGGATGTCCAGGTTCTCCTTGCGGATCAGGTAAAGAAGCAGGTCGAGGGGCCCCTCGAATGCCTCGAGAACGATCTCCAGCGCGTCGGGCGGAATATAGAGGTCATGCGGCAGCTCGATGACCGGCTCGCCGTAGAGCCTCGCGAATGGTGCGTTCATGAATAGGCCAGTCCCATCGCTTCGCGAACTTCCCGCATGGTCTCTTCCGCCAGCTTCTTCGCCTTCTCGCAGCCGTCGGCGACGATGTTCTTCACCAGCGTCGGGTCGTCGAGGTAGGTCTGCGCCCGCTCGCGCATCGGCGCCAGCTCGGCATTGATCGCCTCGATCACCGGCTGCTTGCATTCGAGACAGCCGATTCCAGCGGTAGTACAACCTTTCTGCACCCATTTCTTCCTCTCGTCGTCCGAATAGACGAGGTGCAGCGACCAGACCGGGCATTTCTCCGGGGTCCCCGGGTCAGTGCGCTTTACGCGCGCCGGATCGGTGGGCATGGTGCGGATTTTCTTCGTCACCGCCTCGGGGTCCTCGCGCAACGCAATGATATTGCCGTACGACTTCGACATCTTCTGCCCGTCGAGCCCCGGCATCTTGGGCGCCGCGGTCAGCAGCACCTCGGGCTCGACCAGAATCTTCTTGCCGCCGCCCTCGAGCCAGCCGTACAGCCGCTCGCGGTCGACGCGGGCGAGATTTTGCTGCTCGTCGAGCAGCGCCTGGGCGCGCGACAGCGCCTCGGCTTCTCCGTGCTCCAGGAATTTGGTGCGCAGCTCGTTGAGCAGGCGCGCTTTTTTTGTGCCCATTTTCTTCACCGCCGCCTTGGCCTTCTCCTCGAAACCCGGCTCGCGGCCGTACAGATGGTTGAAGCGGCGCGCCACCTCCCGCGTGAACTCGACGTGCGGCACCTGGTCCTCCCCTACCGGCACGTATTTCGCGCGGTAAATCAGGATGTCCGCCGACTGCAGCAGCGGGTAGCCGAGGAAGCCGTAGGTGGACAGGTCGCGATCGGTGAGCTTCTCCTGCTGGTCCTTGTAGGTCGGCACGCGCTCCAGCCAGCCAAGCGGCGCCATCATCGACAGCAGCAGGTGCAGCTCCGCGTGCTCCTTCACCTGCGACTGGATGAAAAGCATTGCCTGGTTGGGATCGACTCCGGAGGCGAGCCAGTCGATCACCATGTCCCAGGTGTTCTTCGGGATATCGCCAGGCGCCGCGTAGTCCGTGGTCAGGGCGTGCCAGTCGGCGACGAAGAACAGGCAGGGGTACTCGGCCTGCAGGCGGATCCAGTTCTTGAGCACGCCGTGAAAGTGACCCAGGTGCAGGCTGCCCGTCGGGCGCATGCCGGAGAGAACGCGGGTTTCGTACATCGTCAAAGCACGATCGCGCGGATAAGCGCGTCGGATTCGAACAGCAAGGGACTCAAGATAATGCTCAATGCATTCGAGCCATAAATAGGCACCAGCATCAAGAGCAGAAGCAACGGCAGACCCCAGGGTTCCAGCTTCGTAAACTGCCACGCGGCGCGCCTCGGGAGCAGGCTGGCCAGGATCCTGCCCCCATCGAGCGGCAGTATCGGAAGAAGATTCAGCAGCATCAGCACTAGATTCACGAGAAGCCCTGCCGCGCTTACCCCAATGAGAAATTCCGCGGTACCGGCGCCGTGCTTGAGCACGGCATCCACCAGGCCGCTGGTGCCGTGCAATTGAGCGACCTGCATCCAGGCGTCCGAGCGAGCGCTCATGCCGATACAAACGCGCAGGCTGATCGCCCAGAGAATAGCCATCACCAGATTTGCGCCGGGACCGGCTGCCGCGACCCAGGCCATGTGCTGGCGAGGCTTCCTCAGTGCCGAGTAGTTGACAGGCACAGGCTTGGCCCATCCAAACAGGAACTTGCCGTATGAGAACAGCAAAATGACGAGCGGTACTACGATGGTCCCGACAAAGTCGATGTGGCGGATGGGATTCAGGCTGACGCGGCCCTGCGCATAGGCGGTCATATCCCCGAAGTGGCGCGCAACGTAGCCGTGCGCCGCCTCATGCAACGTGATGGCGAACAACATCGGGAGCGCGAAGATGGCGATCGTCTGAACGAGATTGCTGACGTCGGTAGTGTCTATTTTGTAACGTCCATTTTGACAATCGATTTTATCAGACGCGCTCGACGGCGAAGGGGGCGAGCGAGCCTTTGCCGACGCGCGCGATGATCGGATGATCCTCTGTGAGATCGATCACCGTGCTCGGCTCGACGCCGCAGGGCCCTGCGTCGATGACGAGATCGAGCTCGTGCTCGAGCTTCGCCCTGACTTCCTGCGCGTCCGAGAGCGGCGTCGGATCTCCCGGCAGCGACAGCGTGGCGGAGATGACGGGCTCGTTCAGCTCGGCGAGCAGTTCGTGCGCCACCCGGTGCCCCGCAGCGTGAGGTGGTGCCTGGCGTTGATTCCCCGGATCCGCCGCAGCCGCTCGAGCGCTTTCGCGTCGTCCAGGTGGCAGCCGAGCGCGTAGCACGAGTCTGTCGGATACGCGATGACGCCGCCCTTGCGCAGTATGTCGGCTGCTCGCCGCACCAGCCGTGCCTGAGGGTGCGTCGGATGAATCGAAAAAAATTGAGCCATTAACGAAGAAATCCCTCGATCAGCTGTGCCACCGCCTGCGGCTGATCGTGATGCAGCATATGCCCGGCGTCCGGCACCGTTACGTGGCGCAGGTCGCGGAAGGCGGCGCGCCGCTCGGCCTGCTGGGCCGCGTCCATGCCCATCCGCTTGAGGGTATCGGATTCGGCGGCGTCGACCCACAGCACGGGAGCGCTGACCTGCTGCCAGCAGGCGCGAACCTCCTCGTACTGGTAGAGCAAAGGATTGACGACCTTGTGCGCCGGGTCGCCGCGCAGCACGACGCTCCCCTCCCCCGTGTCGCGGCCCCAGTGGCGGGCGAGAAACTCGGCGCGCTCGAGGGTCAATCTTGGATTGTTTTTTCGCAAACGCTCGCCGAGCGCGGAGAAGCTCTCGTAAGGGCGCAGCGCTGGAGGCTCGTGCAGCTCCTCGAGCCACCTCAAATACCGCTTCGGCGCCTGCTCGGGCCGCGTCGCCGGCAGCCCGAAGCCTTCGAGGTTCACCAGCTTCGCGACCCGCTCCGGCCGGATGCCGGCGTAGAGCGCTGCGACGTTACCCCCCAGGCTATGGCCCACTAGGTTTACAGGATTTTCCTTTTCAAAATGCTCCAAAATGAAATCGAGATCGGCAAGATAGTCGGGAAACCAGTAGCAGTCCGATTTCCCCCAATCGGTCAATCCATAACCGCGCCAGTCCGGCGCGTATACATCCCAGTCCTTCCTGAAGGCGTCCACAAGGAATTGGAAGGAGGCGGAAACGTCCATCCATCCATGGAAGAAAAACAGCTTCGGTGCGCCCGACTGCGACCAGCGGCGGATGTGGTATTTCAGTCCCCGTACATCGAGAAATAATGATTCGCTCTTTTTCATCTATGAATTTCTCATTTGAAAAAATCAAATGCCACTCCGGGCGTCCGGCCGGAGACGAGATCGGCGAGCACCGAGCCGGAGCCGCAGGCGAGGGTCCAGCCGAGCGTGCCGTGGCCGGTATTCAGGAAAAGGTTCCTGAATCGCGTCCGGCCGATGATCGGCACATTGCTCGGCGTGGCGGGGCGCAGCCCGGCCCAGCGGTGCGAAGGCTCGATTCCCCTCAAGCCCGGAAACAGCTGCCGGATGCGCTGCGCGATCGCGTCGCAGCGCGTCGCATTGACTTCGGTGTCATAGCCGGTCAGCTCCGCCGTGCCCGCGGCGCGCAGCCGATTGCCGAGGCGCGAGATGACGATCTTGTGCGCTTCGTCGGTGAGGCTCACGGTCGGTGCGGCCCTGGATTGGCCGGGATCCAGGGAAAGCGTTATCGAATAGCCTTTGAGCGGATAAACCGGAATGTGGATCCCCAGCGGCGCGACAAGCAAGGGACTGTAGCTTCCCAAGGAGACGACATAGGCGTCCGCCTTTAATGTACTGCCTTTCAGACGGACGCCCTCCACGCGGTCGCCTGCGACGTCGATGGCTTCGACGGTCTTTTCCGTTTCGAAAAGGACTCCCTTCTCGCGACAGAGGCGCGCGAGCTCCTCGGTGAACTTATGCGCATCGCCGGATTCGTCCTGGGGCGTGAAGGCGCCGCCGACCACCCGCGCCTGCGAGCCTTTCAATGCCGGCTCGATGGCGAAGCACTCCTCCGGGGACTTGAGCTCGCGGTGGACGCCGAGCGCGCGCATCGTCTCGGCGTGCCGGACCAGCGCTTCGTATTCGCGCTCTTCGGTGCAGAAATGCAGGATGCCGCGCGACAGGGCATCGAACTCGATTCCGGTCGCGCTTCTCAGCGAGCGCAGGCAGTCGCGACTGTAGACGGCGAGTCCGGCCAGCGCCCGCACGTTGCGCTCGAAGCGCCCCGGAATGCACTCGCCCAGGAAACCCAGGCCCCATCTCCACTGCGCCCAATCGGCGCGCGGCCTGAAGAGCAGCGGCGCGTCCTCGCGGCCCAGCCAGCGCAGGATCTTGGGGACGGCCTCGGGCCTGGCCCATGGCTCGGCATGGCCGGCGGAGATCTGGCCGCCGTTGGCGAACGAGGTTTCCATCCCGGGCTCGGGCCTGCGGTCCACCACCGTGACTTCGTGGCCGGCGCGCGCGAGATACCACGCGCCCGTGACGCCGATGACGCCTGCACCAAGAACGGCTACTTTCACTGCATTATGATAGGCGCATGCCTATCTTCGCCCTTGGCGAGCGCAAGGTGCAGCTCGTCGGAGAGAACCATTACATCGCCCACGACGCCACGCTGGTCGGCGACATCACGCTCGAAAACAACGTCAGCGTCTGGTTCCAGGTGGTCATCCGGGCGGAGAACGATCGCATTCACATAGGCGAAGGCTGCAACATCCAGGACGGCTCGGTGCTGCACGTGGATCCCGGCTACCCCCTCACCCTCGCCGGCAACGTGAGCATCGGCCATAAGGTCATGCTGCACGGCTGCACCATCGGCGAGGGCTCGCTCGTCGGCATCAACAGCGTGATCATGAACGGCGCCAGAATCGGCCGCGGCTCCCTGATCGGGGCCAACACGCTGATCGCGGAAGGCAAGGAGGTCCCGGACGGCGTGCTGGTGCTCGGCTCGCCAGGCAAGGTGGTGCGGGAACTCAAGCAGGAAGAAAGGAATTACCTTCTGCAAGTCGCCGCGGGATACATCGAGCGCGGCCGGTTCTACAAGAAGAATCTCCGGCGGCAGTAGCTATTTCGGCGCCATGCGGATGGCGCCGTCCAGGCGGATCGTCTCGCCGTTCAGCATCTCGGTTTCGACGATCGCTTTCACGAGCTGCGCGTATTCCGAGGGGCGCCCGAGGCGCGAAGGGAACGGCACCTGCCTGCCGAGCGCGTCCTGCACATCCTTGGGCATGCCGAGCAGCATCGGCGTCTCGAAGATCCCCGGCGCGATGGTGCATACGCGGATGCCGTTGCGCGACAGGTCGCGCGCGATCGGCAGCGTCATGCCGACGACGCCGCCCTTGGAGGCCGAGTAGGCCGCCTGGCCGATCTGCCCGTCGAACGCGGCCACCGAAGCGGTGTTGACGATCACGCCGCGCTCCCCCGACGCATTGGGCGCGGCTTTCGCCATCGCGTCCGCGGTCAGGCGAATCATGTTGAAAGTGCCGATCAGGTTTACGGTAACTGCGCGGGTGAAGGAAGGGAGCGCATGCGGCGTTTCCTTGCCGAGGGTTCTCTCGGCGATGGCGATCCCGGCGCAATTCACCAGCACGTGCACGCCGCCGAACTCCTTCACCGCCAGCGCCACAGCCGCCTTGCCGTCGGCTTCCGACGCGACATCGGTCTTCGCGAAGCGGCCGCCAAGCTCCTTCGCGAGCTTCTCGCCCAGCTCCGCCTGCATATCGGCGATGACCACTTTGCCGCCGTTCTCGGCCGCCATGCGTGCGGTTGCCGCGCCGAGTCCCGACGCGCCGCCGGTGACCAGGAATACGCTGCTCTTGATCTGCATTGAAAACTCCGCTTAGGAATAAGGTAATTCGTCGGGTGACATAGGCGATTTCGACGATAATTTTACCTTCATGCACCTCGGCTTCGGCATCAGTTTCTCGGACCTGTACGAGCGCGAAGGCCTGATTCGCGTCGACCGGGCGTTTCTCGGCTTCCTCGAAGAGGCCGACAAGCTGCTGCGCGACCGGCTCGTTTCCTCGAGAGCGAATCCTCCGGAAAAAAAAGCCGAATCCGACCTGCTGATCGCGCTCGCGCCGCATTTCGAGGACTTCATCGCCAGGCTGTTCGGCATCGAGGCCGAAGCGCGCGCCCTCGCCGGGAAGCACAACGAGCTCGCCCCGATCTACTCGGTCAAGCGCCTGTTCGTGCAGCGCCGTGCCCTGCACAAGGTCAAGCCTGAGGATGCGAAACCCGATGGTTTCGATTTTTCGACCGAGCTTGAATTCGCCCGGCAGGTCACGGAATGGCTGAAGGACGAGGCGGCGAATGCGGCGCAGCTCGAGCGGGCCGCGCGCTACGCCGCCTGGGCCGCGACCACGCCGGAAGGACGCGAGAAGCACCGCTCCGGCGTGCTGTTCAAGACGCCCCGCAAACTGGATTTCATGCGGCTGATCCCGGTGCACACCGGGAAGAAGGCAGGGTTTCCAGAAAACACCCTGGCTCATTTGAGGCACCGGGAAGGCTTCCAGCTTACCGATCCTGGCACCGACCTGGTGGGCGCGCTCGATGAGGCGAATTACTGCATCTGGTGCCACGAGCAGGGCAAGGACTCCTGCTCGAAGGGCCTGAAAGAGAAGCCCCCGGCTGAAGATTTCAAGAAGACGGTATTCGGCGTGCAGCTCGCCGGCTGCCCGCTCGAGGAAAAAGTCTCCGAGATGCACATGGTCAAGGCGCGCGGCGAGCCGCTCGCCGCGCTCGGCATCATCGCGGTCGACAACCCGATGGCGGCCGGCACCGGGCACCGCATCTGCAACGACTGCATGAAGTCCTGCATCTTCCAGAAGCAGGAGCCGGTCAACATTCCGCAGGCCGAGACGCGCACCCTCAAGGACGTCCTCGAGCTGCCCTGGGGCTTCGAGATCTATTCGCTGCTCACGCGCTGGAACCCTTTCGATCTGCGCCGCCCCTATCCACGACCCGCTTCCGGAAGAAGGGTTCTTGTCGTGGGCCTGGGCCCCGCGGGCTACACCCTCGCCCACCACCTCATGAACGACGGCCACACGGTGGTCGGCATCGACGGGCTGAAGATCGAG
>WNFI01253518.1_pt1 | contig 10940 bp, 11 predicted proteins | sample 5400471 | NCBI WGS metagenome assembly WNFI01 (sample SAMN13153348, study PRJNA577476) | soil metagenome | isolation source: 100 cm saprolite on Douglas fir-dominated hillslope | place: USA:California | collected 2013-09-17 | reverse complement strand
TCGAGAGCCAGATCGAGTACCAGGAGGATCGACCAAATCGGAAAATCTACACGCTTACCGACGCGGGCCGCACCGAATTGGCCCGCTGGCTAACGACGTTTCAGCCGCTGCCTGTCAATCGTGAGCCGTTTCTGATCCAGCTATTTTTTGCGAATCAACTCTCCAACGAGACTATCATCGACCTGTTGGACGCACAGCTAAAAGCGCATCAGGAACTGCTGGCCCATTACGAGGCCATACCGCTGGCGAGACTGGATGATCCTGATATCAATCGAGAGCAAGCCTTGCAACGGCTTACCTTAGAGTTGGGCTTGCGCATCGAGCAGACGTACATTGATTGGATAAAAGCCTCTATCGAGGTCGTACGAAAGTTGAATGCGAATTCTGCCGAGGAGAATTAATCTATTAAATAAACGGATATACCCCTCTGCGGTGAGAGGGGTAAGTAGTGAGGATTATTCTATTCCAACGGCTTCTCAGCTTATCGGTTCCTTATAGATAACGTATTCGCAAAATTCATCGCCGCAGGCATGGCAGCGCGTTTGGGTGATGCGAAACTCGTGACCATCACTCACCCAGCGTAGCGCTTCCTGAAGGATTCCCGTGGCGACGTGACAACACGGCTTATCGGTATGGCGTTCCCAGCACATCGAACACTTCTTGATTGTATATAAGAAGTGGTCATCGTACTCCTGAACCGTCGAGGCTTGGTCGCTGAAATTCGAGAAGATAGACGCCACAGCGGGCAACCCCATTTTGAGCTTAACATTCATCGGTAGAACACGAAAGGCCAGGTCACCCGCGCCAGCAAGTGCGCCAAAGTTCTTCAGCCCCTGGGCGAACAGAGCACGTCCAGCACGTGAGGCCAATCCGCGCCCGCCACGAACACCATAAATGTCTTCCAATGATTGGCACAGGTGAGAAATATGGGCGAAATCAACCTGGCGCTCAAGGTTTTCGGGTGGGCGTGTTGTCGTGTATTCGCTAAGCCCTGCGTGCTTCAGGACAGCGTTGAGACCATGCTTGCCCATCACGTCTTCGAGGGCATCCAGAAAAATACGCATCATCTTATTCGGGTAGTACAACCCGCTCAGTTGCATCGTGGAGAGAACTTCTACCTGTTGCATTGTTCTATTCCTTTCTAAATTGGTTAGTAGACAACGAGAGAGTCGGATTGGTACTCGGCAGCCAAACGCGCGCGTGCTCGCTGGACCCAGCCCTGCTGCATTTCCAGTTCCATGTCGGTTGCTTCGAGCAAAAGTTGCTGGTGTGTCGTTGAAACGCTCAATTGGGCGTTATGCCAGAAGCGATGCAGTTTACTGTACGATTGCATCTGCGTTTCGTACGCATCCAACCAGGACAGAATATCTTCGCGGCTCAGGCGCTGCTCAGCAAAAAGAAACTTGATAAGCGGAATCTCGCGCTGGTTCAACATCTCGTCATTCGTGAATGGGCCTTTGAGCCACGCATCCAACACCGCTTCGCCGTCCGTGGTGATTCGATAGGTACGCCGCAGGCGTGTGTGTACTGCCTCAACCGTACCTTCGATGATGCCCCGTTGTTCGAGCCGTCGCAGGGCAGGGTAAATCGACCCCGCGCTGGTACGCCAACCGTTCGCATGATCTCCCAACGTTTGAATAATAGTGTAACCGGTCTGCGGGCCAGTGCTCAGCAGGCCCAGGATAATGAATTCTGTCGTCGTGAGTTCACGTTTATCTGTCATCTTTCCCTCTTTTCGGAATATATCGACCAGCTATATTGCGTTTCGTAATATCACGTTTCGTTACATAGTAGATGCGTTCTTTAATCCAGTCAAGAGGGCTTGCGACTCTTTTATAGGTTCTTTAGGGCGTTTTTATAGGAGGCAGGTTGGTGCGATAATGCTAGAGGCGCGCAATCATTGGTCTTTGCCGCATATCATAGGGAGGATACACGAATGCCCCAGACACCTCACATTGAGCATCACTTTACAGCGAGCGATACGATCCGTGACATTATCATTGGCATGTCGGATGGCCTGACCGTGCCATTCGCGTTGGCAGCGGGCCTATCCGGCGCATCCGCATCAACTGTATTCGTCGTCACGGCTGGCCTCGCCGAGATTGCCGCTGGCTCGATCTCAATGGGACTCGGCGGCTATCTGGCGGCCCGGAATGATGCCGATCATTACGGAGCTGAACGCCAACGTGAAACCCAGGAAACGATTGATATGCCTGAAGCCGAAAAGGCAGAAGTGCGCGCTGTTTTCCGCACCTACGGTTTGACCGACGAACAGAGTAAGCCGCTCGTCGAAGCGATTGCATCCCGCAAAGACGCCTGGGTCGATTTCATGATGCGCTTCGAGCTTGGCCTGGAAGCGCCGAATCCCCGGCGTGCTTTGACCAGTGCGCTCACGATTGCAGGCGCGTACATTGCAGGCGGATTTATTCCACTTTCGCCCTACATCTTGTTCGCCAATATCCAGACGGCCCAACTTGGATCGGTTATCACGACATTGACTGCGCTGGTGATTTTTGGCTATATCAAGGGTCGCCTCACTGGAACACACCCTGTGCGGAGCGCCTTGCAAACCGCTCTGGTAGGTGGGCTGGCAGCGACAGCGGCGTTTATCATTGCCAAAGCGATTTCGTAGGATGAATATCTTGCAAATTATCGATCTTGATCCAAACAATGACTCTGTGATCTCACAGGTAGCGCAGTTACTGGTGGATGCCTTCAGGGAGCATTGGCCGGACGCCTGGCCTACGCTTGAATCGGCGATAAACGAAGTCCACGAGTCATTTGAGCCGGACCGTATCAGTCGCGTTGCCATCGATGAGCACGGCGTCATTCTCGGCTGGATAGGAGGGATTAGCCAGTACGACGGCAACGTTTGGGAACTTCATCCGCTCGTTGTCCATCCAGAACATCAGGGCAAGGGTATTGGGCGGGCGCTCGTGACTGATTTGGAAGATCAGGTGCGTCAGCGTGGCGGGCTGACCGTACTGCTCGGTAGCGATGACGAAGACGATATGACGACGCTCTCCGGTGTCGATCTTTTTTCGGATGTCCCGGCACATATCGCTAATATCAGAAATTTACGCCGCCATCCGTATGAGTTCTATCAGAAGCTCGGCTATGTCATTGTCGGCGTTGTGCCCGACGCCAACGGCCCCGGCAAACCCGATATTATTATGGCAAAAAGCGTTGCACCGATTTCTTGACATTCTAATTCAACTGCGCTATTCTTTCAGAACACTCGTTCTAATTGTATGGAATAGGTAGGAAACTTCAATGGCGAAGGAACCAAAAGAAGCTGTTGCGACTGGCACTCCGCGTGAGCAGGCGCTCGATAAGATTTTGCAGGATTTGACCAAACGATTTGGCGACGGAACCATTGTGCGCCTGGGCGATGCCAATCATTTGCAGGTCAGCGTTATCCCAACCGGATCACTGGCAGTAGATATTGCGCTGGGTGTCGGTGGCATCCCGCGCGGGCGTGTTACCGAAATCTACGGGCCAGAAAGTTCTGGTAAGACGACACTCTGCCTCCACACGATTGCGGAAGCGCAGGCCCGTGGCGGCATCTGTGCTTTTGTGGATATGGAACACGCCCTTGACCCGACCTACGCCGAACGCATCGGCGTGGATGTGAACAATCTCTATATCGCGCAGCCCGATACTGCTGAACAGGCGCTTGAGATCACTGAGTCGCTCGTGCGATCCGGCGCGTTGGATGTCGTCGTACTGGACAGCGTGGCTGCGCTCGTGCCAAAGGCCGAAATCGAAGGCGAGATGGGCGATAGCCATGTCGGCCTGCAAGCCCGCCTGATGAGCCAGGCGCTGCGTAAGCTGACGGGCGCGATCAAAGCGTCTAACTGTGCGATGATCTTTACCAACCAGTTGCGTGAGAAAATCGGCATTATGTTTGGCAACCCTGAAACGACTACTGGCGGACGGGCGCTCAAGTTCTATGCGACGATTCGCATTGACATTCGGCGTATTCAGGCCATCAAACAGGGTGAGGACGTGATCGGAAATCGCACCCGTGTTAAGGTGACGAAAAACAAAGTCGCGTCGCCGTTCCGTCAGGCCGAGTTTGACATCATGTACAACGAAGGCATCAGCAAAGAAGGCGATATCCTCGAACTGGGAACCAGTATGGGAATCATCGACAAGCGTGGCGCATTCTTCCGCTATAACGATGGAATGCTCGGTCAAGGCCGCGAGAATGCCAAGCAGTTCCTCCGCGAGAATCCTGCGGTTGCCTACGAAATTGAAAAGGCTTGGGTTGAACACTGTACTTGCGCTAATGTAGACAGACTTGCACAAGTCCAGAACACTCTTAATATAGCGTATGGCCCATCACTTGTGTACAATGTTACTGGTGATGGGTCGTTATTTTAGAGTAGGGTTTATGCAAGCAGAAAATCTGGAAACTACCCCCGCAGAATCCGTACAGCCACCTCAAGAAAAATCACAGAATGAGCCGCAACCGAGCGATGTGATCACCATCAATCAGAGCACACTGTACTACTTTTTGACGGGTGTATTGTTCTTTATTGCGGGATTTGCAGTGGCCTGGGTAACGTTTGCCAGTCGCAGCGATGATATTAAGACGGCGGCCTCCGGTGCAGCACAACAAGCGGTGCAAACTGCTATTGCGGGGATAGTGGTTGGGCAAAATACCGCGCCCACACCTACGCCTATCCCTCGCCAGGACATAAAATTCGATGCTGACAGTCCGACCTGGGGAGCGGCAAATGCAAAGGTCACAATTGTCGAGTATTCCGACTTCCAGTGTCCCTACTGTGAGCAGTTCTATCAAAATGCCTATGCGCTCATCAAGAAGAACTACGGCGAAAAGGTGCGCTTTGTGTTCCAGTACTTTCCGCTGGACATTCACCCCGATGCAGGACCAGCAGCCAATGCTGCGGCTTGCGCCCAGGAACAGGGCAAGTTCTGGGAATATCACGATTATCTATTCACCCATCAGCAAGACCTGTCTCACGATGCTTTGATTCAGGATGCTAAAGATGTGAATGTCCCCAACATCAAACAGTTCACCGATTGCTTTGCTGCCAAAAAGTACGATTCGAAGATCAAGTCACAAATCGATGCCGGGAACACTTATTATGTTGGGGGCACGCCGACGTTCTTCATCAATGGCACTTTCCTGGCAGGCGCGCAACCGTACTCAGAGTTCAAGAAGCTAATCGACTCTGAACTTCAACTGGCCGGGGCTTAGGAGTCTCTCCACAGCCCACTCTGTAGAAAATCAGGGGATTATCACCTAGCTACAAATATCACCGGGCGCAACATGTTGCGCCCGGTTGACTCCCCAATACCGGAATCTTTGCTGAAGTTTCAGGCGCTGGTTCGCTATTTCCGATCCGGTTCATAACGCAGTGCGACGACGCCACTCTTAAACGTCCTTGCCTCCAGCAGTTTAAGGGGGAAATTACGGGTGACACCCGCAAACAGCGGTTTGCCCTTACCTAGCACTATAGGATTGATGTTGAGTCGGTATTCATCAATCAGGTCAAGCTGCATAAACGTTTGTGCAAGCATGGTGCTGCCAAGAAACCAGATGTCCTTGCCAGGCTGCTGTTTGATTTTATTGATTTCCTCAGCAATGTTGTCTTTGATCAGCACTGTATTCTTCGCATTGCCCCAGTCGATGTGATCCAGCGTGCGCGAAACCACGATTTTGGTTGCACTTTCCAGAAAACTTGCATGTTCGAGTTCAGCCGATGTACTGGCTGGATTCCCTGGCACTGTGAGCCAATAGCCTGCCATACCCTCGTACGTCCTGCGCCCCCAGATGACAGCATCCGTCACCGCGTGCATGGAATGAGCATACTGTTCAAGTTCGTCATCATAGGAAATCCAATCAAGTTCATCGTTGGGACCCGATGCGAATCCGTCCAGTGAGAGATGGATCAGCGAAATAACTTTTCTCATGGTTTGCTTTCCTTATCTAGTACCGTAGCGAATACGAGTTGGGCGGGAAGAATCGAACTATGGCATCATATCACGGCACAGGGAGCGCTGTCTTGAACGAAATGGACAACTGCTTGTAATGGTTCGCTATACTTGTGTGGCGAAGACGAATTAAAGAATGACAAAGCAATGCAATTACGCGGCGCAATCTATGGGCTGACGGCAGCGGCCATCTGGGGCGGAATGTACGTCGTCAGCGAAAAAGTCCTGCTGGTTATCCCGGCTTTCACGCTGCTAACCATACGATTACTTATCGGGATCGTGATCCTCGGCCTGATGGTGAGTAAACGTGCAACGCTGCCTCGTCGTGACGTGATCCGATTGCTAGGAGTGGGAATAGTCGGCTTCGGAATCAGCGTAGGGATGCAGTTTGTCGGCACGCACGATGCCTCCGCGTTGAATGGCTCCGTCGTCACCAGCGCCTCTCCAGCGTTTATTCTGTTCTTTGCCTGGTTGCTATTGCACGAATCACTGACGCCGATACGAATTCTCTCTGTCGGGCTGGCAACCATCGGCGTGCTGGTAATCCTCGATCTGAGCCATTTCGATCTAAGTTCTCGCACGTTTGTCGGCAACTTAGAATTAACCGTGGCCGCATTGACATGGGGTTTATACAGTGTGCTAGTCAGGAAAGTTTCAGCCCGCCACGAGACAACCCTCCTGACCTTCTATGCTCTGATCGGCGGGCTTATCATCACAATTCCGGCTTCCGCTCTAGAACTCTCAATTACAACTGTTGATTTGAACGCTATCACACCTGCCATCGTTGCCGGGATTCTATACCTGGGCGTGATCTCAACTGCGTTGGCGATGGTATTATGGAACCGGGCATTTGCACTGGTCGAAGCGAGTGTGGCCTCTCTATTTTTCTTCGCACAGCCATTGGTCGGCGTCTTGCTGTCCACAACGCTGCTGAACCATCCGCTTACCCCGCCGTTAATCATCGGCGGCATCCTCATCATCCTCGGCGTGCTGCTCTCCATGCAACGCTCGTCATCGCCGGAACCGCTCCGCGAAGCACAGTGATCTACTCTTGTCAAGTTAGCCTGTTTATGGTATGCTAATGGGCAGTCGGAGATTTTCGTTGAAAAGTGGGCAACCCCCACTTTTCGTTTTATAGAGACGAAATTTAGTTAGAAGCGGAGTTCGGATAGGCATGGCAAAGAGCGAATTTACGCTAGCCTTTAACGAGATTACAGAAACCCATCATCTTCCCAGGCAAATCGTCATCGAAGCCCTTCAACAGGCGTTGATATCAGCTTATCGCCGTGACAGTGGTGCCAGTCCGGCTCAGCGTGTGGATGCCGAAGTTGACCTCAATACTAATGTCCACAAGATTCTTGTCGAGATGGAAGTGGTCGATGAGGTAAAGAACGAGCGCACTGAAGTGTCGCTTGAGAAGGCCCGTTACTTTGAACCCAACACTCAACTCGGTGATCTGGTGATGGTGCCGATTGAGTACAACATGAAGACGTTTGGTCGCATTGCGGCCCAAACCGCCAAGCAGGTTATCCTGCAAAAAATACGTGAGGCCGAACGCAAGTCGCTGTACGAAGAGTACAAGGACCGCGAAGGCGACCTGATCACCGGGCAGGTACAGAGCGTGAGCGGGCAGAGCATCACCTTGAGCCTGGGACGTGCCGAGGCAATCATGCCGCGCAACCAGCAGATACAGGGTGAGCGTTACCGCGCCCATGACAAAGTGCGCACCTATGTGCTTGAGGTCAAAGAAAGCAGCCGTGGCCCGCAAATCATTGTGTCGCGTGCTCACAAGAATATGCTGCGTCGCCTGCTGGAGTCTGCGTGGAATGCGCATCCAGAACATCGTCAAAGAACTCAACGAAGAAAAGATCGACGTGATCGAGTGGAACGCGGATCAGTCGGTCTTTATCGCTAAAGCGCTTAGCCCGGCCCGTGTGAGCGGCGTTTACCTGGAAGAAGACCTGGATCAAGGCCACACGGCTACCGTGATTGTTCCCGATGATCAGCTTTCGCTAGCCATTGGACGCGAGGGTCAGAACGCTCGCCTCGCTGCCAAGTTGACAGGCTGGCGCATTGATATCAAGAGTGTGAGCGAAGCGGCAATCACAGCTTATGCCAACCTTGATCAACCGCCAGTAGCTAAATTTGCCCAGGATCAGCCTGACCTCATGGCTGAGGTAGGGCGCATTCTGGACAAAAAGAAGGCAGATCGGGCCGTCAATCCCGAAGAATACCAGACGCTCTCGCGGTTCGTACAGATGGTTGAGCAGCGTCAGCTTGAGCAGCGTGAGGCCAGCCGCGCCAAACGTGTCAAGGCCATGGACAAGGTTCGGCCCAATATCCCGGCAGGCGCTTTCCAGATGGACCTCAAGGAACTGGAACTTGCCGAAGATATTACACAAGCGCTCAAGAATATTGAGAATGTTGGTGAATTGATGGTTCGCTTGCAGGCGGACGAAGAAAATCTGCGCGCCACGCTCGATCTGGCTGATGCAGGCGATGACGCAATGGACGCTATCAAGGAGGCTATCGACTCGCTCGTCATCAGAGAGCCGGTGCCAGAGCCTGTAGCGCCTGTCGTCGCGGAGCCTGCCCCGGTACAAACGGCTGCGCCTGCGCCAGTTGCTGTCGTCGAAGGCACGCCAACGGCAGAAGCGCCTACTGATCTGGATGAGGAGGAAGCACCGCCCGCCTTCATTGACGAGGTGCGTCAGCCTGAGCCTGTTGAGGAGGTGCGTCAGACGCGCCGAATCCCCAAGCCCGTCGTTGCGGAGCCAGAGCCAGTTGATGACGTCGCATTTGAGGAAACTGACGACGATAAGAAGGGTAAGAAGGGTAAGAAGGGCAAGAACCAGCGGCGCGAACTCGTCTTTGATGAGCGGCGCGGCGAAGTTGTTGCCAAGCGTAAGCGTAAGGGTGGTCGTGCCCGCGATTGGGGCGAATTCGACGAGTAGGTGAACCCCACCCCCGTCCTTTGGGGTCGAATGACAGCTCGTTAACTCGACCAGCAGCCGACCCCAAAGGCGATCCCTTCTCCGCAAACAGAGAGGGGGGATAAAGTGAGAACGTAAGTAGGTAGAGCATGAGCAAGCAGCCAGTGCAACATCAAAAGCATATTCCACAGCGAACGTGTGTGGTTTGCCGGGAAACAAGCGCCAAACGTGCGCTAATCCGGCTGGTGCGCACTGTCGATGAAGGTGTGCAGATTGATCTCACAGGTAAGCGTAATGGACGCGGCGCTTACCTGTGTACTCAACAATCTTGCTGGCAGCGTGCGCTTGAATCGGACGTGCTGGCGAAAGCGCTACGCACCGAGTTGACCGAAGCAGATAGACAGCGTTTACAATCAGGAATGTCGCAGGTAGCGACAGTTGGGAAGTAGGTGGGAAATGGGTATGTTTAACTGCCCTGATCGCGTCTATAATCAGTACACAGCATCAATTATTTTCATCTAGCAATGAAATTGAGCAGACAGACTGCACAGCAATGCGCACACGGTGAGAGCATCATGTAATAACTGATGAAGCTCAACGCCAAACGTGCCTGCTGTGCGGCCCCGCATGGAGGTTACGTATGGCAAAAGAAAGACAAATAGTAGAAGTCCCCGAATTCTTGACAGTGCGTGAACTGGCAACTCTCATCTCCGCCAGCCCAATCGAAGTCATGAAGCAGTTAATCAGCAATGGCATCATGGCAACCATTAATCAGCAGATTGATTATGATACTGCTGCTATCGTTGTTGAGGAAATGGGCTACGAGGCCCAGCCTGTTATTGAGGTAGCCGACGAGGCGGTTGGTGAAGAGACCACCCCTCAGTGGAAGCGGCTTTACGCTGATGAAGACCCCAAGAGCCTGGTACGCCGTCCTCCCATCGTGACTATTCTTGGTCACGTTGACCACGGCAAAACGACCTTACTCGATACTATTCGGGAAGCGAATGTTGCCGAGGGTGAAGCGGGCGGTATTACGCAGCATATCGGCGCTTATCAGGTTGTTCACGATGCGCGTAAGATCACGTTTCTGGATACGCCGGGCCACGCTGCCTTTACCGCAATGCGGGCGCGTGGAGCGCAGGGGGCGGATATCGCGATCCTGGTGGTTGCCGCTGACGACGGCGTGATGGACACTACGAAAGAAGCTATCGCCCATGCCCGCGCCGCGCACGTGCCGATCATTGTAGCAATTACCAAGATCGATAAGCGCAACGCCAATCTGGACCGCGTGAAGCAGCAACTCTCTGATAACAATCTTACCCCGGACGAATGGGGTGGTTCGACGATGGTTGTGCCAGTTTCCGCGCGGGAGAAAACGGGCATTGAAGACCTGCTGGAAGCGATTTTGCTCACCGCCGATGAACTGCCGATCACCGCAAACCCGAAGGGCAAAAGTGCTGGTACAGTTCTGGAAGCGCAGATCGAGAAGGCGCGTGGTGTTCTGGCAACATTGTTGGTCCAGAATGGCACTCTCAAACTGGGCGATGTTGTTGTCGCAGGCGCGGCGGAAGGTCGCATCCGCGCGATGTTTGATGAGAAAGGTAAGCCTGTCAAAGAGGCTGGACCCTCAACGCCCGTGCGAGTCATGGGCTTGAGCGATATGCCTAGCGCGGGTGATCTGTTCGTCACGTTCAAGAATGAGCGAGAAGCCCGCACCCTGGTCGATGAACGCAAGCAAACGAATGCTCAGGCAGCGATGCGTGGCCCCCGTACTTTAACAATGGAAGACCTGTTCAAGCAGTTTGAGGCTGGTGAGGTCAAGGAACTGCGCATCATCCTGAAAGCAGATGTGCAGGGATCACTTGAACCAATCCGCAATGAGATCGAACATCTCAAAACGGATGATCTCGGCGTGAAAATTCTGTATGCTGAAACCGGCAATATCACTGAAAACGACGTAAATCTGGCGATCTCTTCGCAGGCCATCGTCGTCGGCTTCAATGTGGAGGTGGATAACGCCGCCCACCGCGTCGCTGAGTCGAA
>WNFI01225353.1_pt1 | contig 10940 bp, 8 predicted proteins | sample 5400471 | NCBI WGS metagenome assembly WNFI01 (sample SAMN13153348, study PRJNA577476) | soil metagenome | isolation source: 100 cm saprolite on Douglas fir-dominated hillslope | place: USA:California | collected 2013-09-17 | reverse complement strand
GGTTATCACCCGTTCTTTCTGACAGGTAATCGGATTTCGATGAAAGACCTCGCCTGGATGGTGGCCAAGAAGTACGGCACAAATGTCATTTTCGTACCCAAGACAGTGCAAGCGTTCACTTTGACAACCGAGCCTTCTGATTCTTGGGCAACCCTCGGCTGGAGGATTTCGAACGACCTCGAGCAGATACTGGATGACGTTGCGCGAGCGCTCGTTCCCGGAACCCTTAACGCGCGGCTCGTCAGTGTTTGTAGAGACCTTAAAAGTGACTCCGTTTGATTGAACAGTTATTCCCGGTTTATAGGCGGATTCCGAGCGGGTTGCGATGGGCGAGCGACCTGCCCAGGGATAGTTAGACTGTTGATGAAAGCCTGGGCACGTCATCAGGCTTGCTTTTGTTTTGTGCCGTGACGGAAGTTCCTGGAAGCAATTGAAGCGCTCACAATCTGGCAGAAAATTACTAAGGAAACTTATTCATGGGGCAGTGTGATGTTTCGATTGTTACGACCACATTCAATTGCGAAAGATTTATTCCAAAGCTGCTGTCGTCGGTAAGGGAATTAAAGAACGCACTTGCACCTGATCTGTCGATTGAATTCGTCATTTCGGACGGTGCGTCAAGAGACCGCACGACTGAAATGCTTAGACAGGCGACTGATGTCGTCGACAAACTAATCGTAAAAAAGGATAAAGGCACGCCGGAAGGGTTGAACAATGCCATAGGGGAGGCATCCGGGTGCCGGGTAGTTGTACTAAACGCGGATGACTGGCCCGAAATCGACGGATGGCTTAACGCCAAAACGGAATTAAAGAAACGGGACAACACCGTATTGTTTGGGAGCGTGTTTTATCACCACGCCAATGCAAAAAAAGTATTGCGATTGTCGAGACCGGAAAAATTGCGCAAAAACATGACGGTGTGGCATGTCGCAATGTTTGTTCCCATGACTTATCTTGCAGAATTGGGAATGGTTTCAACCGCCTACAAGTACGCTCCAGATTATGAACTTGCTCTAAAACTTTTTGTCGGGGGATATCCGTTCAAGGTTATTGAGCATCCAACATGCAATGTTGCCGCAGGCGGCGACACGGACATTCACTGGGTTAAAGCACTTGGGGAAATCAAACGAGTAAAGGAAACTGTGGGAAGAAGAGGGAAAGTCCTAAGTACATTAGAGTATTTAAAGGCAGTGTGTTCGCATGGTATCTCCAAGGCTGCTCACAAAGCCGGTCTCGGTGGTGTTGTCGAAATGGCGAAAGGCCGTAAGCTCCTTTCTGAATAGCGGGTGCTTCCGGACGAAGGAACAGAGTAGCGGCGCCGCATCCCCCTCGACGCTCCGATACAGTCAATGCGATGCAAGATCGCTTAGCCAGGCCTGCAAAAGCTTCATTTCCTCGCTGTTGACTAGACCCAATTCAATCAATCTTCGATAACAAGCAATCATGTTTGACGAGATGTATTCAGGTCCGTGACCTAGTTTGAGTTCGTCTAAACTCTTAAATAGCTCTACATTATTTGTATACCCTGAGACTTCGTCGCGAAAATCGTGCATGAGATTGTGTGCATTTCGCTCCTGACGGACAGTACTTCGATGAAACAAAATCGGCCAGCCGCACGTCCAAGCAATTCTTTGCGCAACAAACGACCGCCAAATGTCGGTCATTCGAAAGCTGCAGTAGGAGGGCAAGTAAAGGAGCGCAAACGCCTCTTTGAACCAGCTCGTATTTTGACTATTGAATGGGCAAATTGAGCCGTCACCCAGCGCAATGCTTTGTGACTGATCGAACACTATTGGCAGTGGCAATATGAGCCTGTATATCGCGTCGACATCCGGATTGTCGTCGGCCAACCCCTGCTGAATTGGGCAAATGATTTTAGAGGACTCAGCAAGGGCCGGCAATTTGTCTTGAATATGCTCCAATGCAAAACCGCGAGGCCAAATGTAGTGTTCAGTAAAATATCTGTATACGTTCACCCAACCTTGTTTGAGTACAAGCGAGGCGTTAGCAGTTTTGGAGCGAACGTCCCAAAAACCGGGAAGCGGAATGTTGTCATCATCAGATTCAATGATGACTTCGGCCCCATTCTTGATGGCAACCAGGTAGCCGATATTTTTCCTGGCATAGTGCTTGGTTGGTAGAATCTTAGAAAGGTGAAAGCTCAACTCTTGCTGGCGTTGAATCGAATAAAACTCGCACCCTTGCAATTCAAATTCGGGTGGACTTTTTGTGTCGCCGACCACAAAAAATGACACATTCTCCCGAGTTGCCGCCGCCGCGAACTGATTTAGAACGGGATGGTGCTGATCTGCAATCGATGTAATCACTAACGCGGTGTTTTGCATGCTGATGGGGATACCTTTTCTTTCTCGCCTATTTTCCGCAGCATGATGTAATGGAACCAAGCACTTGTCCACATCCCTCGCCGCATATATTTCATTCACGGTTGACACGTTCTCAGGCAAGGGCTCAGATTCTCCCTATTTCCTCTGGGTCCTGGGATGCGCTAAGAAATGGTGCTACGAGACTCGTGAGGAATCGTCTTCCGTCGATCAGATATTCTGTTTTGCCGCTGCACCACTTCCTTGCGCATAGGTCGCGCTCTCGTTGAGATCCGCCAGGTAAGCGCCTAGTAAGGCCTGTCATCATGGCTCGACATCAACTACAGCGAGAAGATCCGCGCTGGGGGCGCCCGACCAACGGACACTCCGCCAATTTCTCAACTCGTGAAATGTGAACGATTTCAAAATACATGCGGCTACCAAGAATGCCAAAAACGTAACTACGCACAATAGCCCGCGATGATTCTCCAAGATTCCCGTGAACGGGATTGTTAGACTCACCGCCTCAGCCGCGAGCAATTTAACAATTCGACGATCGCGAAGCACGGATGCGCCGGGGAAAGCGAGCCCGTCGGCCAATATCGCTGTAACAAGTGCCGCCGCGATAGATCCCGCGACTGCCGCCGGCAGGCCAAATTTGGAATAGAACGCGAGATCAATCGCAGTTTCTAACAGGATTGCGGCCGAATAAAGCAGCGATAGCTTCTTAATCTCGTGATTGGCCACCAGCGGCATTATGAAGATCAAATGCATGGTTGCGGGTACTACAGCTAGTAGAGACAGGGAAAAGACGGCAGACGCGTTCGCAAACGCACTACCGTATAAGAGTTTTATCAAGGTCGGCGACAACGCCAAAAGAGCACCCACAGTGGGCAACACAAACACCAACACAATGCGCGTCACGGCGACCGTGGCGCGCTGAAGCGATTTTGGATCCTCAGCTACCATTTGCGAAACAGAAGGGAAGATCGAAAGCAGGAATACCAATGGAATCGTGCGAAGATTCTCAATCGGCTTCGCTCCCGCAGCATATATTCCCAAAGCATAGGAGCCCCCGAGTAGTTGCACCATGACAATTCCAAGCTTCCAGTGGAAGGCCTGAAAGACAGTTACGCCCGACAGACCCATTGTCCTCGGAAGAATCTCCGAAATGACCACCCGCGGAATCCGCCAGCGACTGGCGCTTGGCACAATTCTGACCGAGAAAATTAAAACGACAAAAAGGACCGCGACCTGCGATAACGCGCTAGCAGCAACGATATCGCTCAAGGTCGCTCCGCGCTCAACTACGACCCACACTCCCAGAACTGTCAGCAGGCCAGCGATAGGTTGCGCAATGCTCCAGTGCATCACATTCAGACCGCGGAATATCGCGATGGGTGCCGAATAGATCAATACGCTGACGCTCCCCATGCAGTAGATGACACATGGTGCAAACAGCGCGCTGTCGCCTCCAAGAATCAGCACGAGAGGAACGCTCAGAGCCAAACAAGTGGTGCCAACCAATGCCTGTGACAGAATGCCGGGCAACATCAATGCGCCGGCCGAACGGAACCGTTGCGCAGCCAAAATCGTAAGGACGGAGCTACCCGCCCCTTGAGCCAGATTTGACATCAGCGCGCCGATTCCCACTATCAGCGAAAATCGCCCGAAATCTGCCGGACCTAAATGTCTGGCGGCCAGTAAACCGTAGATCAAGCTTGTGATAAGCGAACCACCTGTAGCGCATCCAAGCCAAAAGACATTTCTTAAGACGCGTGAATCGCCATTCATTCCGGAATTCGCGCAGGTTTCTGCGTGCTCATCCAGTACACAAAGGCCAGGTACTTTGCGCCGCCGACCTCCCACGCCAGAAAATATACGCGATCAATGGCCTCCAAATTGAGCGCCGCGCTGCGCCCGTCTTCCATCGAAGACCGCTTGATATCAAAGCGCACCACCTCCTCGCCCAGCGCGATCAAATGCTCACAAAGTGGGCTCCCGACGAAGCCTTCTGAGCCCAACACCGAATTTCTCGTAGCCTTAATCGCAGTACTCCCATTCATCTGTTCATGGACGCTATGAATCGCCAAAATTGCGATAGCCAGGTTGTAGATGATAGTGGTGACCGAGGTCCACAGCGGCAGTGCCGCGACCCTCTCGGTGTTGAGCGGAACTACGATTGTGTCGCCCGGGTGTATGGTGACCGGCTGTGAGCGCCTAAACCACCCTGATCGCCCACCCGCAACCACATCCCCGTTTGCACGCACAACGTATGTCCTCTTCCTATCCGCCTTCTGGGTTGCTCCGCCACTTTTGGCAATGTAATCATCTCTCGATAAGCCGGGCCGATAGACATGCGATGTAGGGCTCTGCACCTCACCCAATACCGTGATTTCCTGCATCTTTTTTGGAATCAGCAGCATATCGCCGTTTCGCACTAGCACGTCGCCCGGCCCTCCGGGATGGCCCTTGGTGACTTGATCTACATCAATCACTAACCGACCTACCGGCTTAGTGTTGCGAAGCTGTTGAATCAACTGCTGACCGATTGCAAGCGCTTGCGCCGCACCGCCTCCTCCACCGCCGCTGGCGCTGCTACTCGTGGCGGCGCTGGTACTCACCGCCTCAAGCGAAAGCGCCGCAAGATCGCCCTGTAGGCGATTACTCAGCACTTCCAGTTGTTCCTTTTCGCGCTGCTTCAGCTCTTCGCGAGTGAATATTGCTCCCTCGTCGAACGCAAGGTCAGTGAGTCCGCCCGCGCGTCGTAGCACCGACGAAAGGGTTTCCCCGCGGTGTATGGGATATCTGCCTGGATGTCGCAGTTCACCATTCAGTACGATCGTCCCGGGCACATCCCACTGCGGCGTCTTCTTGATGACTAAGATATCGTAAGGCTTGAGTTCCAGGTCAGCACCGGGCTCGTTGTGACGAATGGCCGTGAGGTTCACCTCAAGCAGCGCTGTCTGCCGTTCCTTGCCGTCAACGACTTCATAGCGGGATATTTCAGCTTCGCCGCTGTATGCCGAGTCCTCGAGACTACCTCCCGCACGGATCAAGTCGCTGATGCGCATGGAAGGCTCCAACGGATATAGACCGGGCACCCTTACTTCGCCGCCGATGAACACTATCTGGGCTGGTGTCGTGCCGGACGCTTGTAACTTAAGGTCGTCAGTGATAGGTGCCACAGTTCGAGCGCGATTGGCAGTCAGGTCGAACACGATGATTCTGTCGCGCGGATGCAATTCGGGATCGACCGCGGACCCGCGCGCGCTGAGCGCACGCTCGAGGTCCGCGGATATTACTTGGATCTTCTCCTCCGGAGGAATAAATCGGCGAATCATGACGTAATGCCGGTCCGCGTTCGGGCGCAAGTCATCAAAGCTGCCCAAAATATCGCTAAGCCTCAAGCCCATTCGATATTGAAACGCACCAGGGCGGAAGACGTAACCAGACAACTCCACAGAATTTTCAAGGGTTGGCCGGATTGCCGGCACGCGCAACTTGTCGCCGTTCAACATTTCCACGTTGCGGCCTGCATCCGAAGTCAAATCGATGTTGCGCATTTCTCGTAGCCGCGATGAATCGATTCGCTCGAGTTGCGCGAGCTTCGAGTCTGCGTCAGGCGAAAGCCCTCCCGAGATGTCGATGAGCTGTTCCGCTGTCTTTTCCTTTTTCAGTTCATATATGGCGGGGCGTCGAACCGCGCCATACACCGTCGCTGTGACGCCGATGGGCGGAATAAAGATGACATCGCCGGGCATCAGCTGCCGATCACCACTGGTATCTCCACGCAGCAACAGATCGTAGAGATCGAGCACGGAAACCAACTGGCCGTTTCGCTTCAGCTCGATATTACGCAACGACCCTATTGTTTTGACGCCGCCGCTGACAAACAAAGCGTTGGTCATGGTGGACAGTCCGCTTACCGTGTATGAGCCTGGCTTCTCAGCTTCACCCAGTACAAAAACCCGAATCGAGCGCAGATCGCCCATCGTCACACTGACCTGAGTGCCAATCAGCTGTTGCGCCACCCGATGTTCCAGCGCCGCCCGTGCCGCGTCAAAGCCCATGCCGCTCACCGGAATCGGACCCAGCTTCGGAAACTTAATCCGGCCGTCGCGACCGACCGTCAAGGTGTAAGACGCCGTTTCATTGCCGTAGAGCTGAATATTGAAGGTGTCTCCAGGTCCCACCACATAGTCGATTGGCACCTGAATGTCCCTGACCGGTGCAAACGTACTCGGAACCCCCTGGAACAAGTCGTAGCCAAAGGGCTTGGCGCCTTGGTCGTCCAGGGGTTCGAGCCTCAATAATGTCAGATTGATGGTGTAGTCACGTAAGTCAGGATCGGCGCTCAAGCGCCTGGTGGCTTCGTCTGCCGTGAGACCGGCCAGCGGTATCGAGGGGAGGCCGGGAATCTCCAGCACGCCGAAGCGATTCAGTTTGTACGGATTGCCTTTGAGGATTCGATCCCTGATGTTCGCAGACCTGGTTGTTTCTTCCGACGTTCTCGGTCGCTGCTCGATGCGCAGGCGGCCAAAATCACTGGCCGAAGCGTTCTTATTGTCCTTACCGCTTGCAGCGGTGCCGTTGATTCCCGCAATTGGGCTACTAGAAGCGGCTCCAGTCGTCGCATTAGCGCCGCCACGGACGATCAGATTGCCGTCTTTGTCGAGTTCCACCGGCGTCAGGTCGATCAACACACTATCGTCTGCACGCAACTCGGGATCTTCATCCGAATTGCGCAACGTGCGTCCGTCTATCGTCTTATCGGTATTTGTCCCTTTTTCTAATGCACCCGTGCGGTCGTTCTTTTTCTGGATAGTCTCGGGCGATTCCAGTTGCGAATCGGATTTCTTTTTCGTCCCATCGCCTCTGCCCAGCACGCTTTGAAGGAGCGCGTCTTGCTGATCCTGCGTCAGGTTCTTGAGTATGTTCAACTGGTCTTGGCTCGGGCTGGGTGTTTGCGCCGGGACGACCGCCCCGATCATTATCAATACAGTCGTAGCGACTAACGATCGAAACGCCGCTGCCCTTGCGGCCGAATTGTATACTAAAGCACCATCGCGCGATCCTTCCCATCGACTGGGATCTGCTGGCTCCGTGCCGCGGTTGTTTCCAAAGAGTATTAACTGCCGTAGTTCTCTCGCAGCCACGCGGCGTAATCCCTGCCTAAGAGGTCCTGCCACCATTTCGCTTGTCGCAGATACCAGTCGACAGTGGATGCCAACCCACCCGAGAGGTCCCGGGCGGGCGAATAACCCAAATGGCGTGAGGCTTTTGAATAGTTGATGGCATACCTCCGATCGTGACCGGCGCGGTCACGAACGTGAGATATCAATTTTGCCGCATGAGTTCCATTGAATACCGGGGCTCCCGGAAAGGAGTCGCGATACCGTGGATGCGCCATCAGACGATCATCAACCATTTCGCATAGTGTCCGGACGATGTGGATATTGGTCGTTTCGCTGTTCCCGCCTACGTTGTACACAGCACCCGGTTCACCCCTGCAAAGCGCCAATCTAATTGCGGCACAGTGATCTTCGACATGTAGCCAGTCCCGAATCTGCAGCCCATCGCCATACACCGGTAGCGGTTTCCCGAGCAAGATGTTGACAATGGTCAGCGGAATTAGTTTCTCTGGAAAATGATAGGGACCGTAATTATTGGAGCAATTTGTAACCGTGGTGTTGAGCCCGTAGGTCTCATGGTAGGCCCGCACGAGATGGTCAGATGCGGCCTTGCTGGCGGAATAGGGTGAGTTGGGTGCGTAGGGACTATCTTCATGAAAGGGTGGATCATCAGGACCCAGCGATCCATAAACTTCGTCCGTGGACACGTGATGAAAACGGTGGGCCGCCACCGTCTCTTGGTCGATCCACAAGGCTTTGGCAGCCTTGAGCAGCGAGTGAGTCCCAATCACATTCGTGCGAATGAAATCGTCGGGACCCAAGATTGAGCGGTCCACGTGAGATTCGGCGGCAAAGTGCACGAGCGTGTCGATCTGATGGTGCTTGAGCAGCGCACGTACACTGCTCTCGTCGCAGATATCCCCTTTTATAAACAAGTAGCGCGAATTGGCTCCAATGTCCGCAAGATTGTCGATATTGCCGGCGTAGGTAAGCGCGTCGAACACTACCACCCGGCCTTCGCGTGTATTGGCCAACCAGTGGTGCACGAAGTTGGAACCGATGAAGCCCGCGCCCCCTGTGATGAACACGTTACGCGGTTCGAAGTTCATCCAGCATCATCCTCAAATTGTGCCGCCAATGCGTAGCGGGTACTTGGAGCAGCGAGCGGATTGAGGCGCTGTCCAACACGCTAAACGCGGGTCGCTTTGCTCGCGTCGGATACTCGCTAGTGTAAATTGGCGATACGGGTATCGCCCGGGAAAGCAGGCCGCGCGCCAGCGCTTCATCTTGGATTGCGACTGCAAAGTCGTACCAACTCGCCACCCCGAGATCCGCCCAGTGATAGATCCCGCACGCCTCCTTCGCGTCGATAAGGCCCCAAATGGCCGCCGCGACGCTTGTCGCCCAGGTGGGCGCCCCAATCTGATCGCAAACCACGTTGACTTGGTCCTTTTCGCGCATCAGACGAAGCATCGTCAAGACAAAGTTTTTCCCTTCGGTGGCATACACCCAAGATGTGCGTAAGACGATACCCGAGCGGCTACCAATCGCGTGACGTTCGCCGCCCAGCTTGCTCGCCCCATATACGCTTAAGGGATTGGTTCGATCGGCGGGCAAATAGGCGCGCTTGGACTCTCCGTCGAACACAAAATCCGTCGATAGATGCAGAAGACGAGTGCCTTCACGTGTCGCAGCACTCGCAATCGAAGAAACGGCCGTATCGTTCACGGCATAAGCCTGTGCGACATTGTCTTCAGCGAGGTCGACAGCCGTATAGGCGGCCGCGTTGACAACCCAATCCGCTTTAACCTGCGCTAGCGCCCGTCCCACGGAACCGGCATCAGTGATATCGAGTTCAGCGTGCGTGCGCATCGAAATCTCATGCTGCGCAGGAGCCGTTGCGCCAACCGCCCTTGCGATCTGGCCGCCTCCTAGCACCAAGACTCTCACGGAAACTTCTCGATCTCGAGGAAACTCTGGCCCTTAGTGTCCTTGACCGACAGATTTGGCTGAATGACGCTCGGAATTGGCCATTCGATGCCCACGGTTCTATCGTCCCACGCCAAAGTACGCTCGTGGGACGGGCTGTAAATATCAGTGCATTTGTACAAAAAATCAGCTGAGGCCGACGTGACCAGCATGCCATGGGCGAGACCAGGCGGAATCCAGACCATGCTGTGGTTCTGATCAGATAACTCGGCACCCCACCATCGTCCAAAGGAAGGTGAACTGCGACGCAGATCAACCACTACGTCGAACACCGTGCCCGAAGTTACTCGCACCAGCTTACCCTGCGCATGCTGTACCTGCATGTGCATGCCACGCAAGGTCCATTGCGTTGATCGACTATGATTGTCCTGGACAAAATTCGCATCTATACCGGACGCTTTGAACGTCATTTCCCTCCACGTCTCCATGAAAAAGCCACGCGCATCCCCGAACAGCTCCGGCTCAATGAGCACGACGTCAGTAATCGGTGTTTTCTGGAACTTCACGGCCGGTGCTCGTCCCGCAGAACGCGTAACAAGTATTCTCCGTATCCGCTTTTTTGCAGGGGTGTGGCCAGTTCCCGGAGCTGAGCGGCATCAATGAACCCCATGCGCCACGCTACCTCTTCCACGCAAGCCACCTTCAATCCCTGCCGCTCTTCGATGATCCGCACGAACACGCCGGCATCGAGCAACGAATTGTGTGTGCCCGTATCGAGCCACGCCGTGCCCCTGCCCAAGCGCTCGACATGCAGGTTCCCTTCACGCAAGTAGGCGCGGTTCAAATCCGTGATCTCGAGTTCTCCGCGCGGCGAGGGCTTGATGGACCGCGCCAAGTGGGACGCCCGCTCATCGTAGAAATAAATGCCGGTGACGGCGTAATTCGACGGCGGATTCGCCGGCTTCTCCAACAGGTCGACTACCTTGCCTTCTGCGTCGAATTGCACCACACCATAGCGCTCTGGGTCTTGCACGTAGTAGCCGAAAACAGTGGCACCTTTAATCCGATCCGAGGCGGACAACAGCAGCTCCGATAGGTTCGCTCCGTAGAAAATATTATCGCCGAGAATCAGAGCGGATGGCGCGCCGGCCAGGAACGACTCCGCGATGATCAATGCCTGCGCGATTCCATTGGGTTCCGCCTGCACCGCATAGACGAATTGCACCCCCCATTTCTCACCGCTGCCCAGCAGGTCGCGAAAGGACATCTGATCGCGAGGGGTGGTGATAATCAAAAATTCCCGAATCCCCGCCGACATCAGCGTCGCCAGCGGATAGTAAATCATCGGTTTGTCGTAGACCGGCAGCAGCTGTTTGGACAGCGACATGGTGATGGGATGAAGCCGGCTGCCGGCGCCGCCGGCCAAAATGATGCCCTTCCTGTTCTTGGTCAAAATCTGATCCTATTGATTGGTCGCGAAAGCGATTTTATCGATGCTTCGCCACGTAATTGATCAAAGCGGCTATGCCGGCGGCGCCCGCCCCTTGCGGCGCCT
>WNFI01086373.1_pt1 | contig 10940 bp, 7 predicted proteins | sample 5400471 | NCBI WGS metagenome assembly WNFI01 (sample SAMN13153348, study PRJNA577476) | soil metagenome | isolation source: 100 cm saprolite on Douglas fir-dominated hillslope | place: USA:California | collected 2013-09-17 | reverse complement strand
CTCCTCAACTTCCTTTACTTGATTGCGAACAAGAACTGCTCCCATTGGATAGGCTGTTGGTCGAAACCCTCCGGCGCGCTTCAAGACGGAGCTCAGTCTTTCACCTTCCTTTATCCCATAAGGTCCTGGATAATTAACTTCCCCCTCCAAACTGACAGACGATCCAATATCATTCCACCCGGAAATTTGGTGAATCGTAAGCACGTCCCCAGGCTTCAGAACCAGGTCTGCACTGGAGCCGGGATTGTTTACAGCCTCGCCGATCTTGACCGTATCTCTCCGGTTAAGTACTTGCTTACCATCCTTGATGTCATAACTAGCAAGATCGGCGTCGTCCAGCAGCGCACTACGATTGAATCCGCCTGCCATTCGCACGAGTTGCGCCATCGTCATCCCCCGCGAAAGGGGATAGGTTCCAGGATGAAGTACTTCGCCGTGCACCTGGACCTTGGGTCCATCCGCTTCGTAGCGTCCAAGAACACGAATCGTATCAAAGGGCTGGAGATTGATCTGCTCATTCCCTGCCAAGACGTCCGGGACATTGAAAACGTGCCCTTCGACGTAAATTGTCCTCTCACTATAGGGCAGTATTGGAGCAACGCTGATCCGGTCTCCATCCTGAACGGCAAAGGCGTCCATCAACTTTTTCGATGATTCCGCGGTACTTCCATCTGGCAGATCGAGGGTCAACGTAGCGCGATGCCCCTGCGTGCCTATTCTTTCAATGGTGATGTGGGTCAATGAGGCAGACACTAGGACACCGCCAGCGTCGTTCAACACATCGGATAACTTTGTCTCGTTCTTCAATTCGTAGATCGCTGGCCGCTTGACCATACCCGCCACGGCAACTTGCCGTCCCACGGGCGAGACGAGAATCGTGTCGCCGTCCTGGATTCTCTCAGTATCCGGACGTACACCCCGCAACAGAAACTCGTAGAGATCGACTTCACGTACCAACTCCTTTCCACGAAAGTGACGAGCAACACGAAGAGAACCAATACTCGTCGGCCCGCCTGCTGCGTACAGTGCATTGAGAGGTGTCGATAAGGAACTTATGTCATAGGCCCCCGGCCGCTGCACATCGCCGACGACGTAAACCCTAACGGTACGCAGCCGCGCGATAGTCACGGCCACCTTTGCATCTCTGAACTGTTGGCTCAACGAACTCTGGACTAACGCCTGCGCGCGCTCAAGAGGCAAGCCCGCCACCACAATCGTTCCGGCTTCGGGCAAAACGATCTTTCCTTCACGATCGACCGTACGGGAAAAGCTCTGAGAAACACCTCCCCACAGATTGATGGTGAGTCCATCACCTACGCCAAGAATGTAGTCAGGTCCTATTGGAATATCCACCGACATCTGCTTCGTGTCCAGGCCTCGATTTAGAAACATATCCGAACCAAACCGCTTTAGCTTCGCTGTCTGTTCAGGTACCTGCGTATAGAGGTCGCGAAGAGACTGAAGGTTGTAGGGAGCGGTCTGATGCACAACCTCCACCGCACTTGGGTTGTTGCGATCAGGTTTCGACGCTGAGGATACATCTCGTCCCTCAGGTCGCCTCGACGTATTTCTTCCTCCTTGAATTCCATCAGAATTGGCGGAATTGCTCAGCGATCCATTTCGATCGATGCGTGCGGAATCTGCAGTGTCTCCACTTGCCAACAAATTTGGAAGTCCCAGAGGAGTCGCACTCATATTGCCTGTGAGGTCATCGGAGCTCCTCGGATCCATATCCGACCTATCGAAATCTGAATCTGACACATACCCACGAGCTCGCAGCCAGATACTGATGGCGCCACGAAGGCCTGCATCTGAGCCAATTCCTCTGTACAACATGTCGTCGGTAATGGAGTCCACCTGGACGGGAGTTCCCTGTTGTTCCAGATAATCAGCCATCACTTGTTTGAGATCTACGATCAGTTCAGGCCGTGCCTGCACGATAGTGATAATCTGGCTGGCTGTCAGAGTACCGTTTGAATTCAGGCTGCCGCTGCCTCCGTTATTTCTATCTCTAGCACTGGCTTTATCCTCTTCAGTTGAAGCCGTAGCTGATGCACTCGCAGATGATGGAGTCGACGGCAAGGTAGACGGCAGACCCGTCGGCAAGCTCGGAGTTTGCAGTTGTTGTGCAAACCCTCCCGCGATTAGGAAGAGATAAACGAGACTCGCCGTCACGCTCAGGTTTGTTCTTCGGTTCCAGATAAACGAACAGTTTTGCACGGATCTCACCTATTTACCCCGTCGAGCAAGACCTCACGAACTACATCTAGACTGCTCACCGCTTTTTCTCCTCTGGTTCTATATCAAACTCACTCACTTCGACCACAATCGATCTCATGATGGCCTCAATGGACAGAACGACGCGATACTCATGCTTGCGCCGCGTAAGTATTCCCGTCATCCCAGCGAGCGGTCCCGCCACAATTCGCACCGAATCGCCATTATTCAAATAAGGATGCGGTTCAGCCTTGAGGTTTTCAGTGGCGGTTCGTAAGATAGATATCTCCTCATCTGGGATCACCGTTGGCTTTGCCGACGAGGCCGCGAATCCAAGCACGCCCGGATGCTGCAACAGGTGAATCCGATCCTGAATGGAAGCTCTGGCAAACAGATAGCAGGGGAACAAAGGCAGATCGACATCCACATGCACCCCGTTCTTCCATGTGTGTCGGCTTCGGTGCAAAGGAAGAAACGTCTCAAGCGACTGCGAACCGAGTCTCTCGGCGACACGCTTCTCGTGCCTGGAACGAATATGGAGCGCATACCAGTTCAACGATGCTTCGTGGCCAACCACCGACTGATTTTTATTCACCATCATTGAATCTCCGACCGCGATACACGCCATTCCATACCACCTATAACCACCGTTGCAGACCAACTTACAGCTTCGCCCTGTCACTTAGGTATGGGTGACCTTCCCTTTTCGCCTGTTACTGCACCGTGCTCTAGCGCGTATCCCAGTTATCAGTTCAATCAATGGCCTTCAAACCTGCAATGCCGCAATGTTTTTCTTCCAGCGTGACGCTTCAATCATGTAAGCCAGTCCCTGGGTAATGTGAAACCATAGCCGAAAGAGCAAATACCCGGCTTCACTCCGCAGTTGTTTCAATCTAAGCAGGAAGTGCTCATCGTGGCGCCGAGTAACAACCTGCGCCGGTAGATGCAAAGGGAGCAGCTTTTTGCGCCTTGTATGTGATTGCAGGTCTTCATCGCCCGACAGCGCCCGATCGAGAAGGAGATAAAGTTTTGTACCTGGAAACGATGCAAACAATACCTTGTCTCTATAGCGTTCGACCCACAAGCAAACAGATGGAGGCAATTCTTGAACGGCCCAGCCCAACACGTGGGGAAGATGAGGTATTTCAAAGCTAAGGTTTGTAATTAGTGTCGCAACTCCGACTGCCGCTCTCACTTCCTGGTTGAACGCCGCATGCGTCTTTACATCCAGCCACAAAGCCTCATCTGCAGAATGGAAATTAATAAAATTGGCAAATTCAAGAATCCAGGAGACGCGCGTCCATTCGCCTTTCAGATGTTTGAATAGGTGAAGCGCCAGCCCAAGAAACTTGTCGCAATCCGAAAGAGTCGGAAATTCCAATCCGTTCCAGCTTTGCAATTGTCTTCGCAAAACTCTATCGTCCTGGAGTTTGACTCCATTCTTCTCGCAAGTATCGGCCAAATGAACTTCTACCGACCGCTGAGGTTTAGCTTTATATAGATCCTGGATGGAGGGCAGTTGTCCGCCTCCAGCTTTGAACTCCTTGACACTCTTTCCCTCGCCAGCCAGGGAATAGCCAAGCTTCGCCAATATTCCTTCGCAATCGGAAGCTTCGTTACCAGCCACAAGAAAATCGAGATCAAACTGACAGCGCAGAGCAGCATCCGAGCATACGTCGGGCACTAAGGTAAAGCCTTTGAGATTGACATAGAACAGACCCGTCGCCTGAAATTCACGATTGATCCTGACAAACTCGTCAAACATGCTGGCGGTTTTCTCCTTATTATCGACGGCATTTTTCTCGAGCCGACGCAAAACTCTGTCCGGGATAGCGGCCTCCAGCCGAAGCGTCCGAAGGCGGTCAAGAAAATAGAGAGCAAGACCACTGGCATCCAACCAGCTGTAAATTCCAACCCATGCTCGATAGTCAAACCCAGCAAGGCGATCATAGTGATCACCCTCGGTCGTGCCTTCGCGGAAGGTAGCAATCACGGCTTCTGCGAGTTGATGCCCCATGCGCGGAGTGCTCCTTTTCGTTGGTTCTCTATCTATTTCGCGAGCTTATTTGCTATACATCGGCGGATCGCCCAAGCTACCCGCACGTGGAAGGTGGCGGATAAAGAGAACCGTCGACCATATCTCTTCGTCGCTGAGAATTCCTTTAGACGCTGGCATCCCTGAAGGCCCAATCCCGTTGTCGATTACCCATTTCAGCTGACCGTCCGTATAGGACTGGACCTCAGAAGAATTGAGCGATGGCACCGGAGGAGACATGCTTTCCGCGAAAGGAACGCCCGTATTCTGACCATCCATTCCATGGCAAGCCACGCAATAGTGTGAAAAAGCCTCCCGTCCGCCAGCAATATTTTCCCCTGTAGGTTGAAGTGGGTTTCGTTCCGATTTGTTGCGAACTGTCACAGTATGTTTGGTCCACGTCAATACGCCGTGTTCCACCTTGCCGGGCGAACTCGCCTTACACCCCGCGAACACCGCGAGAAAAGCCAACGTCGAGGCCAGGCCCTGTGATCGCATCGTTACTCCGTAACATGAAGCGTGAGAGTCATGGTGCCATGCCCAGAGCCGCAGAACACGGAACAGTGCCCCACGAAATCGCCTACTTTGTCAGGTGTAAAAGCAAGCTCTGCGGGTTTACCCTTTTCGATCTTCGTACTGAAATTCAGTTCCTTAAATTTCAACCCATGAGCCACATCCTCAGTCGTCAATACAAGGACGACTGGCTCGCCCTTCTTCACGGTTATCTCTGCCGGGGTGTACGCAAACTTCTTTACCGACACCGCGATTCGCTGGGGAGTATCCGGTTCCGGAGAAAAGCCAGAAAGTGCGAGCGAGCACATGGCCAAACAACCGATGAAGATAGTCTTTAGGAGTATCCCTGATTTCATTGTCACAACCTTTCACGCATTGGAAATTCGTTTTAGAAAGCCGCATTCACGGTCATTATGTGGGGGGAGACGCGGTAGCTAAGATCTTGCCCATGCCCTTCGCTAAAGCCCGTCAAGATGTCAAGAAAGGCCTTGCCTCTAAAGTCCACAACGAACCACTATGTTCTTTCTCTGTCTGCGTCTACACATACTCAACGTAGTAGAGTGCCCCGGCCCAGTTGTCATCACGCAATGTGACCTTTGTCACTTCTTTGTAAAAGCGGATGAGTCGACTTATTGTTGGCCTACGCATCGAACAACGCCGGGAGCAGCGAAGAAGTAAGTTCCTCAACCTTCACATTACGGGCGATGAATCCGAAGAGCTCCGACCTCTCCCGATCGTGAATCAGGATCGTCCCCCGTCCCAGGTACAAGACCCGAAGGGCCCCATCGGAGACGACGATTCTCTCTGAGCCGTCCACGGGGCCTGCCATATCTCGAATCAACTTACAGAGCAGTCCCCCGGGCCGGTTCTGATAGACAATACCGGCCCGACGCACACTCAGCGCAATCTCCAAATCGTTCGACTCAACAATGAGTCGGTTCGAACCAGCACATTTGCTGAACACGTACGGTGTGGGAACGAATCGTCGGAGCAGGTCAGGGTGCCAGCACGGTTCCTCTGTCATACGTATATCTCCTGCCTGCGATGGACAACAAATTCTCGCAGCTCTTTTGCTGCGAATTGCGGTGTTCCGCTATATCGAAAGCGCCAGCCAGGTAGCATAGCTACGCGTTCTATTGTCTGTTCCCGCATCGCAACTGCTTCGGGCAATTGCGGAGGCAATCTTTCGACGCTGGAATTGACATAGCTTCGTGCCTCTGCCGACGAGATCGGCGCGAAGACCGCTCCTGCCCCCTGCGTCCTCTCCAGAAAAACCAGCCATCGCGGCTCACACGCGCGCTCTACCCGAGAGCCAAATGCCTCTGCGATATCTACCTCGTATGCTAACTCGCCATTCATCGACCTCTGCAAACTATGTCCCTGTAAGCTTCGGAAGTGCTCTACAGCGTCGGGCAGCAGCTTTACCGGCGCCGATGTTCCGTGAGCCACGATCTCGTTGTGGCGCCGGGAGATATAGGTCCAGTCATCCGAGAGGCGCAATGAACCGGGACCAGCCCCATTGCGGCGCCAAGAACGCCAAGCGTGATCGGTATCAGCTTCTCCTTCCAAAAGCGATCATCCCGCGCGATCGCCGCCGAAACAGTTGCACTGAGGGTGCGTCGCAGGATATCGAACACAAACACATTTGATCTGCCAAAGGACGCTGTGACGACATGGTGCAACCCGCGAAAATGCGGTTCTCCTGCACCTTCGTCTGATGACTCGTCCACGACGACCCGCATCTTAAATCCGCCCGGCACGGTATCACCTGTCGAATGTGATAGACCCTCAAGCCCTCTGGCGAGACAAGAGGAGTTAGTGCGCAAGTCACAGCCTGCTCCGGCAAAACATAGGTCCATCGAGTAGTGCAGATCGGTTTCGTTAATGGAGAGCAACAACATGAAAACTCCTGGTAGATCTCACTCTAACGCAAGAAAGTCGGCAGTTTTGACCGCAATGAAAAACTTTACAAACCGCTGACACGGCCATGACAAATGCTCTGCCAGCAAGTCATATCGTCCACAATAAGCGAGGAGATTGCAGTGCCCAGGTCCCGCAAAATCGTCTTCTTTTTTCCATCCTTCGCAAGCTCCGATGCGACGGCGCCGCTAGGAATCTTGGCCGTAGCCACTCCGTTGATTCGCGCCGGGTACCAAATCGTTCTCATCGACTCCACCATCACTCCGGACTACAAAAAACGCGTCCTCGAAGAGAGCCGCGATGCTTTATGCCTCGGCATCTCTCTGGTGACTGGACCGATGATTCGAGAGACTGTAGAGATTGCCAAGGCCATCAAAGCATGGGACCCGGATTTCCCGATCATTCTCGGCGGATGGCACCCTTCGCTCCTGCCAACCCAGACTCTGCAAGCGCCCTACATCGACTATGTCGTCCGTGGGCAAGGTGAAGAGTCGTTCCTCGAACTCGTGGGCCATATCGAGAATCGCTCGGCACCGGACTTTGTCGCAGGCATCGGCTTCAAGCGTGATAGCAAGCTCATCTTCACGCCCGAACGCGCACTCAGACCCATTGCCGACCTGCCGCCAAAGGCCTATCACCTCGCCGACTTCGACGCGTATGAGCGCGTCTGCGGTAGACGCTGGGCGATGTACACCTCCAGCCTCGCCTGCCCGTTCGATTGTGCCTACTGCACCAACGGAGCGGTCTACAAACGGAAATGGAACGCCCTGTCTGCCGAGCAGTTTGTGGAGGAGACCGTAGATCTCAGCCGCAGATACAACCTGGAGATGCTATGGGTGGTTGACGACAACTTTCTCGTTGATCTTGATCGTGCGCGTGCCATCGGAGAAGGGCTCGTTCGGGCCGGATCCGAGTTTCAGTGGAGCATCCAGGCAACAACGAATCTCACATCGCGCCTCTCGCTGGAAGATTTGAAGCTCCTGCGTCGCGCCGGCCTGCACCAGATCTGTCAGGGCGTGGACTCCGGTTCGCCAAAGATCCTGAAGGCGATGAACAAGACCTTTCAGAACTTTGACGATATCTACGAGAGCGCAGCACGCTGTCTATCAGCCGGTATGCGCCCGTCGTTCAATATCATCTTCGCCTATCCCGGCGAAGGCCCCAAAGAGCGCCGCGAAACCATGGCCTTCATCATGGATGTGTGCCGGCGCTTTCCCGGCACCGAATTCTGGACCAATATCTTTACTCCCTATCCCGGGACCAACGTAATGAACCGGGCCGAGGAACTCGGCATCGAAGCTCCCACCTCCTTCGAAAAGTGGGCTGAGTTCTTTCCGCGCTATACCAAACTACCCTGGCTGAACGGACGAGATCACGAAGAACTCCAGATCATGCGGGACTACCTGCGTATCGCGTTCGATCGCATTCCCATCGGAGCCGACCGGCGGACTCGCTTCACCCGCCTTGCACAAAAGTGCATCTCGTTCCCCGCCCGCTTTCGCCTCGATCACAGCCTTTACCGTTTTCCAGTTGAGCTCTGGATCAATGACAAGCTCAAGGAGAGGACCGCGGGGTACAAGCCAGTGGTCGATGCCCGACGACTGGAGCCAAACCCAGAACCGGTGGAGGCTACATGCTGACACACGGCAAAGTCGTCCTCTTTTACCCACCGTATGACGGGCCACCACTGGGAGCGCCACTATGCCTGCTGGCGCTAGCCGCCTCTCTGCGCGAAGCTCACTTCGACGTCGTGCTGATCGACGCCGCGATTGAACCGGACTACCTGACACGAATCGAGTGCGAAAGCGTCGATGCTCTCTGCATCGGCATCTCCGTCCTCACCGGGCCGATGATTCGCGGTGCCATCGAGGTTGCCACAGCTGTCAAGAGCTACACGCCATGGCTCCCGGTCATCTTCGGCGGATGGCACCCGTCGCTCTTGCCGGACCAGACCCTGAGCGAAACCTTCGTCGATATGGTCGTTCGCGGCCAGGGCGAAATCACCATCGTCGAAGTCGCCCGGGCCCTCTCCCACAAAAAACCTCTCAACAGCATCGCCGGACTTTCATGGAAGAACAACGGTCAGCGTACTCATAACGTCGACCGCAAAGTAGAACCTCTCGACGCGCTCCCCATTCCGGCCTTCGATCTCACAAACTTCGACGCCTACGAGAAGCTCTGCGGCATTCGCAAGCTAGCCTATGCCACCAGCGTTGGCTGCCCCTACGCCTGCAACTACTGCACCGACCAGGTCTTCTACAAAAGACGATTCAACGCGCTTTCCGCTGACCGCGTCGTCTCGGAGATGATCGATCTGGTCACGCGCTATCGCACCGAAGAAGTGGCGCTCCTCGACTCCAACTTTCCCGTCCAGCTGCCCCGCGCGCTCGAGATCGCCCGCGGCATCCTCGCATCCGGCGTGAAATTCAACTGGACATTCCAGGCCTCAACCGACTTCCTCTGTCGCATGAGCGAGGACGATGTCCGCCTGCTCGGCGCCAGCGGCGTATCGCACATGGGCTTTGGTACAGAGTCAACCTCAGAGTCGGTCCTCAAGCTGATGAACAAGCGTCACCAGCGCGTCGACGAGATGTACGAAACCGCGCGCAAGGCACAACTCGGCGGCATTCGTGTCACCTTCAATCTGATCTTCGGCTATCCCGGAGAAACAGAGGCCGACCGCATCATCACGTTCCAAACCATGAGCGACATCGGTCGTCAGTTCTCCAATGTCAGCTTTTCCCCAAACATCTTCACGCCTTATCCGGGAATCCCCATCTGGCCGCAGCTCCGCGAAATGGGCGTGCCCGAACCGAAGAATCTCCGCGAGTGGATGGACATGCCGCTTGGCGCAAATATGCTCCCCTGGCTCAAAGGAAGAGAGCTGGCACGCCTGCAACGAATGCTCAACTATTTTCTGTTGAACAATCAGATTGATCGCCGGCACAAGAATCATTCATTGCTGCGCCGCGCAGTTCGATTCATCGTCCAGACCCCCATCCGCTGGCGTCTGCGTTCGAGCCGATACTCTTTTCCGTGGGAGCTCTGGCTCTCCAATCTTTCCGAGCGCATCATCCTGCGTCGTTCCCTCGTAACAGGCCAGGAGCTTCCCAAGGAGCCTGCCAATGCCTGCTAACCAAACAAAAGGGAGGAGGTAGCCAATGGCAGACGTGCTTCTCACACATTCGTATCACCTCCCCTACGACCCCAAGCAGGTACGGAAGATGCAGCCGTATGCGCCGCTCGGTACTCTCTACGCCGCCTCTGCGCTCAGGGCTGGAAACATATCTGTCGCCGTCTTCGACACCATGCTCGAAGACCCTGAGCCCGGCTTCATAAACGCAATGAAGCAATCGCGTCCCAGAATCGTTGCTATCTATGAGGATGACTTTAACTTCCTCTCTAAAATGTGCCTCACACGTATGCGTGAACTAGCCTGGCAACTGGCTCACGAGGCTCATAAAGCAGGAGCCGTCGTCATCGCACACGGCTCAGACGCAACCGATCAAGCAGAAGCTTATCTCCGCAACGGTGTCGACTTTGTTCTTCGCGGTGAAGCCGAACAGACGCTTGTCGAACTTTGTTCCGCAATCCTCTCCGGACATCCACATTTTGATATCCCGGGCCTCGTATACCTTGATGGCGAGGACAGTCCCGTTCAAAGTACGGGCAGGACACCGAAGAACGCATCCTGGACCACGCTTCCCAAGCCCGCCCGTGAACTCATCGATCTGGAACCGTATCGTCAAGCCTGGGCCTCCGCGCACGGCCAATTCTCCGCAAACGTTGTAGCAAGCCGCGGATGCCCGTATCGCTGCAACTGGTGCGCCAAGCCAATCTCAGGGAACAAGTTTCAGATCCGCCCAGCCCGGTCCGTAGCAGCGGAGATTCGTGAGTTGAAAGAGATGTACGGTGTGCAGCATATCTGGTTCGGCGATGATGTCTTCGCCCTCAACCATCACTGGGTCCAGGACTTCGCCAATGAGATCGAAGCAATGCATTGCGCGCTGCCCTTCAAGATTCAGTCGCGAGCCGATCTGATGACTCACACCACGGTAGCCGGACTCAAACGCGCCGGATGCACCGAGGTATGGATGGGCGCGGAATCGGGCTCACAAAAAATTCTCAACGCGATGGACAAAGGCCTGCGCGTCTCCGACGTCGTGACCGCACGTTCCCGCCTCGCTGACGAAAACATTCGTGCATGTTACTTCCTCCAATTCGGCTACCCGGGAGAGACCTGGGAGGACATTCA
>WNFI01087581.1_pt1 | contig 10941 bp, 15 predicted proteins | sample 5400471 | NCBI WGS metagenome assembly WNFI01 (sample SAMN13153348, study PRJNA577476) | soil metagenome | isolation source: 100 cm saprolite on Douglas fir-dominated hillslope | place: USA:California | collected 2013-09-17 | reverse complement strand
GCGGTCATGCAACTGCTGCGCGATGACGCCGTGTTCGAGATGCCGCCGGAGCCGACCTGGTTCACCGGCCGTGAGCTGATCGGGCGCTTCCTGCGGTCCCGGGTCCTCAGCGAACCCGGCCGCTTCCAGATGATCCCCACGGCTGCCAACGGCCAACCCGCGCTCGCGTCCTACATGCGCGACCACGACGGCGTGTACCGGGCACACTCGATATGTGTGCTCACCATTGCCGCATCGCGCGTCACGCGGGTCACCTCGTTCAACGACCCGGGCCTCTTCGCGACCTTCGGCCTGCCGCAGGCCGTGCCCGCCGCCGCGCTCCCGGTACCGGTCCCATGACACAGGCCGCCCAGATGGCATGGCCGACCGAAGGCGCCCGGCTGCTTGAACCGTCGATCAGCTACGCTCTCGGCGTGGTCCTGGCCGTCACGCCGGAACTGCTGCCGCGCCCGACATCGTGCCGGGGCTGGGACCTGCGGATGCTGCTCAGGCACGCCAGCGAATCTCTCGCCGCGATCCACGAGGGCATCGAAGCCGGACGCGTTGGCCCGGACCCCGCCGCCGAGGACGGCGAGCTGGTAGCTGACCCCGCCCGGGCGTTCCGCGATCGGGCCGGCCAGCTGCTCGATGCCTGGACCAGCCCCGGCCACCAGCGCCAGGTCATCGAGATCGCCGGCTGCCCGCTGGCGGCCAGCGTCATGGCCGCCGCGGCCGCCCTCGAGGTCGCCGTCCACGCGTGGGACGTATCACGGGCGTGCGGGCAGCGCCAGCCGATCCCGCTCGCCCTGGCCACCGGCCTGCTGGTGATCGCCCCGACGCTCGTCCCGCGCACCGGACGGCACCCCCAGTTCGCGGCGCCGGTCACCGTGCCGGCAACGGCCTGCCCCAGCGACCGGCTCGCCGCATTCCTCGGGCGCACTCCCCGGCCATAGCGCACGCGCAAGGCCACCACTGGCGGCTCGCGCTAATGTTCGCCGCCGCCACGGCCGTGGTGGTGATCGCGATCTCCGGAGGTGGCTTCCCTGTGGCAAGTTCGGGCTGTCCAGATCACCGCCTGGACGCGGGCACGCGGATCGCGGCAAATGCCCAGGCGGTCCAGGTCGCGCGCCGTCGATGTCGTCCTCAGCCCACGGGCGCCGAACTTGCCGAGCGCCTTGCCGCCGAGGTCGCGCAACCACCTACATCCGTGACTGACAACCTCAGCATTGCCGACCAACGTCGGCTGCAAGCCCTCCTGGAGCGGATGCTCGCGCTGGAGACTTGGCTCAGCGACGGCTAGCCGGTTTCCGCCCGGCGGTGACAACCTTCAGCTCGTCCGCGGACTCCCGGATGATCTGCGAGAGGATCCGGTCGTCAGTGCCGGCGACCCAGCGCTCGAATGCGACCTTAAACACGGCGATCCCTGCCTCGGCAGCCAGACTCGCCGTGGGGTCGCCGACACCGCGCCGTCGCAGCGCGTCAGCGAGCGCAGCCGCCAGCCTCGCGAGCTTTATCAGCTCACGCTCTTGAAGGTCCGCGTTCGCTGCGATGATGGTCTGGCGCTGCTGCGCAAACTCGCGCCGCTCCTCGAACACAACATCGGCGGCCTCGACGAGAGCCGCGGCAATCGCTGCCATCGGGGTCCAGGCAGCAGGCGCGTCGTCAACTTTGCTCGTGAGGAAATCCTGGAGCGCGCTCGCGCCAGCGAACAGAACCTCGCGCTTGTCGGCAAAGTGCCGGAAGAACGTACGCTCGGTGAGCCCGGCACGCTCGGCGATCTCCGCGACGGTGGTGCTCTCGAACCCGCACTCGCCGTACAGCTCCAGCGCCGCCCGTTCGAGGCGGCCGCGGGCGTTGGGCTCCCATCGACTCACGTCGTGATCGTACCCCATGATGACAGTAACTGTCATGGGGGTGGTGCGGTGATAGCAGTTGCTGACATCACGGTGCCCGCCCAGTCGCAGTGGCGAGGGCACTTGAGCACCTGGGGGTCTTTTCATGCGTGCATTCGTCACCGGCGCGTCCGGGCACATCGGTTCTGCCGTCATCCCCGAACTCCTCAAAGCAGGGCACGAGGTCGTCGGCCGTGCCCGCTCGGACAACTCCGCCGCCGCACTGAGGGCTGCCGGGGCCGAGGTGCGCTGCGGTGACCTCGACGACCTCGACGGCCTGAGGGAAGCCGCCGCCGGGGCCGACAGCGTCATTCACCTGGCCTTCAAGCACGAGGCGATGCGCTCCGGCGACTTCCCCGGCGCTGTTGCCGCCGACCTGCACGCCATCGAGGCCATCGGCACGGCGCTGCAGGGGTCCGGCAAGCCTTTCGTGAGCACCTCGGGCACGACGCCGAGAACACCACGGTGACGCTGGCCGAGCGCGGCGTACGCTCCTCCGTCGTCCGCCTCCCGCCGCTGGTACACAGCACGCTGGATCACCACGGCTTCAGGCCGACCCTCATCGCCATCGCCCGTGACAAAGTCGCCTCCGGCTACGTCGGCGACGGGTCGACCCGCTGGCCCGCAGTGCACACGCTCGATGCGGCGTGTGTCTACCGGCTGGCGCTCGAGGCCGCTCCGGCCGGGTCTCGGCTACATGCGGTCGCTGACGAGGGCGTGGCCTTCCGGGACATCGCCGAGGTCATCGGCCGCAAGCTCGGCGTGCCGACGGCGAGCATCTCGCCGGACGATGCGGGCGAGCACTTCAGCTTCCTCGGCGGCCTCGTATCACTCGACAAGCCGACCTCCAGCACCCACACCCGCAAGCTCCTGAACTATCAGGACGCCCCGCGCGGTGGAGGCCCCCCGCGCTACGATGCCTCACGGCCCTGACGCCCTCAGTGCCCGTTGTTTCGTGACGGGGAGCCCGTTACGGTTTCGTTGTGACCGAGCCGGAGCCAGCGTGCATACCATGACGGACACTGACGAAGCACAGTTCTGGATGAGACGTGCGCGATCGCGCTGGAAGATCACCGCGCGGCTCGAAGCGCTCTCAATCCTGCTCCTGGCCCTTCTGGCGAGCATTGCGGCAAATGCCCACTCACTACCCGGCGGGCCGGCACAGCTGGGGCAGGCCTGGGTTGCCGTAACGGCGATTGGCTCGCTCGCCGCCGGAGTCGGGACGATAGTCGGTGCTGTTGCTGCCGTTGTGGCACAACGGATAGCAGCGAAGGCTGAGCAGACTCCCGGTAGCCACAATGCCGCAGGTGAAACCTCCTGACGAGGACAAGACGAAACCTTCGGGCTACACCGTCCTCTTGTGAGACAGCCCATCCGCCCGCCATGCTGACGGCCGCCCGGAGGACGACAGCCTACATTTCTGTACATCTCTGCTAGTATTAGCCTGTACACTTAAGCTATGGACGTCGCGATCACCGACCTACGAGCCCACCTCAGCGACTGGCTGGAGCGAGCAAGCCAGGGCACGGAGGTGATCATCACCGACAGGGGCCTGCCCGTCGCCCGGCTACTCGGCCTGGAGACGACCACCACGATCGAGCGCCTGACCGCCGATGGCGTCATCGCCCGGCCACAGCATTCTGTGCGGCCCGTCGCCTCTGGGCGCCCTCGCCCACGCTCGCGCCGTCCGGTGGCCGACATCATCAGCGAAGAGCGGGGCTAGGGCAGTGGCGATCATCTACTTCGACTCCAGCGCGCTAGTCAAGCTGGTCGTCGAGGAGGCCGGCAGCGAACTGGCCGCCGAGCTATGGGATGGGTGCGATGCAGCCGTCGCCAGCCGAGTCACCTATCCCGAGGTCAGGGCCGCTCTCGCCGCCGCCGGCCGCAACCACGATCTCGACCAGCCAGGCCAGGCCGTCGCGGAGAGCGCCTGGGAGGAGTACTGGTCCGCAACCCGCCCCGTCGAACTCACCCGCGCCGTCGAGCAGCGCGCCGGCCAGCTGGCTGCCCGCCATGCCCTGCGCGGCGCCGACGCCGTCCACCTGGCCAGCGCCCTCGCTGTCAGCGAGCCCGGGCTGATACTCGCCGCATGGGACCGCAGGCTCCGTGCCGGCGCCCAGGCAGCCGGGCTCGGGATCACACCAGCCGACCCTCTCACGTAACGGTATCTCCGGACCTTCCTCCCTAGCCGCTACTCTTAGCGCACACCAATGGCTCTCGTTAGGTGCCGGCTGTCCGCCATGGAGCGTGCTGACTAAGGATATATGGAACGGTCTGTTATGAGCTCTGACGATCGCCCGTTCCTTGCTCCGTTTCCGGATGCGGTCGCTGTCGGGTTGACGGCTGATCGGGTAGCCGGAGCCGTGGATTCGATCATCTGGGGGCGGGCAGGTGGGACCGGCGGCTAGCGTGGCCGGCCAGGTGTAGCCGGCCAGGTGTAGCCGGCCAGGTCCTAGCGCAGCGGTGTAGCCGAGGCTGGTTTCGGTTGGGCGGAGGCAGCACGGCGCACCGGTCGATTGCATGACAGGGCGCTTGGGCGTGTGCCCGGGCAGAATACTCGGACTCGTTGTTCTCGATGACCACGTGGCTCAACCTCGGGCGCTGCGCGCCGATCGAAGTCGGCGAGCACCGTAGGATCAAGCCGACGAGGACGCGACATCGGGAGTTGAGGTAATGATCAGGACGAGGCCGACTCCCCTCCCGAGGCCGACTCCCCTGCCCAGGCCAACTCCTCTCCAGCTGCTTGGCGGCGGGCTGCTGCTGTGGCACATCGACCGCGCCGTTAAGCACCAGCGGACCTGCCCAGAATGCGCCGACCGCGACTTCTTGGCCATTACCTTCGATGTCGCGCACCTGTGGAAAGCGGCGTAGCTTTCCGCCGGATTCGAGCGGCATCGAGGAGGCCGTCTCGGTCGTCCGCGTGACCGCATTGATGGCGTTGCCAAGGCCGCGGCGATGGCTAACCGGAGAAAGCGCAGAATCGGTGCAATCCCGAGTGCGTGGGAATTGCCACCGCCAGGCGCCCCGCAAGCAGGGCGTCCAGCGCATGACCGCGCCGGGCCGCGCCCGGCTTCCAGTTCGATTCACTGGGCGGCGCGGGCTTCGAGCTCGGCCATCGCTCTGCGAAGCTGAGCCCTGCGGGAAGTGGCAGTGCGGGCGGTAAGGAGTTTCAGGATGACTGCGTACTGCTGGGTCTTGCTGAGCGCCGCGTCGGCCAGGCCGGACGGTCGCATCCGCCCGGCCGCGATCAGCTCCTCGACCTTGGCCACGTTGACCTGCGACCATCGGCTCCGCGGCCGGCGCGGCACGTACTTCTGCAGGTAGTAGAGCTCGTCGTAGGCCTTGCGCTGCCCGGAGATCCAGCCGTAGCACAGGCCGAGGTCGACCGCTTCGTCATCGGTCAGCGACGGGACGCCCGATCCCTTCTTCGCAATCTTCAGCCACACGCCGGCTTGCAGATCGACATGAGCCTCCAGCCAGGCGTCGAACTCCGCGGCGTCGCGGAACGCGATCACCACGGCTTCGTTCACGGCCTTCGTGAAGCGCTCAGGAATTCCATACCGTGACCGCCCAGCTCCGCAGCCGAGTGGCTGACCACGACCGCGCCAGCGCCTCCTCCGTTGCCATCTGACTGCCGGCGAAGCGACAACCGCTCCTGCTCGGCGGCGAGTGGTCAGGTCGCGCAGATCGCCTCGACGAACTGCCCGACCGCCTGTTCGGGAAGGTGCCGCGCCAAGTCGGCCTCGCTGATCATTCCGATGACCCGGTGGCTGTCGATCACTGGCAGGCGGCGGATCCGGTGTTCCTCCATGAGGTTCAGTACCTGGGCCACGTCCGCCGTTGAGTCGATGCTGACAGGAGCGCCCTGGGCAAGCTCGCTCGCGGTGACGGTGGCCGGGTCAGCACCACTCGCCACGCACTTGGTGACGATGTCGCGATCGGTGATAATGCCCTGCAGGCGGTCGTCGTCCCCGCAGATTGGCAGCGCCCCGACATCGAGGTCACGCATCCGCTGTGCCGCGTCCTGCAAGGTCCCGTCCTCGCCGATGCACTCGGCGCCGGCGTGCATTATGTCTCGTGCCGTGGTCATTACTTGCCCCCTCGATCCGGGAGGGACTTCGCCCCCCGCCTCCCCTTCGTGTTTCCTGCCAGCAGATCCCTTACGCAGGGCTCAGCCCGGCCCCCGCGGCGATCCTCAACCATGGCACGGCCAGGTGTCTCGTGCCTTGACTCTGCGGATCCGCTCATGACCAAAGATGCTGCCCCGCGCGTCCGTACCTCACACGTCGCTGGCCGGGCCGCCGACCGTCTCCGGCGGGCACGGGTGACTTTCGCCCTCGCCTAAATGTCACTCAATGTATGGTCATGCCCTGATGGCGGCCCCCACCTTCAGGCTCTGACCCGCGGCGCGGCGAGAGCCAGCGGCCTCCGATAGTCATCGTCACCAGCAAGATTCCAGATAACACCTCCATGCTCACCGGCGCCAGGAGTCCGTCCACGTACCCGGCGGGTTCGCAGCTTGCCGCCGCATTGGCATTTATCCGCGCACATCGCTCCGCGGTGGTGCTCATCGCTATCGACATCGGCGCCGACAACGTCGATGGCTGCGCTGCTGGCAGGGCGATCAACCGGGCCTGCGTCACCCAAGGCTTTGCCGCCGCCCAGAGCGACCTGCCGAAGATTCTCGGCGCCCTCCGGGCTGCCGCCGGCGAGGCTACCGTCATCGCCGGCATGAACCTTACGAGCTGTTCCCGGCCGAATACCTGGCCGGACGGTCGGCACAGGCCGTGGCGGCACAAAGCGTCAGCCTCGGCGCTGCCGCTCTCCGATGATGCCGCGGCTGAGGAGTTCCGCCAACGATGAGAAATAATCGGACGAGGGCACCGCCGCTGACATCGGCGGGGGTTGCCACGTCCGCGCCGGTCCTGGAGGAAGCCGCGATGGAGGAACACTACGTCTGGATGACGACACGCCAGATCAAGCCCGGCACGCTGACCGACTTCGAGCGGGCTTGGCGGCCGGACGCGCATCCGGAGGGCATGCAGCGCGCCTACGCATACTGGTCCGAGGACGAACAGCAAATCATCGGGGTGTCGTTTTGGGCATCAAAGGAGTCGTGCGAAGCGTGGCGGGCCTCCGAAGCGGAAGCGCGCCGCCGTGATGCGATGGCTCCCCACATACTTGATGAGCAGGAAGCGTTTTACCTGGGCCGCGAGCTAATCGTGCCAGCTCGGTAGCAGCGACGTCCTGGATCTATAGCACGGGCTCACGCTCCGGCGGCCAGTACGCAGTTTTAGCGGGCAGGAGTTCAGCGACGACTGCGGCCGGCCGGCCAGGTTAGCAGGGCTGCCCGGGCGAAGATGACTCCCTCCCGGCTCGGCTTGTCCGCACGGTAGCTTCCCGCCCCGGACTCGAGCGCGCCGATACGCCTCAGCACCGAGTGCGTGCTCCAGGCAGCATGGAAAGCTCCGGAAGACGTGAGCGCCTCGCCGATGCCAGTCCGCCAGCCGATCGCGGTCAGCACCCCGGCCGCGATCCCGGCCCAGTCTGCTGCCTCGCCGGCGGCGAGCAGGAGAAGGAGCAGCAGGCCCGCCTGCCGCTCGCAGTCATCCCTGACGGCTGGCATCGACTCGGCCAGCCGCCACCACAATGCCGCCGGGTCCGCCCGGGCGGCGCGCCCGCGCGCTGTCAGCATCAGCCTGCCAGAGTGCTTGCGCAGCAAGCCGGCCCGCTGCGCTGTCTCGCGCAGGTCCAGCACCGGCAGTGTTTGGCTCTCCCGGTTCCCCTTGCCGATCCACTCCTCGCCAAGGCCAAGCTCAGACACGACCGCCTCAACATCGGCCGGCGGCAGGTAACCAGCCGCGGTCAGCTTGATGCCGGCATCACCAACCCGGTCCAACAGCCACCCATACGGGCGGACCATCGCGGCCGCCACCGCCGCCTCGACCACTACCGGAGCCGCCAGGTCAGCACAGTCGATCAGCCGACGCAGCAACCGCCGCTCCGGCGAGGTCCGCACCGCGTCCAGCAAGTCAGCTACCGGCGGCGGCAACACCGACAAATCAAGGGGCCGCGGCCGGCCCGATGCCGCCGAGTCCTTTGCCGCACCCCAGTCCACCTCGAGCGCGCCGTTGATCTCCTCCGGATCGTAATCCGTGCCGACCAAGGCCTCGACGTCAATGGCACTGCCGAAGATCTCGGCCAGTTCAGCGGCCGCATCAACAGCCCGAGCATTCCCAGGGTCGGCAGCGGCCTCGATCAGCTGGTAGATGTCCGTGCCGCCGCAGTCCTCGGCCGGGCCCCGCCGGAACCCGCCGGTGCAAACCGCCAGGCCGGATCCCTGCGCCACGGGCAGCACGGCTTCCAGGACGATGACGTGCTGCCAGTCGTCTCCGTAGTCATAGCTGTAGAACAACCGATCCCCCGGCTCGGCCAGGACCTCATCCAGGCGGACATGGCCCGCCGGAATCCCGGTATCACCTTCGTCCACATCGAACGGGCACAGGAAGTGTTCTGTCTGCGCGCCGAACCGATCGGGTCCCGAGGCGAACCGATGCAGGTGGCTGTCGGTCCAGCCGAACGCCACCTGGATAATGTCGTGGACCTGATCAAGGAACAGATCCGACGCCAGCTCCAGCCGGCGCCACAGCGCAGGATCAGTGCCCTCAAGATCGATCCGCACCCGGTAGGTCACCACATCGCCGCGACGCGGCCGCCTCGGCGAACGGGCAGCGCCGTCAGCCAGGTCTACCGCCGTCAGCCGCCGTGCGCCTGCGGCCAAATGCTGTTCTCCGGCCACCACGTCAGGCTACCGACCGCTGATCCGCGCCGCAGACAACCCAGCCTGACCCGCCACGCCCTTTCGTTCACTCGGTGCGCGGCCCTCTGCAGAACTCGCGCCGCATCCTGACTGCTGCGGGCCGTGTTTCCGCCGCGGCTTCCATCTCATCGTCCACCGGGCTTATCCGGGGCCGAGGGACCGGGTGACCAGGTAAAGGCACTTTAGCGCGGCCACCCGGCGGCCTTGCGCTGCTTGGCGATCTGGGTGAGCCGGTACCAGGCCGGCGACGACGGGCCCGCCGACGTCGCGACCAGCTGGACGATGGCCGGGTCCGGGACCGCCCGCTGTCCGCCCTCGGACGTGCCGGGCCGGCTAGCGAGCCACTGCTGGGTTCGGTCGGCCAGCGGGTAGAGGCGCGGGTCGTCCGGGGACCAGTCGAACGCCGCGTCGTACTCGAGGTAGATGGCCCGGAACTCCGGATCGCTGATCGCGTCGCGTTTGTCGGCGATCCAGATGGCGGCCTGGTTCGGCGCGGCCGATTGCAGCAGGATCCAGCCGTCGCGCTCCATCTGCACAGTGCGCTGGCTTACGCCGAGCTCGTCTAGCCGGTCGAGGTAGTCGGCGACCTCGGCGGAGACGAAGAGCCGGTCACCGGCGCGAAGCTGGGCGATCCGCTCGCGGGCGCGGAGCAGCTGCTCGGCCCGTTCCTGCAAGTTGCGGTCGATCTCGGCGATCGCCGCGGCGAACCGGTCGGGGTCGGCGGCGAGCAGCTCGTTGATGCGGGCGAGCGGCACGCCGGCCTCGGCGAGCGTTTTGATCTTGACCAGGTCGATGGCCTGCTGGGCGCTGTAACGCCGGTAGCCCGATGAGTCGCGTGGTGGCTCGGCGAGCAGGCCGCGCTGGTGGTAGTGGCGGACAGCCTTGATCGTCACGCCGGCGTAGGCGGCGAGCTGGCCGATGGTGATCATGTGCTTCGGTCTCCCTTCGGCCAGCTCGCTGCGCAGGCGTTCATCATGTCAGCGGGTACCGCGGCGGAACCTGGCCCGGGCCCACAGGTAGCCGGCCAGCGCGATCGCCGCGGACCAGGCCAGGGCCAGGTAGGCGGTGTTGCCGAGCGGCGCGCCGGTCAGCAGCGCGCGCAGGCACTCCACGACCGGGGTGAATGGCTGGTGCGCGGTGAACCAGCGCACGCCGGCGGGCATCGAGTCGGCCGGCACGAACGCGCTGGACAGGAACGGCAGCAGGAACTGGATCGGCAGGCTCGCGCTGTTCGCGCCGGCGACGCTCTTGGCGCCCAGGCCGAGCGCGACCGACAGCCAGGCCAGCGCGAAAGCGAACACCGCGACGATACCGACGACCGCGAACCAGCCGGCGACCGAGGCCTGCGGCCGGAAGCCAACCAGCAGCGCCACCCCGGTGACGACTGTGGCGGTGACGAGCGTGCGCAGGACGTTGCCGCCGACATGGCCGGTCAGCACCGCGCCGCGGCTGACCGCCATGGTGCGGAACCGGTCGATGATGCCCCCGGTCATGTCGGTGCACACGGTAATCGCCGTGGTCCCGGAGCCCGCCGCTACCGTCATCATCAAGATGCCGGGCACGAGGAAGTCGACGTACGGTGCGCCCCGCGCCGCGGCGCCGAGCCCGTCGCCGATCGGCCCGCCGAGGATGTAGACGAACAACAGCAGGAACACGACCGGCCCCAGGATCGAGCCGATGAGCAACAACGGGAAGCGGAGGGTGTGCTTGAGCTCGCGGCCGATCATCGTGGTGGAGTCCTGGGCGGCGATGGTCAGGGTGGTCACTGGGCGTGCTCCTTCGAGGGGTGGCCGGTCAGGGCGAAGAACACGTCGTCGAGGTCCGGCGTGTGGATGGACAGGTCGTCCACGGCGACGCCGTCGCCGAGGCGGGCGAGCACGTCCCGCAGCGAGGCGATGCCGCCCTCGTTCGGTACCCGGACCGCCAGCTCCTGGTCGTCGCGGGTGCCCTCCGGCAGCGCTCGGGCCGCTGCGTCGAGGGAGGTGGCGTCGGCGAAGCGCAGCCGGATGTGCGCGCCGGGGATGCGGCGTTTGAGCTCCTCCGGGGTGCCCTCCGCGACGATGCGGCCCCGGTCCAGCACGGCGATGCGGTCGGCGAGCTGGTCGGCCTCCTCCAGATACTGCGTGGTCAGCAGGATTGTGACACCCTCGGCGACGAGGTCACCGATGAGCTGCCAGGTGGTGTGGCGGCTCCGCGGGTCCAGGCCGGCGGTGGGCTCGTCGAGGAAGATCAGCCGTGGCCGTCCCATCA
>WNFI01493036.1_pt1 | contig 10942 bp, 8 predicted proteins | sample 5400471 | NCBI WGS metagenome assembly WNFI01 (sample SAMN13153348, study PRJNA577476) | soil metagenome | isolation source: 100 cm saprolite on Douglas fir-dominated hillslope | place: USA:California | collected 2013-09-17 | reverse complement strand
CCACAGCCACGGTGTGCCAGACCGCTTGGTAGGTTCCACAAAAAAGACAGGGGTTCTTTTCCTTCCCCCCGATGCATATTTAACTACTTACTACAATGTTTCCTCAACGGTCTGAGGAATCGAGGAGAAAGAACCTACACTGACTGACAATGCAATACGGCCCCAATCCACTTGATATGGATAGAAGCAGATGGACTCAGCAAGTCTGAGAGAGTTGGGTAGGCGGTTATGGCAAAGATGGAGGATGTCAGAGGTATCGGGCACTAGCCCATGATGCACCGCGCCGCCGAGTCTTGGCCGGCGCCGACTGATCGGTTGAAATACCAACAAACTAGAACTAGAAGGATCGAATACTTCGGTGACCCATCGCTGTTTCTTTGCTGCCTCCAGTGGGAATCAGCCTCCGAGTCATAGCTCCCCTCACGAATGAAGGACTTCTTTCCCTTTCATCAGATTTTCCTCGACCTTCGTTAATGTATAGATCAACAGCCACACGTGATACCGAGACCTATTAATATTTTTACTCGACGCTTCACCGTGATCGTCTGGCAACGATCACCTACACATCCCATTCGAATTTCGTCGTACTCGCAATCACACTCTAACATTCCTTGGTTTACCCTTCCCTTGAAATCATCGAAGATTCACCATTCATTGTTAGTTATCAGGCGTTCGTTGTTGTGGATTTCGCCTGATGGCGGTGTTCTAATCAACTTGTTCAGCCCTTCGATTAGTGGAATTCTCTGAATAGTGTGAGCCTAGGCGTCTGAATCTTTTCCTGGTGAGTCCAACGCCAATCCTGTAAGTAGCATATGAAGATCTTATCCTCTTTGTTGTTTTTTTTTTCGTGTAGATTCCGATCAAAGGCCACACGGAAACCCATACACCCATTTTCTTTGTTGGCCTTTTTATTTTCGTACCCCGCCCTCATTTCACCACTTATGAGTTCCAACGACAATGTCTCCTCGATACCCGACGAAGCCCAAGCCCCGACACATATGAACGGATCACAGCTGTGCTGTCCATCCCAATCCAATACTCTTCCTCGAAAGATTGGAGAGCTAGGATACATATATGGTGCTTCTTCAAACCTTCAAGATCCAAGCGCTTCGACCACGGATACAGGAATCATCCTTGAACCCCCAGATCGTAACTTACAGCTTCCACACCCAGCAGCCTCTTCAAATGTTTCCTTGCCTTCGAATGTCCCATCTCAATCATCCATATACAGCCTGAATTCCCACAAGATCCTCAGTTATCTACTCAAAAGGTCTGGAAGACCCGTCGATGAGCCTCACTTCCACGGTGTCCACCTCCTGACGATTCTCCGTCTTGTGATCATCATCTTCGCGCTGATAGGAACCATTTTGGGATGGGTTCTCACAATCCTTTTTGTTAACCAGCTACGTAGAAATCAGGGAGCGAGTACTTCATCTCCAGACAACCCGGCTTCCTCCAACGGCTCGGTAACCCAATCCATCATATTCATCCATGTCACCTTCGCGACTATCGCTCTCTTTCTTCTTATCTTATTGGAACGACTCGTCTTCATCGCTCGCGCGGAGAGGCACAATTTCCTCTATCCTCAAGACACTGCTGTGCGTGTGGACTCGTTCGCTCGTTCTCAAGCGAGGGTCCCTTATGTGCCATGGGGAAGACTACCGTTACCTACATATGCAGCTGCACTTGGATATCGAGGGACGGGAGATGTGGAGGATGCAGTTATCGTAGGTCCTGCTCCACCTGAGTATGGGAATACGAGAGGGAGTACACTTTTACTCGTTGGGCCAGCATCGGCTGAGCTGAGGAGAAGTGGTAGTTCTAGGAGTGACAGGAGTGTGATGAGTCTAAGATCTGTTCGGTCCGGAGTTAGTGAACGATCAGAAGTTGTTCGTGATGGTGAAGGGGAAGAAGGACCGGGAGACCAGACGTGGAGAGATGAGAGGAGGATGTCAAATGTGGATCTATTGAGAAGGGCTCAGAAGATGGAGGAAGCACTGGCTGGCAGCTGCGCTTGATCAAGATGTCGATGGAAGCATTACTCCCAGCAATACTTCGGACTTGTGTGCAGGCAGCGAACGAACTTGCTTCAGCGAGGGGAATACAGAAAGCGGTACATCGTTGCGGAATGCTGGTGATACAGCCGCCGCGCGAGTGCCCCCTCCGAATTCGAATTGAATTGTGGATTGGTAGTTCGTTCGGGGTAGCTTGGAAGTAGCCTTGTATATTAACTCTGAATCATCCCTTTTTCGGAATTCACCTCATGGCTTCAGAGTGTTCATGCCGTCGACGTCTATGACGTGCTTCCTGGGGAAGCTGCTCTGAAATGTGATGGGGGTAGAGGAGGGGATATATCATGCGGATCATTTGGTATACGAAGCAGACCCTCCGCTCGCTAGTATTCATAATTGGGCCGAGGGAGGGATGCGCCTCCAGGCCAACTGGAGGGTTCTCGACACCACCGTAACTCACTCAGTGAAATACCTGTTCTAGTATGATCGATCCACGACGACACACTGCCTCCATAAAGCCGCATCATACGTATCCCAATAACTTTGAATCTTCGGTGTTCTGTTCCACAACGCTCAGACTTTTGGCCCCCTCGCGCTCGGAGTACGGCGGTACCCGAGTTTCATGGGTCCAATTTTCGCTTTTTTCAACTTGTACTATTTCATCATTTATAGACGTTTGTTTACGCTGGTATATCAGGACAATTAATTGGTATGACGATGGGGCCACCATCTTCCAGAATTCTCCCAATTCCACTCAGCAGTAGAAATCTCTTATGCTATTATCTTTATCATTTCCCGACCAAATAATAGACGTCGACTTTGCAAAGCTGGTTTGACCTATGAACAAAGCGGTTCAGTGAAAGATTTGTTGGATTGGGTGGATTGGAATTATTGATTTCGTTGATGAGGAATGTAATGTTGCCCTTGACGACGGATGAGAGTGGGGATTTGACACCTTCGGAGAGGGACGGAAAGGAGGCCAGAGTGGGGGTTGTGGAGAAAAGATTTGTTAGGTACCGGGGTGATAGATGCTGGCATCGCCATCCATTAGGAAACTCGACCAACACAGTAGATTTTATTCCTTGTCCAAGTTTGATGAATGTCCGAGTTCCGTGGTTCGGAAAGTATCTCGGCCTAATCAAATTTGATTTTCTTCCCCATATGTTGTGCACCAGAAGCGGCGGCAGACATTTGCGCCAATTCCCTTTGTTTTGCCTTCCTCTTCGCCTCCCATGAAGGGTGGAGATTAGCCACCCTATTTCTGACTTTTGGTCCCTCTTTGCCGCCCCGTGTCACCTTGGAAGCATCATTGCGAGGGAAGGTGGAGCCTGGGCCACCTCGACCTCGACCTTGGACTTGACCATGAGTTCCGTGGAGGGAAGAGCGAACGTTTCCCTTCTCATTTTGGTTCTGCAAATGCTTCGCATCCTTCCCATACTTCTTCTCCCATATACTATGTTTGTTGTGGAAAGAGAAGCATTTTAGAATCCGTGTGTTATCTATCAAGGGGGACTTACGCTTGTCGCTCACGTTGACCTGGTCTGTTCTTCCGTTTGGGAGGATCTATGTCTATATCAGAATCACCATCGCCTTTCAGGAAGCCAACGTTGAGAGCGGGGAGGAAACGAGAAGATGGGCCTTCATCAATGCCTTCTTCATCTGAGTCAGACTCAGAGCCGGAGTTGACGTTGGAATCCGGGACAGATTCTGCATCGGATGGTGATTGTGGTGCTAATTTTGTGCGTTTCGGAGGCGGAGAGTCTGGAGATCCTGAGATGGAACCCGATTCCCATCCGGCTGCATCGGCTGCTGCATCTTCGGGGTCCATTGACGATGCATCATCCTGGCCCCCCGCCTCCTCACTACTCCCATCATCACTATCGTCATCCAACCCCACGTCTGAAGACTCCCCTTCGTCCTTTACTGTCTCCTGTTTCACTTGAGGACGAGAAGTGTCATCTGTCATGTTCGATGGATTACCATGAATTGTTTTGGGATCCAAAATACGTCGGAGACGGTCTATCACAGAAGCCAACCGAGCTGACAATATCTTTGAACTGTTCAATTTGTTTTCCACCTTGGAAATCGCTGAAGTCGTGTGGTGTTCGGTCACTTCTTTTGGAGGTCGTGAGGAATCGAGGACTTTCGAGACAATATCCTGAAAGGAAGGATTCGACATAAGCACCTTATCCTTCAGGATCCTCGCCCGGAGCGCAGAGATAGCGAGGGCCCCATAATCGAAGTCCTGTTTAGGGTTTTAAGGAGATGCATTAATAGAAAACATCGCTTTATAAGCTATGTCGACAAACCTTAAGAATCGCGAATTGGCTCTCGAGTTGGGAAATATCTGAAGAGGATGCAGCCGTCTTTCTATTAAACGCTCAGGAAGAATGATACTACTGAATAGAGTTATGCACGGACTGAAGTTGCTTTAGGTTTTTGATTAAGCGCCTGGTCTCGGAGGTGTGTGCCGTCCTAGCAGCATGCCTTGCCTGTTTCACTCCATGGAGCTAGAGGGATCCTTTCAAAGAACTTCTAACACATACGATGAACTATAACCGACCAATTTGCGTTCTAGGAGCTTGGCTACCACAGGGGAATCTAGATTCTGCCAAGAGTGAGTTACAATTAGGAAGGCGATGTGAAAAACCTGTTCACCTTCTTCCCTTGTCGCTTTCTCTTACCAGTGGACAGCTTGCCTTTGGATGTGTTGGGCGCTGACATGAAGTCAAATTTAAGCGCTAGATAACAATGGTAACCTCCGAATGTTATTTGCAATCTCGTTCGTTCGATGCGTCCCACACTGTTCAACCCGCCATCAAGAGAATCATCATGACTGCCGTCACTGTTCCCAAGACATATTGAGATTCTTCGGTGGTTTGATGATCAGTTTTATGGAAGGCAGCGGGAACATGATCACAAGGCGTGTGTAGTCGTCAACGAGCTGGAGTCGAACCCGGGCGTCCATCATAAGTCAGAGGCACCGGCGACGTTTCCCTTTCTGGTTCAGGTGGGGTTAGGTTCCCAGCCTTACACCATTCATAAGTGAAACCATCGGAAGAAATGCGAGAATTGGAACCATCTCTCCCAAGGTACTACAGGCTCTGAAGAAGGACATCCAGTAAGCGAGCATCCTCGCCAACGGAAGCCGCAAATTCAGGATAATCCGGACGCCCATACTTCGCCTAGAGAGGATGATGGTGATCCGTCGTTCACCACCAGCGATGAAGAGAAGCAACTCAAACTTGGATGACGCTGATCCAAAAACGTCAGCATAATCTGCAGCTCAAGGAAGCTATCCAGCCCCCCACTCCATTATATTCCTCAACGGCGTTCACGAAATCTCGACCGATGCCGAACATTAGTCCTCATCATTATCTTTATGAAGATGATGCCTGGTGATATATTCTTCTTGTCTTTGGCGCACTCAAAAAGCATTCGACAAGTGCTTTACAGTATAGTATATTGTTTCTCTTATGTGCTCTTCTTGTCTTATTGCTTATTCAACTGCATAGTTTGTCTTTAAAGTTACATTGTCATTGTTGATCGTGACGTTCTTAAAGTTTGGTAGACTAGTACTGTATAATGCATAGGCGCGCCTTCAGAGAAATAATACTGTGGGACGCTCACTCCGAAAGCGCTTGTTGCTGATAAGCCAAATAAGGAGACCTGAAGAATATATACAGGAGGAACGCACTTGGGTTGCAGCCCAGTTGATGTGGGGAAGCTTCCTAGAAGAATACAGGATGAACATCTCTGCAGGGCGTAATTGAATACTAAGATACTTGATCTGCAGCCATACACGATGATCCCCTTACAATTATTGGACTTGGTCATGACAAAATGTTGCATGATGTAGGAGAATTTAAGTTTTGCATCAAGATCTGAAGGGAACTCGTAAGTATAGAAATCTATCCTTCCTGTGAAAACCTATGGGCGGAAGGAGAGGCATATGTGCGCTTTCGCAATACTACGAATCAAATGGATTCACGACGCCACTTAGCCAATAAAGGCATTCACGAGAGGGCAATCATTGACCACTGACAATCCAGAAAAGCTGACCATGATAGGCTGGAGTCCAATGTGCAAAGGCGCATACATGATGGTGGCGGGTCACAAATCCCCGGGAGGCCCGCCGGACGTCTTTTTGTGGAGTTCTGGTAATGCGTCAACAATAAAGGAAGGAACAAAGGCAACAACGCAGTAGAAGTTTTTGTTGCAATCCTACGGTGTAGACTGGTGTAGAACGCAACTTCCAACGTCCCAATTCGCATTTCAGCCTAAAATGGCAAGTATGAACTGAATTATACAGTATTGCCTCGTTTGACCGCTACGAAACATTTGGCCAGCACCCTTCAAGACATAGATAAACGACATAAGGCCATACAGACCGTACATGGCTGTAGCTGAAGGAGAAGTTGTAGAATGATCTCTGTGAGTCGAAAGCTCTCTAAAGCCGCACAAAAGTATAACTGAGAGGTCAGGATCGAGAATTTAAGAAGCACATCCATTTGGCCAGAACTCTTCACCCTTCCTGGTGAAAGGAGTGGCAAGAAAGAGAGGCTACAGAGAGCGGGAAATGCCGCTCTCTTCTCTAGGCTGCCACTCACGAGAGAGCGAGTTTTCCCTTATTTATACCTAGGCTCTGCAAACGCCCCATCGATGATCTTGTCCATCCATGAACACTTCTGTTCTTGCAAAATACAAGCGCCTCGCTTCTTCCGGAGTGCCCGACGCTAGAGACAGGGATATCTTGCCCCTTGTTTATAAGTTCACATCCTTAACTTCGCAGTACATTAACTGGATTCACTCGCCTGAGGAGAAATTTGAGGGATGTGTTGACTTTTTCAATGGATGCATCATCAGCCTCGACAACATCCAGGAGGCGAAAGGGAATACATTCCCTCTCGCTGTCACCTTCAAGTCCCATCACCCCAAATTCCTGACTGCCCTCGCGTCGTGGGTTTCAAAGATCTCTCCCTCCGACCCATCGCCTCCCCCTTGCAACTGCGATCATACAAACACTTTGGTTCAATTGTGCCACACCAACTCGTACATTGACACATCTGGTCCGTGCCGTCCCACCACCTCAGTCATTCTTTCAAAGGCTCTCTTATGGCTTGGCCTCTGCTTCAACCACGAGAAAGCGTATCGATCTACTTCGTGGCCCCGAGCGCCGCACAACGTTATACCATTTGGCCATGCCAAGTTTCTAAAACATGTAGAGGCGTGGCTCCCTGTATTGCCCTGCGAGGATGTTGCAGTTCTGTTATCGGTCTTGCGCGGAGTTGAGAAGTTTGAGCCGGCGCTGGTCAGGGACATCCATGCTTCAGAAGCCATCGGACCTTTGCTGCTAAATGCCGGCCAGGAAATCGTGAGGAAGTATTCGGTTCTTCGTCGTCCGAGTGTCGTCGGCCAATTAGCCTTACACCATCTCCACTACATGCTCCAACAATTTGACGTTACGACTGACGCCTTCGCCAATATCTTCACACTCCTCACTCGAAAGGCAGACGACCTTCAGTTGAAAAAGCTTATGAATGGTGTGAACAACACGCGAGCAATGTTCGAGTTGTGCAGAAACCTGTTCGAGCTCACATGGATGGTTGTCCGCTTCAGTCCATCGGGTGCGGATTCCAAACTAATTAATGGGGCTCATTCGGCATTCCTCTATCTTACTCTCTATTTTTCCCCGAACTACTTATTGCCTTCATTCACCCTCCCGTCCGATATCGCTGCCTCTCCCCATCCACTCCAACTCGCTCGGACCGCCAGATCCAGGCTCGCGAGTAACATAAGCGACGAGGTCGTTTGGCACTACCTTCTTGGGTGTCTACAATCATTTTCTATCAGCCGACACTGCTCGGCTTTGGATTGTCCTAACTCCCAACCTCAGAGGCACAGCTCCAAGTGCTCAAGCTGTCACCTATTTACATACTGCGATCGCTCTTGCCAACGCCCCGATTGGGATAGGCACAAGAAGGCCTGCAAGGTCTTGACTGCTCTCGTGAATCAGGCTCAAATAGAGGGTCTGTTGGAGATCCCCCTCGTTGATGAGAGTGTGGATGTGTTTCGTGCGAGGTGTGAGAATGCTGGCTTTAGAGCGGCGATGGCTAAACAACTTATGGTAATGCTCTGAAAGGGATGCGATCTCAGGTTCGCACTTGCCTCGTGGTTATGATTCCCCCAACTCAATTGTCAAGGTTCGCCCGCTTCCGCCTTGATTTCTGAATACTTCGTATGGAGAAATTGACATTATGGACTATGTATTTTCCCTTGTACATTGCACAATAGATCATGGTAACCCCTGCCTTTCTCTATCCCTGACGAGGGCCTGGCAATGCCTGCTCTTACTTCCGCACCTCGCTTAGGCATTTTGACCATGTGTCCATAATTTAGGATTCCCGCTACAACGAAGCGTCATGCTGATCGCTCAAGTTTCAGACTTCAAGTCTGGAAGGGACCTCGGTGATCATGATGATGAATTAGATTTATATACCGCGTGAAGCGCGTGATCTACGCTAAGTGCGGTCCCCCGTACTACATAGTGGGGATCTTCTTACAGGTTGGTTACATGAAGATGTTGGGGCTTACGTTGTGCTGTTGCGGTGACTGTGTGTGGGTCGATTGCCTTACGGCTCTTATGGGTACATGAAGGCCATAACGTTACTTAACCGATCCCCACTGCTCTGGGGCCTCTCCCTTCTTCCTCCGCTTCGACTTCCGTCGTTCGTGGTGTCTTCCGTTTCTCGTACGCTTGTGACGCCTTGAGGAAGCGTGCTAGTCTTCTAATTCCTTTCTCGGTTCCTAGGGGCACTTCGATTCGGCGGGCCCGATCCCAGGAGATGGCGGTGTCGACGGTGGGCTTTGCATTCGAATAATATATGTCTGCGTATTTGTAGTGTCTCTGAACAATGTCAATTCTTCTCTTCGCTTGGTACGAATCGTCTGTAATATTCTCCGATGTGTGCGTGGCCTGTGCGGCATTGTAAGGTTCGGCTGAATGTGCGACAGTCCAGCTTCGTGAATTTTTCGCTTGATTTCGTGCTTGGCGGGTTCCGGATGGCAATATGGAAGCTAGACCGTAGAGTGGTGTGGTGGTTGGTTCATCTGTGCCGTCATTCTTCGCCTATCTCGCGTTTGTGCAGGCCACCTATGTACGAGAGAGTTTTGTAGATTGGTATGTTATTAGTTAGGCGTGAACCAGACTTAGCTAGTTGGTCTGCTCTTTCGTTCCCTTCAATGTCGAAGTGCCCTGCATCATGTGAAGGCTAAGCGTATGTTTTCGTAGCGGTCAAGAGGTCCAGGATGTGATCGCGCGCTACTTCTATAGCCTTCATCTCTGCGTCATAAGCTTCTACGAATTCGTCCAGTGGTCCATTTTCTGAGGCTATTTCTTTGCCGTTCTTGTATGCGAAGGGGGTTCGGCATGAGGATCTCGAGTCTCCTGAGGCCGAACCTTTAAGGGTTTTCAGTCCGTTAATGAGACGTACTTATCGCTGATGGTTGGTGGTGAGGGATGAGCACTAGAAGAGATAAAAGCGAGGTGAAGCGGTTCAAGAATGGGTGCGACACAAGTGCCTTCTGAGATTCCGCCAAAGATGAGCAGTCAGAGTATGCAGGCCAATGATTGGATTGAAGACGAGGGAGGGTTGATAATAATGCAATGTCGATGTCCTCAGGGGGCACAGTTAAGCGGCAAACGGTCGACTTGGGCGTTATAAGAACACTGGTCCAGAAACCCAGAGCTCCGATCCACTGCTCACCTGGTCCTGCAATGCAGGGGGATCTCATACGTCTACTGACAATGAAGATGTGATAGATACTCCCTGTGACATACCATATGGCCAGAGATGTTGTAGATTAAATTCTCCAGCCCGATGTGTCCATGGAAGGTACAAGATGAAGCGGAGCTTAGAGGAACATGTCTACACTGGCACGGCGAAGCTGCCTTCCCAGGAGTGGGGCAGCCAAACGGCGAAAGACAAGCCCCCCCCGGACCGGAGGGATCCAAAGGGAAGTTGCTGATGCTAAGACATAAGCAATTTGGGACCGTGAATAATGATAAACCTTCAGTGCCCGGGTTTCCAACTGACAGTAATCTCGGCGCCTGACCGGATATACTGCGCCTTCGGTTGTACATAGCTTGGATCAGTCTGAACGGTTAGCCCTACTTCCCCGGGCTGGACAGGAGTGAGGCTCTGTTAAAGCGACAGGTTGACAACGTGGCCGACAGCTCTAAGTGTTCTTTGGGCCGGAGCCGGAGCGCTGCCACAATGTGGATGAGGTGGGCATTCAGGGCCATTTCATCCATCTTAGGGCGAAGTAGGTAAAGATAATGCTTGCACCGTTGTCAATTATGTTGCCGATGCTATTGGGATAGCAAGATGGGATCACGGAGCAGATGCTCCTCAAAGCTTACGGTAGACCGGCAATTATCAACAACTATACGAGGGAACCACCGTCCTTGGATGCAGTCATCCCTCGCGCACCCACGAGGCCGAAACCGTCCTGAAGGCGCGGCTTGAAGAGAATAGTACGTATATGTATGAGAGCGTGATTGCTTCCGCGTTTTCTGCAGAATTACGATCCTTGGAGTTGGACTCGTCCAGTAATTTTTTTCTTTGACAATTTCACTACTATCTTGGGTACCCACTCCAGCAACATACCACTTTAGAAGTAAGTGCTGCTGTGGATTTATTTGAACACGTAAAGCTTACGATCGGTAACCCTCACCGCTAGTGATGAACCCCCAGTCAATTGCAGAACTTTTTGCGACGTCTCTTAACCCTGACCCCAATGTTCGCAAGGCGGGAGAGATTGAAATCAGACACGTAAGGCTGGCGCGCCAAACCAACAAGACATGCTTTCATTGACGAGCACAATTCGGGGCGCGATGCCAACAGATTGGCAACCAAGAGGGTGCCTTG
>WNFI01594847.1_pt1 | contig 10943 bp, 14 predicted proteins | sample 5400471 | NCBI WGS metagenome assembly WNFI01 (sample SAMN13153348, study PRJNA577476) | soil metagenome | isolation source: 100 cm saprolite on Douglas fir-dominated hillslope | place: USA:California | collected 2013-09-17 | reverse complement strand
GGATGTTTCGCGGCGCGTCGGCGGCATCCACGAGCAGGCGTTCCTTGATATTGCTTTGCGCGACGGCCACGGAAGCGAACAAAAGCAAGGCTACGGCAAAAGAGCAGACGGTCTTCATTTGGTCTCCCATTCAGGCAAGCAGACAGCAGGTTTTGTTCTAGAACTGAAAACCCGTTATGTTACCTTTTTCCCAGCACGAATGGCGAAGCAAAATTTACGAATGGCGAAGCAAAATTGAAGGAGCTGCAATTGCCTACACTGATTCAAAGTCCCACTCGCATACAAGCCGTGGGCACGATGCCGAAACTCATTGATGAATATATTGGCGGCGTGAACACCAAAGAGCGGCGCATCAGCATTGCCCATATGCGCAGTCCTGCGGGATGGGAAGAGCCGGGACAAGCGCCAGAATTTGAGGAGTACACCATTGTGTTGCGCGGCCGTTTGCTTGTTCGGCACAAGCAAGGAACTCTTGAGGTGGCTGCAGGGCAAGCCGTGATTGTTCATCCCGGAGAGTGGATACAGTACGCCACGCCGCAAGAGGCGACCGAATACATCGCCGTTTGTATGCCGGCGTTTTCTCCGGATACAGTACACCGGGACCAAGCGGATAAATAGACAGGCGACCCCTGGAGGCCGCCTGTGTTCGCTCTGATTTCCTTCAGCTCTTATTGCCGGAGGAGGATTACTTGTTTTGTGGTGGGTTGTCGGCGCCCGGACCGTGTCCGCTCACCTTAAGGGTGCTCCTCACTTTCATTTCGCCGGCATTCTCGCGCGCAATCCGCTCGGCGGTCTCTTTCGCCTCCTTGGTCGGGACGGTTCCCGATAGCTCAACGAATTTGCCGACTACTTGAACGGTGATGCTCGAATTGGCTAGGCTTGGGTCCTTCTGGAGTGCTGATTGAATGTTACCCTGAACGTCAGCGCCTCCGCCCTGGGTACTTACGGCGCCTTTGTCTGGAGCCGGTTGCTGTTGAGGCATTCCTTGCGCCAGAGCGAAGCCGCTGCCCAGCGTCACCATCAATGCCAGCTTATAGATATGCTTTCTCATGTTGTTAAGTTCCTCCGGTTTCGAATTGATTTGAGTGAGTCGGCCCTCGGCAGAACCATACATACCAGGACGCGAATCTGAGCGACGAAGCTGGCGGAACAGCCAGAAAGACTGCTGACTTAAAGGAGTTGGATGCCTCTAAAGGAACGAGGTTGCCTGACAGGAACAGGTAAATTCGACTTGTGTGAAACTCCAGTCTTGTATGCTCTTAACCTGTAGTTTTTAAATTCGGGGTGCAGCGCTGCTAAATGACCGGCGAGGTGGGTGAATATCGTCAACTCATGGAACGAGTGGGACCCGCTGCAGGAGGTCGTCGTGGGATCAGCGCGGGGAGCGGCAGACATTGGCTTCGAGCCGGCGCTCTCGCCTTATTTTCCGCCGGGTATTCTGGGACGCGAGTATCGTGGCCAGCCGGTTCATCCAGCCGTGGTGGACGACGCCGAGCGCCAATTAGACTACTTTGCAAACCTTCTCGACCACCGAGGGATCACGGTCCGCCGGCCTGACCCGGTGGAGCACAGCATTCCGGTAAAGACACCCGACTGGGAAATCGCCGGTGGACATGCTACCGCCTGCCCAAGGGACCTGCTTCTAGTGATTGGGGATGAGATCATTGAGGCCCCCATGGCCCAGCGAGCGCGATACTTTGAGTTCCGCGCTTACCGGAGCCTGCTCAAGAATTACTTTGCTTGCGGGGCGCGCTGGACAACCGCACCGAAGCCCCTCATGTCCGATGCTCTATATAAGGAGCGCGGCCAGGACGGCGAACCGTTCGATTTTGCATCCGGTCCGCTGCTCACCGAATTTGAACCGGCCTTCGATGCGGCATGTTTCGCGCGTTGCGGACGCGACATATTCTGGCAACCCGATCTTGTCAGCAACGAGTTCGGCGCTGAGTGGCTCCGGCGGCACCTTGGTCCTACTTTCCGCATCCACCGAATCACGTTCCGCGAGCCAACTCCCACTCACATTGACACAACGCTGGTGCCGGTTCGGCCCGGGCTGGTCCTCGTCAACCCAGAGAGGCCGTGCACCAATGGCTCGTTGAACCTGTTCACGGCAAACGATTGGCAAGTCGTGCCCGCACCGCCCTCGGTGCGGACCGGTCGTGCGCCGGCGCGGGACGTGAGCAATTGGATCTCAATGAACATCCTCATGCTTGATGATCGAACAGTGATCGTCGAACAGGCAGAGACGCCGATGATGGACTTGATGCGGTCGTTAAAGTGTGAGGTTATCTCCTGCCCGTTCGACCGCGTATACCCCTTCGGCGGCGGGTTCCATTGCTGCACCGCTGACATCCGCAGAGATGGAATCTTGCAGTCCTACTTTCCGTCATTGGAAGACATTTCTTAAAGAGTGAGCCAGACCGCAATTTTGCTTCACCGGACACGCAGGACTATTTCATTTCAAAAAATCATCCAGGACTTGGCGGTATTCAGGCTTCAACTTCGCGTAAGCCGGTTCCTTGGCCACAATCCCGACCCAGCACGCCTAGGTCAGAGGGTCCTGAAACTGTAAGTGTCACTACTGTCCCACGCACGCTAATGTAGTGATAACCGGAGACTGCGCTACAACCTTCGATCCGCCAAAGAGTTCCACTGTTGGTTGTTTGACAAACGCTACCGTCAGCCCAATACCTTACAAGATGCTCACAGCATCTGTGACGTTATTTTTCGTCAAGCCAGGCGAACATTCTGGATTACGCCGGTTCTGCTTTACTATGACCCGACACATATTTGGATCGCTGCTTGTCCAGGAGTGGGGCATCGTTGAAGTACGTCTCGGAGCACTGAAGTAGGCCTCGGGGCAAATGGGCCAACAGCTCAATTGAACTGACGGCCAGGGTTTATTGCCATCTGATTTCCCCGGTCGACATCAACTGGTGGATCGTTCTGGATACAAAGTCCGGCACCGGATGTGGACACCACCGTGCCAAAAACAACTCCTTCCGAAGAAGGCTACAAATCATTCTTGGCTGGACGTTTACCTGGTGGCGACGGTAGGACTCGAACCTACGACCTACGGATTATGAGATACGTAGCCGTAACTTCCGGTTCGAGTTGCTGTCCGCCGTTCGGCGCCCTGATTTGGGCTAGAGGCAGTTAAAACGATCCAGCTACTCTTAAAATCGGGTCAACTTTACTCCCACTGGGTTATAGTGTCAAGTGGAATTTCCGCCGCGTTATCCAGAGGACATATTCCCAGCCTCAAAAGCATATTCCAGTCCCCAGGGCATCCTAGTCGCCGATATACCCTATTTCCATAGATATCCTAGTCCCCAGACAATATCTCCAGTTCTAATATCTCCAGTTCCTAGAGGTATCCTAGCCCTCAGGGTTTGCCAGTCCCAGGGCATCCAGACTGCAATTTGCATCTGGGTTCTCGAGTTGGTGTACCTTTTTGTTTGCGGCTCCGCTTAGTGATGCAAATCGTGAAGGCTCACGCTAGAACCCAGACGACGGCGACTCCACCACGTCACGCAAGCGCGCGTCGGGGCCCGGCGGCTGGACCGCACATTTTTCGTTGTCTGCGATGCTTTGTGTTCCAAAGAGTTGTGCTGCACTGTCGCCCCGGTCATGTTGATTCCCAGGCAACAACAACTCCGGAACCGCTCTTAGCGTTTGTCGACAAACTATATTCGTAGCTGAATCGGTGTGGGTACAGTTTGAATTTTCAAACTGCACCCACAACCTCAGAATCCGGCGCTGGCGCCTCGCTTTCTTGGCATGATGGCGGACAGCGCCGCCTTCTTCGCCATGATCCGCGTGTGCGAATAGTGTTCCATCATTTCCCGTCGTACGTGCCCGGCAATTGCCATCACGGTATTTTCCGGGGTCCCTGCCTCCAGCAGCTTGGTGATGATCTGATGCCGAAGGTTATGCGGCGTGATGCGGAAAGGAATGATCCCTTGTTCAATCGCCGCGTCCACCAGTTTTTTCCAGAGCCTCTTCAGCCACGATTCTGATGTTGGCCTGGTGGGATCATAGAAGTTGCGCTTCACGCGGAAGGGAAAAATGAAGTGGTCCGGTTGCGTGGCGCCGAGCGATGCAGCGCGGTCCAACATACGCCGCATCTGCTTTACGCCGACTTCATTCAACCAAATCGTGCGCTGCCGGTATTGGTTCTTGCCGACGGGGATATAAAGAATTGGTTCTTCCTGGTCAAACAGCACATGTTTGATCTGCAACATGCGCAGCTCCACTCCGGAAGCAGATGTGTTACTGGTCAGGCTGGCCACCCAGTAGCACAGCCCCCAATCCTGGTTTGACGCCGCTAATGCAAAGAAAGCATCTTCCTGCTCTACCGTAAGAACCTTGGGTGGATGCCACTTTGGAATCTTAAGCGGCCTATAGTATTCTTCTATAGGTTGCCATAGGTTTGCCTTACGCAGGATCTGTGAAACTGCGTTCAGATCATGGTTGACAGCGGTAGGATGGTATTTTTTCGTGTTGCATCTCTGGTACTCTTCAAAGTGGCCGATGTGAATCTGTTTGAGCGTCATGCCGGCGAAAGTCGGGCCGACCCGGTGTAAATAATCGCGGTAAGATTTGACGGTCTTGGGTTCATTGTGGAGTTTCTTTGATTCGAGCCATAGTTCGGCGGCCTGCTCAAAAGTAAGCTCGGCAAGTTGCGTGGCGCTGAGCATTTTTAGTGTCCTCTTACGTTCTGCGGGTAGGACCAAGGGGGAATCAACATCAACAAGGTAGCCTATTCGCTTTTCCTTCGCAATCGCAAAATCTAGTGGTTGCTTTCAGGTGGAACGCAATTTAGCAGAGTTTTTGCGGGTTGTGCATTTCTTTTGTTTAAGTTCCGTAAACGGTATGAGACGTGCCTGCGCCAGATTAGAATGCTGTAATAAGCTGTCTCAAAACGGGACGGCCCTGCAGGGTCGTCATACTCTGTCACACAGGGTCAAACATGGCGAAACACAGTAAGACGGTGACTGAAAAGACGGTCGGCTTCCGAGCGAGGAAAGAAGAAGTGCAGATGATCCAGGATCTCAAGGAAAAAATAGGTATCCGCGCCGAAGGTGACATCCTGCGGATGGCTTTGAAGGAGAAATGGGAACGCGAACAAGGAAAGCTATGGCGACAATGAGTAGTTTGGTCAGCAATCCTAGAGTGATCCTAGAGTTGCTATGTCCCGGGAGAGAGAGACGTATCAAGCGTGACTTGATAGGCCGCAAAAATATTCTTGGTGTGGGTTCGCATCAGGACACAAGCCCAGCCTATGCCTTTAGCATGGGTGAGCGAAGAGAAGTGGCCGTGAAAAGGTGTGATCTAGAAAACGGCTTCAGCTCTGGTGGAGGCGTTCATGCTCCAGGCGGTCCTGTCGGCGGGCCGTTCTTTCCCCAGCCGGCGCGGATCTGGTTCGCCCCATAGAGCACGCCGACGAATCCGCCGAGTTCGATTAACGCCGGCAGAACATGATTATGGTGGACCAGGGCGGTCACCCATCCGCAAGCGAACGCGACGACCACGGCCGTGGACACGCGAGAGAAGCTGGGCGTGCCGTCCGGCTCAGAGAACACGCCGCGCCAGAATCCGGCGAAGCCTTTAAAGTTGTCATTCATGGTTTCACCTGGGAAGTTGAAGAAAGTGTTTTGAGTTAGGGAGCTCTCTTGATGCTGCGTGAGAACACCTTGATGCTGCATTCATGCCACGAGCATTCTCGGGATCCTTCGACTGCGCGCTCGCATGCGCTCGCACTCCGCTCAGGATGACAGACGTAAAGATGTTGGCGGCGCCTGAAGCTCGCGTCCTGATACGAATCGCGGGAGGAAGCGCACAGCCGGGGGCGGCGGTGCCACACGACTCTAGGAGTACCAAGCACTATGGACAACAAAAGTTTTGTGGCCCAGCCGCCCTCGGCTGGGTTTAGACACCATAAAGCTTTAGGGTACACCAACGTAGGAACCGCTTTAGATCATCGCGGCGGCGCGCTTACTTTGCGCGCTCCACACTTCCACAGCCAAAGGCACTTTGCCGATCGATACGGTGGCGGATGCAAGTTATATAGTTTGGTGAAGTTACCTTCTAGTTGCGTGATGTATGCATCTTTACCTTTGATGGCATCCAGCCGCGCCGCGCTCACCTGGTCAGAAGCTGCCGTATTTTTTTGTTCCGCGGCGATCTTTTCATCTGACGCCTGAAGCTGCTTTTGGCACAGCGGATATTGCGTAACGCATCCGGCCAGCGCGCGTTCTTCCGCGGGGAAATAGCCGGCAGATTTATCACCGGCCGCGCGCAGGTTCAGGGCGCCAACCACGTAGCCATGTAGATCGGAATCCGGCAGCGCGGACACTTTGCTTTCACCCGCGGTACGCTGCTTGGCCAGATCGCCCAGGATACCAGCTAGTTTTTGCAGCGCATCATTCGCGGACTGGCGTTGCTTCTCGGCGTCGGCCAGGGCGCCGTTGGCTCTGTCGACGACCGTCTGCATATCTTTGCGGTCCTGCTGGCGGGCCTTCTCCAATTCCTGCTGTTGCGATTGCGCGGCTTCGTCGCGGCCAGCGCGCTTGCCTTCCGCCAGAAAATAAGCGCGGATGCCCAGCGCGAGCGCGGCCACGGCCAACACTTCAATGCCCAGCCGGGCCCACTTGTTGCCGAGAAAGGGAATCAACGCGGTAAGCATTTGTTAGGCGTCTCCGGGACTTTGATAACTTTTTCAGCAGGAAGACGAACGCACAGTTCGTGCGCTGCCTGCCTCAGTTCTTGCAATCTTTGCTTGAGCTCCATCAGAGCCTCCGGCGGAGGGCCGCGTCGATCTTCTTTTCTTCCGCCTCAATGTTTACAGCGATCTTTGCCGCGCGCACCCTTAACGTGGCGATCTTGGCGTGACTAAAACTTTGAAACCACCCGAAGAAACTGAGGACGTGGTCTTTCAAAAAGTCGATGAAGTTGTAGCCAACATGGTTCTCCGCGGTGCTGGTGAGCGACCCGCCGAGCGCGAGAAATACCAAAGCCGTGAAAACGTTGACATGCAGGGTAAACACGAACAGGACCACCATGACTGCAAAGACGACGAACAGGACGAATCGAAACATAGGTCCTCCTTGAAAAGGTTGGGGTAGAGACGTGGCATGCCACGTCTGCACTCGATCAGGCGCAACGCGGCTGTTGTTCTTCGCGCTTTAGCGCGGAGAATGGTGGAAGAGCGCTGATTTGACTTCTTCGCGTTTTGCGAATACCCTAAAGAAACTTCGCATGTTGCGAAGCTTCTAACCGGTGCACGTCATTAGCAAAAGCGCGTGGAGAGAGGCGGTGGCCAAAGACCACACCCTCGAAGGGCCAATTTCGGAGTGGTACAAGATAGCCACTCACGCAACATGGAATAACATAACCGAAGTTAAAGCCGCGTATCCCCACGCGGACTTCGTTAATCCGTTTACGGTATTCAATATCAAAGGCGGGCATTACCGTTTGATCGTAAAGATTGAATATCGCTGGCAAATAATCTTTGTGAAGCATCTGTTAACTCACGAAGAGTACGACAAGGGAGCTTGGAAGTCATGAACGCATCAGCAATTGATTATGGAGCTTTGCTCAAAGATGCCCGGCCGGAAGTAATTCACAGCGAGCAGCAGAATGCGATGTCGATTGCCATGCTGGAAAAGCTCACCAGCAGGAAAAAGGTGACCTCAGCCCAGAAAAAACTCATCGAGTTACTGACTGTTTTGGTTGAACAGTACGAATCAACGGTTTATCCGGTCCTCGATGCCGGACCGCTGGATATCATCAGACATCTGATGGAACATCATGGGCTGCGCCAAAAAGATTTGGTTGACGTGTTTGGAACTGAAAGTATTGTCTCAGATGTGCTGAATGGAAAACGCGACCTAACAAAAGATCACATCATGCGGCTCAGCACGCGTTTTCATGTTTCGCCAGCCGTGTTTTTCTAAACTTGGCAATCTCTTACGCCGCGGCGCGACGCAGCCATCCTTCGAGATTCACAGCTTGTGCAGGATTCACCGCGGCGATGTGCCGGTAGTGTCCCTCAGAAAATTCGCGTAGGGCGCGAAGCATGTCCACCGGATCCATCATGTTGATCTGCTCCAGTGTTTTGGGGCCGATGGCGCCGTCTTCGGCCAGGCGAGGCGCAGCCGAGTGCGACTGCGGGCCACTAATAAAAAGCTGCTGCTGCGTTCCACGCGCCAAAGGCGGCTCCGCAACGCTTGTAGAGAGCAGAAAATTGACCGCACGCTGGGCCAGGACCCCGGCCTGGTGCGTGCCCATGTTCACACCCATATCGAAGATCTTCGATGCAACAGCTTGATCTTCAACACCGTCCAGGCTGAGCGGCTTCCAGTACTGCTCCAGCTCAATCTCTTCGGCTTGGGCGAGGGCTTCATCGGCCGGGCCGGTCCAAAATTCTTCCGGCAGCTCAGGATGAAACTTTTCATTGATGCCAAAGCGCGCGCGGCATCGGTTGGGTTCGGGAGTGACCTTCCCCGGGTGCTGGGGATCGTCTTCAAACTTCATGGTGCTTGCAAATGCAGTTGCGAATTCAGCCACAGATCACCTCGCGTTTTTGCCGTTGAGCAGGAAGTCGCGGATCTCCTTGATGTCCTGCTTGATTTCTCGTAGATCGTCTTTGTCCGCTTTGTTCTCAAGTTTCTGAGAATTTTCGCGGCTGAGTTGTTCGGCATGTTGTGCGGTTGCGCTGGCGGAAAAAAGCCAGAAAGCCCCACTGAGCAAGAGGGCAATGATCCCGAGCACGGCGGTTATTCGGGAAAGGGTTCCACGGTTGAGCGTAGTCTCGTCGATCGGCGATAGCCCAAAGGTGTATAAAAGTGCTCAGTTTTCAGGGTCTTTGCCGTGACACAATTGTGCGACTGTGAAGGCCACGGCAAAACAGGTATTAGCGATCCCTTGTCCGACCTGCGGAGCAAAGCCAGGCGAAAGGTGTGAGCTCAACAGCGGCCAGCCGCGCAACACACCGCATCTAGAGCGCTGCGTGGCGGCAGCAGACCTCAAGTAGAAAGAACAAACCTATTACCACCGGTCTAGTACATAGCATGAAAGCATGATTGCTATTTTGCCGTTATCAGCGTCTCTCGTTAGTTCGCCCACTCGAAAATTACTATCCCAGTGGCGCCGGCCCCGCCGGTAGTATTGCTCCCAGCATTGGCGCCGCCTCCGCCCCCGCCAGCGCCAGGAGATGTGCCTGCATTCCCATTGGCGGCATTGAATGCGCCCAGGCCACTGCCTCCAAAGATTGAGCCACCACCGTTGCCGGCGATCGCAGAGGAAACTGGCGCCAGGGTTCCCGCGTTTCCGGCAAAATTCATGTCTCCCCCGGAGCCTGCCGTTGGATTGGCGCCCACGCCGCCTGGGCCAGTACCACCAGCTCCACCGCTGCCGGTAATTGTGGTGATAGTCTGGGTGCCGGAGGCCACGGTGGAATTGCCACCGCTGTTGCCGTTAGCATTAGAGTTGCCGGCGCCGCCAGCGCCAATGGTCACAGCCAGCGTGTTCCCAGGAGTGAGACCACTCAGCCACTTGATACTTGCCCCGCCGGAGTTTCCGCCGCAACCTGCCGCGGAGGTCGTCGCTCCGCCACCTCCGCCGGCGCCACCGCCGCCAACAACTGTAACTTTCACAGCGGTCACGCCAGCCGGGATCGTGAACGTTCCGCTGGATGTGAACTGCTGAAACTTAGGCGTTAATCCAGCCAGCCCGCCAGCGCCGATTGTTTTATTCGTTAGCGTGTCGGTGGTGGCTTTGCCGACCAGAGTATCTGTGACGGCAGGCAAGGTGAGCGTTCCTGAAGCTACTGCTGGAACGATTAAAGTTGTACTTCCGGAAGTGCTTCCAGAAAGAGAAAGAAATGCGCCGGCCGGACCAAACAAATTTCCGCCACTGCTGAACTGCCATGATTGGCCAGCATTGTTCTTAAGTAAAATCCCGCCAGCCGTGTCATTGCCGATTGTGGCCGGAAGGGTTCCACTTGTGGTCAAGAACGCGATCTGTCCGTTGTCTTTGAGAGAAAGCAGATCAGTTGTTGCACTTCCGGTACGCTTGGAAAAATCGAGCTGCCAGCCCGTGCCATCTCCCAAAAAAACTTTGCCTAAATGCGGCGACCCAAAAGCTCCGGCCAGGTACAAATTAGTCGCTGTCGCTGCGGGAAGACCAGTGCTTCCGCTGCTCTCAAGTATTCCGGAGACCACGGCGCTAGTACCGGTGGCCGCACCGATGTTCGGCGTGGTCAACGCAAGAGAAGCCGCTAAGTCTGCCGAGCCAACCGTCGCGCATGTAGGCCCCGCGCCGGCAGTCAGCGTGCGCACAAACTGATTGGTGCACGTTCCCGCTCCAGGAATGCTGCCGGGGATATTCGATCCGGTCACCGTGCCAGTAGCCGCCACGTTTCCGGTCACGCTCAGATTTCCGGTCACCGAATTTCCCGAGAGCGGCGCTAGTATGCCCAGGTTCAGCGGCGCGTAGTTATCGAAGTTGAACGTGCCACCGGTAAAGCTGACTTGCGTGTATCGAAGAACTTCCTGGCCGGTGCTCGAATCCCTGATCGTCACGCGGTAATAGATTCCCGTGGGAAGAGTATTCGCTGGATTCGGGACGGTGAAGAGAGTCGCCACGCCGGCAGTCACCGGAGAGCAATATTGCCGTCGAAGCGCCTGGCCGCCGCCGCCGATCTGCACTGAGATAGGATTATCGTTTTGATCGGTGGCCTGAAAGCAGAGCTGGCCGGCGGCGAGCTTGGCGCCATTGATATCCTGTATGTTCGATGTGCTTACCGTCGTAAGGTTCTGCGCGTGCGCATCTACAGAAAACCCAAGAGACAGGCATACGAATGCGAAAAGCAAAAACAGTCTTCTCATAGTTGTTTTCCTGTTTTCTCGGCAAATGGCGAAGCACATTTCCCGCAAAGG
>WNFI01053446.1_pt2 | contig 10943 bp, 9 predicted proteins | sample 5400471 | NCBI WGS metagenome assembly WNFI01 (sample SAMN13153348, study PRJNA577476) | soil metagenome | isolation source: 100 cm saprolite on Douglas fir-dominated hillslope | place: USA:California | collected 2013-09-17 | reverse complement strand
AAGAAGCTGTCGTCGACACTGACTTGCCCGAAGCCCAGCACCTGGGTCCAGATCCGAGCCACCCGCGCCTCCGTGGATGTGCGGGCACCCGCGAAGTCGCCCCGCTCTCCCGCCCCGGCGCGGCCGGACGCAGTCAGCTCCAGGGCGGCGGCCAAGGTCATGCGCTCGACCTTCCCCGTTGCGCTCCGCGGGATCCCGTCGACGATCACCACCCGACCCGGCACCTTGAAGAGCGCGAGACGGCCGGCCACGAACCGACGGAGCGCGGCGTCGGTCGACGATCCCTGCTCGCGCAGGACGACAGCCGCCCCCACGTCCTCGCCGAGAGTCGGATGCGGAATCCCGAAGGTGACGGCCTCGGCCACCGCCGGATGCGCCAGGAGGACCTCGTCGACTTCGCGCGGGGCGATCTTCTCCCCGCCGCGGTTGATCACCTCTTTGAGGCGCCCGGTGAGGAACAGGTAGCCGTCGTCATCCAGGAATCCGAGATCACCGGTCCGGAGCCAGCCGTCCTGCGCGACCTGCGTGCCTCGGATCACCACCTCGCCCGTCTGCCCAGGCGGCCGCCGCGCGCCGGCCGCGTCCACGACGGCGACCTCCGGGCCCGCCGCCACACCGACCGATCCCGGCTTGCGCGGGCGCGGCGGCAAGGGGTTGCTGGCGATCTGGTGCGCCGCCTCCGTCATGCCGTAGGCCTCGATCACGGGCGTTGCGAAGACCCGCTCCAGCTCGGCGCCGAGCCGCGGCGGCAGCGGCGCCGACGAGGAGCGGATGAAGCGGAGCCGCCGCCGGGCGATGACGTCGGCGTGGAGCGCCGCGCGCTCCAGCACCGCGTGATGGATCGGCGGGACCGCCGTGTACCAGGTCGGGCGGCACTCGTCGAGCCAGCCGAAGACGCGCGCTGCGTCGAACTCCGGCGGGATCGCCACGCTGGCGCCCGCCAGCAGCGACGCCAGCATGGCCATGAGCCCGTGAACGTGGAACAGCGGCATGACGTCGAGGCAGCGATCGCTCTCGGTGAGGGCGAGCGCCGCCGCCATGTTCCGCGCCGATGCGCCGACGTGGGCGTGCGTCAGCAGCACGGGCTTGGGCTGCGACGTCGTGCCCGACGTGTGGAGCACGAACGCCACGTCGTCCGGCCCGACGGCGTCGCGTCGCGCCTCGCCGGCGGCCGGGCCTCCGCGCAGCGAGAATGCACCGGCCGCATCGTCACGCGCCGGCGACAGCTCCAGCACAGCCATGCCCAGCCGTCGGGCGACACCACGCGCGGGCGAGTCCGCGCCCGCCGGGACGATGAGCGCTCGGGCGTTCAGCGTCGAAAGATGACGCTCGAGTTCCGCGGCGCTGTAGGCGGGATTGAGCGGGACGCAGGTGGCGACCGCCGCCGTGCCAAGCAGAGCGACGGCCATCTCCGGACCGTGTCCGACCGCGATGGCGACGCGGTCGCCGCGGGCGACACCCCCGCCCTGCAGGGCCAGGGCGACGTCGTCGATCTGGCGGACCAGACGCGAATACGTGAGCGGCGTCCGGGCCGGCGCGACGAGGGCGATCGCGTCGGGCGCGCGTTCGGCGTGAACGGCGAGGTACGGCAACTTGTGCGGGTCGCAGGGATCGGTCGGCACCACCGCCCGGGTAGCCAATGTAACTTTTACATACACGCGGACGGCCGAGCCGTCAAACGATCGTTCGACGAACGCCTAACCCATCACCACGCCTATGGTCGGCGCGGCTTGAGCCGGAGCTCCTCGTAGGGCAGCGAGAACGGCATGCCGGAGATGAGGCCGATCCCGGATTCTTCCACCCGCGCGCCGACGCCGGACAGGAACGCGGGCTCGAGGATCGGCGCGAACATCACGCGCTCGTGCATGAGCTGCTGGATCCGGTGCAACAGCGCCTCGCGCTTCTTCGGGTCGACTTCCACCGCCTGCTCGCGGTTCTCCTGGTCGGCCTTGTAGAAGGCGGCGCGCTCCAGCGGGCGCAGCCTGGCGCGAATGCCCACCGCGCGGAAGTCGTTGATGACCGCCTCGCCGGTCGCGGCGTACACGGCGTCGGTGGACAGGTCGCCCGCGTCGAACCCATTCGGATAGCCGGCCTCGGCCAGCAGCGCCTTCGCGCGCTTGCCGTCGTGCGGGTACGCCGGCGCCGGCCAGTAGAACTGAAACTCGTGGGGGATGATGCTCGAGGACACGCGCGCGAACCCGAGGTACTCGGAGTCGTTGAGCACCTTGCGGTCGATCGCGAGGTTCGCGGCGAGACGGACGCGCCGGTCGGCCCAGGGCGACTTCGGGTCCCACTGCTCGACGAACACCAGCCATTCCGTGAACGTCGGGATGGCGGCCTTGAGCGTGAGGCCGGGCGTGCGTCGCACCTCCTCGCCCAGCGGGCCGCGGAGCGAGTAGGCGATGTCCGCCTCGCCGCGCTTGAGCATGGCCAGGCGCGTGGTGTCGTCGGGGACCGAGCGAAAGATCAGCCGCTTCACGCTCGGCGTCTTGCGCCAGTAGCTCTCGTTGGCCTCCAGCACCAGCTCGACGCCGGGCTGAAAGCTCACGAACCGGTAGGGGCCGGCGCCGACCGGATGGCGCTTGAAGCCGTCGTCGCCGACCTTCTCGACGTATTTCTTCGGCACGATCCAGCCCGCGCCCGTCGCCGGCGAGCCGTAGAACGTCATGAAGTCCGGCCAGGGCTGCTTGAGCCGGATGCGTACGCGCTGCGGATCGAGGACGTCCACGCCGGCCACGCGCGCCTTGAACGTGGCCGCGGCGCCGCCCTTGTAGCGCTCGAGCGAGAACTTCACGTCCTCCGCACCGAGGGGATCGCCGTTGTGGAACTTCACGCCCTTGCGAAGGACGAACTCGTAGGCGAGCCCGTCCTTCGACAGGCTCCACGACTCGGCGAGGCTCGGGGCCAGCGGGTGGCCGGGCATCGGCTTCACCAGCGCGTCGTGCATCGCGTACAGCATCATGAACGGCGTGATGACGGACGGCGTCTCCGCCGGATCGAACCAGGTGGGCGCGAGCGAGATGTGGACCGCCCATGTCAGCTCGCCCTCCGGCGCCGCCACCGCCGGCGCGGCGACGAGGAGGAGGACGAGGGCCAGGGTGGCGGCGCGCCTGCGCATCTAGCGCCGCGCGATCAGGCGCCGGAAGACGGCGCCGTGCTGAAAGTCGTAGCCCTCCGCCAGCGCGGCCGCGCCCCGCTTGAGCCGCGCGCCGATCGTCTCTCCCGCGGCCACGTTGAAGCCGGACATCTGGCTCTCGTGCCGCACGAGCGCGGCGATCTGGCGGTCGATCGAGTCGCTGACGTCCACGATGACGTCGGGCTCGTCCGCGCCCCAGTACCAGAGCTCGCGCGCCTTGTGCGGCGCCAGCCCCTCCTGCGTGATGTGCTCGGGGAAATGCAGGTGGTCGCGCGCGAAGGGATAGACGGCGTCCGTCGTCGTCAGCCCGGCCTTGCGGTGGTCGCGGTGCTGGAAGTTGCGGATGCGGTACGGATCGTGGACGAACACGGTGTGCGGGCGGTACTGGCGGATGGCGCGCACGATGTCGCCCAGGAACTCGCGCGTCTCGTCCAGGAATCCGTCGGGGTAGCCGAGCATGACGACGTGCTTGACGCGCATGAAGTCGGCGGCGGCGCGCTGCTCCTCGGCGCGCCGGGCCGCCAGGGCGGCGGGCGTGAGCGAGCGCTCGGCGGTGCCGGCATCGCCGTTGGTGCACAGCACGTACGTCACCTCGCAGCCCGCGCCGATCCACTTGGCGACGACGCCGCCCGAGCCGATCTCGGCGTCGTCGGGATGGGCGAACACCACCATGGCACGCTCGGGCACGTCGGTCACGACCGTCAGCCGGGGCTCGCGTGGCATGGCGCGCATTCTACAGGAGGGCGGGAGTACACTCTCGCCCTGGGTAACGCAGTCACTCCAAGCCGAGGAGACGACGACGATGGCTGACGTGCTCACGGTGGTGGCGAAGATCCGGGCGGCGAAGGGCAAGGGCGACGCGCTGGCGGCGTTGCTGAAGGAGCAGGTGGCGGCGGTGCGCAAGGCGGAGCCGGGCTGCCTCATCTATCGCCCGCACCGCTCCACGAAGGATCCCGACCTCTTCATCTTCTACGAGCAGTACAAGGACGACGCCGCCTTCGATCTGCATCGCAAGGCGCCGCATCTCGCGGCGTACCGCGAGCGCCGCGAGAAGGACGGGCTGACCCAGGGGCAGGCGGAGGTCGAGATCTACCGCTCGCTCACCGACTAGATGGCGACGAGCGCGCTCGACCTCGATGCCCTGAAGACGCATGTCGGCCGCAAGCAGGCCGCGTCCGACGTCCTGCATCCCGGCCCCGCCAACCTCCTCCGGCTGGCGCTCGGCCGGCCGGAGCCCGAGCTGCGTGACGGCGATCCCCTGCCGCCCGCATGGCTCGCGCTCTACTTCCTGCCGCGCTTCGCGACGGCCGATCTCAGGCCGGATGGCAGCCCGCGCGACGCCGGCGTGGTGCCGCCGATGCCGCTGCCGCGGCGGATGTTCGCGGGCGAGCGCGTGCGATTTCATCGACCGCTGCGACTCGGCCAGAGCGTCCGTCGCGAGACGACCCTGGCCGATCTTTCGCTGAAGAGCGGCGGCACCGGCACGCTCGTGTTCGCCACGGTCACGAGCCGCGTGCTCGACGCCGACGGTGTCGTCGCCATCGAGGACGAGCGGCGGACGGTGTTTCGTGAGGAGGTCAAGGCCGGCGAGCGCAACCAGGCGCCGAAGCGCGAGCCGGCGCCCGGCGATGTCCCCTGGCGCAAGCACATCACACCCGACGCGGTGCTCCTCTTCCGGTTCTCCGCCCTCACCTTCAACAGCCACCGCATTCACTACGACCGAACGTGGGCCATGGAGGTGGAAGGCTATCCGGGCCTCGTCGTCCACGGGCCGCTGACGACGACGCTGCTGGTGGACTTCGCGCGCGACTCGAACCCGGGACGCCGGATCGTCTCCTACGCCACGCAGGCGCGGGCGCCCCTCTTCGACACCGCGCCGTTCGAGCTGCGCGGACGGCCGCTTACCGGGTCGGATGGCCGCGCCTGCGAGTGCTGGGCCGTAACGCCGGAGGGCACCGTGGCGATGAGCTGCGAGGTCGAGCTGGCCTAGAGTGATATCGAGGACGCGCGCGTCAACCCGGCGCCGTTCGCGGCGTTCAGCAGCATTAGGGTATCGGTCTGCTTCAGGCAGGGAATGTAGTGCTGATGCTGCTGGCGGTGATGTTCGTGTTGCTCTTCACGCTGCTGATGATGCACCCGCTTCGGTGATGGGTGATCGGCGGGAGCCTTAGCCGACCTTTTCTGTAGGGCCGAAGTACGACTCAATCCACATTTGAAGCGTCCGATCGTGGTATTCGCGATCGCCGATTATGATCGGGCGCAGTTCCTCACGGTACCTTGTCTGAAGGACTGCCGAGTCGAGCGGCACGACCTTCGCGAGATATGCCACGTCTTCGCGATCCACTGGACTATTTCGAGCAAGCTTAGACAATGCTAAGTCGTGAGCCTCAAATTCGAAGAGCCTGAGATTCCGTAGCGGAGGACATCTGCTGTCCAGTCGGTCAGCACATTCCACCGCTTTGCTTCGTCAGACTGGTTCCGCCGGAGCCACCGCCGCTCGGCTTCCGATGCTGTCGCCTTGCAGAGAGTATCTTCCTGTGCCAGGACGCTTCGTTGAAGGTCCGTCTCAAGTTCCTTAAGAGCCGGAGCCTTTTCAGTCGCCCCCGCACGCTCAGCCAGACGACGTGCTAATGCCGCGACATAGCCTACCCGATTCTGAAGATCGCGCAGCTTCGCTTCGCGCACTAGCCAGGCGCGGTCGAACGATGCGTAGTTCAGCATAAGCCAAGGAAGCGCCTCGACTAGGCGCGACTCCAAGTCGTCGTTCGCCAACGCTGCCAGCAGAACTTCGGTTGGGTTCTTGACGTTCCGCCGGGATGGCCGTAGATACGCGAGTCCGGGATAACCCAAGGCGGCAAGGTCGCTTGCGAGTTCAGCTTGATGACGGGCGGTCAGTGAACCCGAAGGGGGGAGCGTTGTAGGCGGCAAGCCATAGAGCTTCATCACTCGCGCAGCCAGCCGCGGCGTCAGTCGGCGCGTTCCGTTCTCGAGCATAGCGTTATAGCCAAGACCTTCGACAAGTTCGGGAGCGGAGGCCTATAGGCGGCGCTGCGCGCGCCAGGTCTGCAAGGCTCCGGTGTTCGTGCCACGGAGCACCTGCATGAGCGCGTCACGTGGGCCGCCCTTGCCTGGGGGGGGGCATGTCGGGCCCCCCACGTCAACGAAACGCGGTGATCAATTCCTCGAACGCGACCATCTGGCCGCCGCGCGTTGAGGACGGCACGAGGATGACGGTCCTCACGCCGGTCGCGCGCCACGCCTCGACGCCGTCGCGGACGTCATTGGCGCTGCCGAACAGCGTCACGTCGGTCAGCCAGCGGTCGGACATGGTGGCGATGTCGTCGCGCGTGTAACCCGCCTCCATCCAGTAGTTCTGGTAGTTCGGCAGCTTGACGTAGGACGCGAGCGCCTTGCGCATGACGGCGGCGGCGGCGGCGCGATCGGGGTCGATGCACGTGGGAACCATGTCGCCGATGAAGAACGCGGGATCGTTCCGTTTCGCGTCGGGCAGATGGCGCAGCGACTCCGTCATGTGCGACCGTGCGGCGTTGGCCCACACCGCCCCCTCGGCGATCTCGCCCGCGAGCGCGACCATCCGGCTTCGCAGCGTGGCCAGCGTGATCGGCGGCAGCGCGCCGACCTGCGGCGCATAGCCCTTCACCTCGGTCACGAACTTGCGGATGTCGTCCAGCGGATTGCCCGGCTTGAGGCCGAGACGCTCGTGAGCCGGCCCGTGGCTGACGCCGACGCCGAAGCGGAAGCGGCCGCCCGACAGCTCGTGGATGACCGCCGCCGTCTGCGCCCACTCGAACGCGTGACGCGTGTAGATGTGCGCGATGCTGGTACCGAACGGGATCTCATGGGTGACGAGGGCCAGCGCCTCGCAGAGGGCGAGCCCGTCGCCGGGGCTCGGACAGTAGATGCCGGCGAAGCGTTCCGCCTCGAGGCGCTGCGCGAGATCGAGCGTCGCCCGCCGCCGTCCGGCGACGGCGACGAGGCTGACGGCCGGCTTCTGGCTCACGAGCCGCGCAGACGCGGATCCAGCGTGTCGCGCAGCGCGTCGCCGAGCAGGTTGGTGCCGAACACGGCGAGGCTGATGGCGAGGCCGGGCCAGATCACGAGCCACGGCGCCTTCTCGGCGTACTCGGCGGCGGCGATCGAGAGCATGCGTCCCCAGGAGGGATAGGGCTCGGGAATGCCGAGGCCCAGGAACGAGAGCGCCGCCTCGACGAGGATCGAGCCGCCGAGCTGCGCGGTGGCCAGCACGATGAACGGGCCCATCGTGTTGGGCAGGATGTGACGCAGGGCCACGCGCACGTGGCGCGCGCCCAGCGCGCGCGCCGACTCGACGTAGGTCAGCTCGCGGATGGCCAGCACGCTGGCGCGAATGATCCGGGCGGCGCGCGGCACGATCGGGATCGAGATGGCCACGATGGCGTTGGTGAGCGAGGGCCCCAGCGCGGCGGCCAGCACGAGGGCCAGCACGAGAATCGGCAGCGCCTGCATGATGTCCATCACGCGCTGGCTCAGCAGATCGGTCTTGCCGCCGGCGTAGCCGGAGAGCAGCCCGATGAGCCCGCCAACGACCGTCCCCATCAGCGTCGAGGCCAGTCCGACGAGCAGCGAGATGCGCGAGCCATGGACGATACGACTGTAGAGGTCGCGGCCGAGGTTGTCGGTGCCGAGCCAGTGGTCCGCGCCGGGCGCCACCAGCACGGCGCCGGAGGTGCGCACGGGATCGTGGGTGGCCAGCACGTCGGCGAGCAGCGCGGTGACGACGAGCAGCAGCACGAGGAAGCCGCCGGCCGCACCGAGCGGCTTCTTGCGGATGAACCTCCCCAGCGTCGAGCCGCGCGGCCGCTCGGCGGGCAGGATCTGCGGCGCGGTGACGACGTCGAACGCGCGCACCTGCGCCATCACGCCTTCTCGTACTTGATGCGGGGGTCGGCCCACGCGTAGAGCAGGTCCACGGCCAGGTTCGCCAGCACGACCACGACGGCGATGAACATCGTGAGGTTCTGCACGACGGGATAGTCCCGGAGCTGGATGGCGTCGACGAGGTAGCGCGCGACGCCGGGCAGGTTGAAGACGGTCTCGGTGACGACGAGGCCGCCGATCAGGAACGCGAACTCGATGCCGACCACCGTGATGACGGGCAGCGAGGCGTTCTTGAGCGCGTGCCGCCACACCACGAGCGTCCCGCGCTGGCCCTTGGCCCAGGCGGTGCGGATGTAGTCCTCGCGCAGGACCTCCAGCATCGCCGAGCGTGTGATGCGCATGATGAGCGCCGAGGAGCGATAGCCCACCGCGAGCGCGGGCACGGCGAACTGCCAGAGATTGGCTTTGAGATCGACGAACGGCGAGACGTACGTGATCGACGGCATCCAGCCGAGCGAGCGCACGAAGACCAGGATGATGATCATCCCGAGCCAGAAGGCGGGCATGGAGAGGCCGGCCAGCGACAGCACGCGCAGCACGTAGTCGAGCGGCCGGTCCTGGCGCGCCGCGCTGAGGACGCCGAAGGGCACGCCGAGCAGGATCGAGAAGAGCAGCGCCAGGAACGCCAGCTCGAGCGTGACCGGCAGCCGCGGCTTGATGATCTTCCACGCCGGCATGTCGTAGCGGTACGACTTGCCGAGGTCGCCGCGCACCACCTCGCCCATCCAGCGCGCGTACTGCACGACGAGCGGGCGGTCCACGCCCAGCTCGTGCTCGAGCTGCTTCTTGTCCGCCTGGTCCACGTAGCCGGCGGACTCGAACAGGATATCGACGATGTTTCCCGGCGCCAGGCGCATGAGGACGAAGATCACCATCGACATCCCCACCAGGGTGACGACGGCGATCAGGAGCCGCGTGGTGACGTAACCGCGCACCCGACGGCCCGCCTACTTGTCCAGCCAGACGTCCTGAAGCCGGCTCACATTGAAAATGGAATTCTCGTGCTGCGGATACGCCTTCACGCGCGGCCACTGCACGGCGTACTGCTTGCCCCAGCCCAGGATCAGGCGCGCGCCGTCCGCCTGGAGCTTGCGGTCGATCTCGTTCACCAGCTTGAGCCGCTTGGCGCGATCGAGCGTCTGCGACTGCTCGACCATCAGCCGGTCGATCTCCTCCGAGCAGTAGCCCGAGAAGTTGCGCTGTGAGCCGCAGCGGAAGTTCTCGAAGAGCATCGCGTCGGGATCGTCGACGGCGGTACCGGTGAGGTTCAGCGCCACCTGGAAATCGAGCCGCGTCATCTTCGGATGCCACACGCCGGTCTCGATCTGCTCGAGGACGGCGTCGATGCCGACCTGGCGGAGCTGGTCCACCATCCAGGAGGCGGTGTCGACGTAGATGGAGAGCGCGCGCGTGCTGACCGTGAGCTTCATCGGATTGCCGGCACCGAACCCCGCGGCGGCCAGCAGCGTCCGGGCCTCCGCCTTCTGCTTCACGGGATCACCCATCCCGGGCAGCGTGGCCACCTCGGCCGGCGGCAGTCCCCACACGCCGGTGGGCCGCGGCTGCATGGCGCCGCCGAACGTCGCCGCGCCCAGGCGCGGCCCCACCAGGTAGGCCTTGCGGTCGAGGGCCAGGTTGATGGCGCGCCGGACGCGCGCGTCGTTGAGCGGCGCGCGCTTGAAATTGACGAGCACGTTGTCGTTCACGTTGGAGTCGTTCTCGGTGACGATCAGCTCGGGCTTGCCCTTCTTGGCCGTCTCCGCGTTGGCCTTGTTCCAGCCGCTGCCGCCCACGTCGAGCTGGCCGGCCTGCAGCGCGGCGATCTGCGTCGAGCGGTCCTTGATGTGAATCCACTTCACGCCGTCGAGATACGGCCGGCCCTTGACGAAATAGTCCGGATTCTTCACGTACTCGACGAACTCGCCCGGCCGGTACTCCTTCAGCTTGTACGGCCCCGTGCCCACGCACGTCGTCTTGAGGTCGGCGAGCGGCACGTGGGCCGGGTAGATCGGCGAGTAGCCGGAGGCCAGCAGCAGGAGGAGCGAGGGCTGGGGCCGCTTGAGCCGGAAGACCACGGTGTGCGGATCGGGCGCCTCGATCGCCTCGACGTTCTCGTACCAGAGCTTGCGCGGGTTGATGCGCAGCTTGGCGTCGGCGTCGGCGGCGCCGCGCACCATGTCGAACGTGTGCTTGACGTCGCGTGACGTGAACGGCTTGCCGTCGTGCCACTTGACGTCCCGGCGCAGCAGGAACACGAGGTTGCGGTAGTTGTCCTGCCACGACCACTTCTCGGCCAGCTCGGGGATGACCGTCTCGAGGCTCTCCTGCCGCTTCGGCGGGTCGAAGTAGACGAGGCTGGAGTAGCACGCGCTCACCTGCTGCACGGTGGCGATCGTGGACTCCTCGTGCGGCGACAGGCTCGGCGGCGCCGTGAGCGGGTGGATGGTGAGCACGCCGCCGTACTTCGGAGCCTGGGCCGGCGCGGGCAACGTGAGAGCGCCGATGAGGGATGCCGCGAGCAGGAGTGCGAGCGCGATGGCACGCATGGCCACCTCCGCGAACGAGTCGTTGGGAACGTGCGGGCTCTGTGAGTCGGCGAGTCTACAACATCCGCGGATCGGGGTCCACGCCGAGACCCGGCCCCTGCGGCACGGTGATGCGACCGTTGACGGGGTTGATGGCGTCGCCGAGCGGGTTCCGCGCGAAGTCGCAGTAGAAGCGCTCGACCAGCGTCTCACCGGGCATCGCGGCGATACAGTGGATCGAGGCAAGCAGGCCGGGACCGAAGTACGCCGAGTGCGGGACGACGGTGACGCCGAACGTCTCGGCGAGGGCGGCGACGCGGCGCAGCTCGGTCACGCCGCCGATC
>WNFI01042133.1_pt1 | contig 10943 bp, 9 predicted proteins | sample 5400471 | NCBI WGS metagenome assembly WNFI01 (sample SAMN13153348, study PRJNA577476) | soil metagenome | isolation source: 100 cm saprolite on Douglas fir-dominated hillslope | place: USA:California | collected 2013-09-17 | reverse complement strand
TTGACCGAACCTTTTCTTAGGAAGGGAGTTACCTACGATGCTCTCTGAACAGGCAGTGTTTGGCGAATGTGGAATGGTTGCCATCGCTGATTACAGTGTCACTATCTCGGTCTCCACATCCTCACCCAAGGTCAAGAACCCCCTGCATAGGGGCAGGAGTTTGTACTTGAGGTGGCATTTGCCCGTCTGGTGCGAGGGAGATTTCTCCCCAGCAACTCCTCGCCACTTAATCTTCTCGATCATCGCACCTTTATTAACAGACTGTGAGAGGATAGCTAGAATATGCACAAAATGGAGTTAACAGTTCAGATATTCGTATTTTTGGGGGGCTGCCGACTTGCGCTGTAATGGCTTAGTTTAGCGCTCGGTTGGTAGTGGTTTTTTGTGGATAGAGTTTAGCGTAGCAAGGAAGGAATAAAAAGTATGGCTACACGTCCATATCGTCATAGTATCCCCGCAGAAATTTTGGCGCTTTCACATGAACGTGATCTCTTACGTCGGCGTGGTCAGTATGAGCGTGCGGATAGACTAAAGCGAGAGATCGAAGATGCTGGCTATGCCATTAGAGATAATCCACGTGGAGCTCACCTAGTTATTCTACCCAGTATCGAGACCGATGGGAAACTGTATCGTACCGTGCGCCAGTTCCCGTCGCACCTTGATGAAACTGATCTCTGTACCTTCTCAGTCAATATCCTGGCACAAAACAACTTTGAGCAAACTCGTCGTTGTGTTGAGAGTGTCCTCTGCTTTGCTGGAGATACCAGTATTGAGATCATCCTGGTCGATAATGCATCACAGGACGGTATTGATCTCTGGGCCGAAGTATTCAAATGCGATGAGCCGCGCTTACGCGTTCTACGTGCGTCGCGTGTGATGGGAGCTGCTGAGGCACGTAATATCGGTTTGAAATCAAGTAGAGGCCGCTACATTTTGTTGCTGGACTCCAACATAGAGCTCACTGGTGACATTTTCACACCTCTGGAGAAAACATTCAATGACCACAAGGTAGGCCTTACTGGCTTACGCGGTTTGTGCACCGATGATCTCCGACACTTTAAAGAAAGTGAGCAGATCGAAGTTGAGGTTGTTGATGGCCTCTGTATGGCCTTCAGACGTACATTGCTCAAGGAAGCAGGCCTCTTCGACGAGCGCTATCGTTTTCCGCAGTACATGGATATCGACTTCAGCTTTGCTATACGAGAGACGGGAGCGCATGCCGTACGTACGCCTTATCTCCCTATCATGTGTCATCCGGGGCAGCTCAATTCCGACATGTCGGATGCTGAATGCACTCGTTTGACGAAGCGCAATTTCTACCGTTACCTCCAGAAGTGGGGAGATCGAGACGACTTGCTGCTGGAAGAGTAGTGCTCCAGTATACCTAATATGATGGTATGAACTACTCGACCAAGCAGTCAGCCGAGCAGTTTATACCATCTATTCTGAGCATAACCAATAGAGATGCTATTTACTAGAGACAAAGAGGACAACTTTGTCCAAGGCCTATTGAAGCCTTCAAGTTGTCCCCGGACATGTCCCACTTGCCCTGCTTCATGAGGTGGTGAGAAAAGACGCTTAATCCATCACTAGACCGATGCGTTGCAAGCCTGTTTCTTCATAGTGGTGATATGCGATGATTGAATCCTGGGGAATAGCTCCTTTTGCTCGTTCAGTAAATGCTTCGTCAAATGGTCCACAGATGATGAGCCATATCCAGGGGATATGCTGTTCTTGATTGATACGTTCCATATTTTGGCGGTCTGTCTCGCTTGCCCGATTAAATCCTGTGGGATGGGTATGATAGACGCCGACAGTCTGTCCCGGATAGCTAAGTTCCACTGCTAACAAATCTTCGGGAGCAAATTCAAAGTAAACGGGTGAGTCGAAAATGTTAGGGAGCGGAAGAATCTCTTCTACATGCCAGTTGTCCGCCTCGTCTCTATGACCCAGAAGCACCCCACATGCCTCAATACTGGGTCGTCCACAGATATCCGTCAACAATGCCTCTTGGGCTGCTTTACTAAGAGTGACCTGTGCATCAACAGAATTTTTCATATTCTCAATAGAAATGCGATAAATCTATCGCTTGCCTCCAAATTTCTTTATGTTGTGTGTAGTTGTTTTGCGCCTCACGCTAAAATCGTGAGTACTCAATAGTGTCCTTATTTCTAAGTATATCATACTAAATGCTAGCATAATACCTGGATAGTGCTTCTTGTATACAAGAGCATGGCTGTGATTTTTCTCTCATAGTACCTCATATCTTGCATTTTTGTCTTGGCTCATGCATAATGCATATAAAACATCGGTGCTTATTGATAATAGGAGTTAAGTGGTATGTTGGCTATGGCACGAAGTTGCGCAGTCGTTGGCCTGGAAGGGGCCCTCGTTGAAGTAGAAGTTGATCTAGCAAATGGCATGGCTGCTTTTATGATCGTTGGTCTTCCTGATGCTGCTGTGAATGAAGCGAAAGAGCGAGTTCGGGCTGCCATCAGGAATAGTGGTTGCCTCTTCCCATTTAAACGTATCACCGTCAATCTAGCTCCCGCTGATCTACGTAAAGAGGGTCCAGTTTATGACCTTCCTATAGCCATTGGAATATTGCTCGCCTCTGAGCAGATCAGTCCTGAGGCTCAGGTTGAGGAGTCTCTGTTCCTGGGTGAGTTGTCGTTAGATGGAAGTGTACGTCATACCAATGGCATTCTGCCAATGGTGGCACTAGCGCGTGAGAAGCAAGTCAAGACGGTGTTTGTACCCTCTGTGGATGCAATGGAGGCTTCACTGGTCGATGGGGTAGAGGTCTATCCTGTTGGGACGCTGGGACAACTCATTGCACACTTGAATGATGTGGAGCGCATCGAGCGGTATATATGCGATCCCAGTTTACTCGATAATGCTGGTAATGTTGCCTATGGACAGGATATGGCAGCCATTCGTGGACAGGAGCATGTGAAACGAGCGTTGGAAGTGGCAGCTAGCGGGGGACACAATGTGTTGATGAGCGGCCCTCCGGGGTCGGGCAAAACCTTGTTGGCACGAGCGGTACCATCAATCTTACCCAGGATGGTAATTGAAGAAGCTCTGGATGTGACCAAGATTTATAGTATAAGTGGCATGCTTGCTGCTGAGACACCGCTGGTGCGGCAGCGCCCATTTCGGGCTCCCCATCATACCATTAGCCATGCGGGTCTGGTTGGAGGTGGACGCATGCCTCGTCCAGGCGAAATTAGTCTGGCTCATCGTGGTGTCCTTTTTCTAGATGAACTGCCTGAGTTTGGACAGAATGTCCTGGAGGTGCTGCGTCAGCCCCTGGAGGATAAGCACGTGACCATCTCTCGTGCTCAAGGGACGATTACCTATCCTGCAAACTTTATGTTGGTTGCGGCAATGAATCCCTGCCCGTGCGGCTTTTACAGTGATCCCGCTCGTGACTGTAGCTGTTCTGCCTCTGCTATTGCGCGTTATCAGAAACGTATCAGCGGTCCACTGCTCGATCGCATCGATATTCACGTCGAAGTCCCACGCGTTGACTACGAGAAGCTAGCTGATAAACGCCAAGTGGAGACTTCGGCAGTGATTCAAGCGCGTGTGCAGACTGCGCGTGACCGTCAAATTCAGCGTCTCAAGGATGCTAAATTGACCTGTAATGCGGAAATGGGACCCGCTGAAGTACGCGATTTTTGCACTACCGACCCTGCAGCTGAAAAGCTGTTAAAGGCAGCCATGCAGCAATTGCATCTCTCTGCGCGTGCCTTTCACCGCGTGCTCAAACTTGCTCGCACTATTGCTGATCTCGCCGACTCAGAGATGATCGCTGCCAATCACGTGGCGGAGGCTATTCAGTATCGACCACGTGTAGGGCTATAGATCCAAACAGCCTTACTATAGGTGATATCATGGGGTTTAGCAAATAGTGAGGAGATCGTCGGATGTTGGAAAACATAGAGGATACCCTTAAACAGTATTTCGGGCACGATGCCTTCTTGCTGGGTCAACGTGAGATTATCCAGCAGGTACTATCCAGACAAGATGCATTCATTTTGATGCCAACTGGTGCTGGAAAATCCCTTGTTTATCAGTTTTCATCGCTATTGATGCCGGGCTTGACGGTGGTAATCTCGCCGTTGATTGCCCTCATGCAAGATCAGGTAGATCGGCTACAAGCCAATGGTATCGCAGCCACATTCATCAACAGCTCTTTACGTACCGATGAACGGCTTGGCAGGGAACGAGCTGCCTTGAATGGTAAACTGAAGCTGCTCTATGTAGCTCCAGAGCGCCTTGTGACCCTGCCCTTCTTATCTCTTCTTGACGAGGTGCACAAGCGAATAGGTGTGTCTTTATTCGCTGTTGATGAGGCGCATTGTGTGAGTGAGTGGGGACATGATTTTCGTCCTGAGTATCGACTATTGGGCCGTCTCCGCGACCGTTACCCATCCACGCCAATGCTGGCTCTCACAGCGACCGCAACACAACGAGTACGCAATGATATTCTTACCCAGCTTAGGCTCCAAGATCCATACATTCATATAGCCAGTTTCAATCGACCTAACCTCTACTATGAAGTGCGTCAAAAGCATCAAGGTTCGTATCGGGAACTCTTGCAACTACTACGTACTCAGCCTGATGCGCCAGTCATCATCTACTGCCAGAGCCGCAGGAACGTTGACGAGCTAAGTGGGAATCTCCAGCAAGATGGCATTCGTGCTCTTCCTTACCACGCAGGCTTGACTACTGAGGCACGTACTGAGCATCAAGCTCGCTTCATGCGTGACGATGTGTCGGTACTGGTCGCCACAGTTGCGTTTGGTATGGGTATTGCCAAGCCAGATGTTCGTGCTGTCATCCACTACGATATGCCGAAGAGCCTGGAAGGATACTATCAAGAGTCAGGAAGAGCTGGACGCGATGGGCTAGAAGCACAATGCATATTCTTTTTTCAATATGGAGATCGTACAAAATTTGAATTTATGATTCTTGAGAAAGAAGATGAGCAAGAACGTCGTATTGCACGCCAGCAGCTCCAGCAGGTCGTGGACTATGGCGAAAGTATTATGTGCCGCCGTCGTGTACTGCTTGCCTACTTTGGTGAGGAGTACCGGCAAGAAAACTGTGGTAATTGTGATAACTGCTTGCGTCCAATAGCGACAATGGAAGATCGCACCATTGATGCACAAAAGTTCTTATCGTGCGTATCTAGAACGCAGCAGCGCTTTGGGATGCGTCATATAGTCGACATCCTGCGAGGAGCAAGAACCCAGAAGATCCGAGACCTGAACCATGACCAGCTCACCACTTATGGTATTGGGAAAGACTTAAGTGTAGACGAGTGGACGTATCTCGCTCGATCCCTACTGCAACAGGGATTACTGAGCCAAACGGACGACGGATATCCAGTACTCAAGCTGAATAAACTCTCTCTGGAGATCTTGCGCCGACAGCGTAGCGTAGAGATTCCATCTGTGCCTTCACATCAGCAAAAGACGAGTGATACCACTTCTTCTCGTATGTCAGCACTAGAACCAGAGGATATGGAATTGTTCGAGCACCTTCGGCGTCTGTGCAAACAGCTTGCAGATAGTCAAGGAGTAGCACCTTTCGTTGTGTTTCCAAATAGTAGTTTGCTAGCAATGGCGCAAGAACGTCCTCAAAGCAAGGAGCAGTTTGCTGAAATTCCAGGAGTTGGTGCCAGCAAGCTTGAAGCCTACTTTGTGCCATTTACTCATGCCATTCGAAACTACTGTGAGCAACACAATCTGGCCATGGGTCTGGGCCCACGAAAATTTGAACGTGCTTCTACCTCAAAAGCCAATGGTAGTTCACCTACGCGCCAGCTCACACTAGAATTGTACAAACAGGGACGAAGCATCAAGGAGATAGCTGAAGAGCGTAACCTCAATCCCCGCACGATCATAAACCACTTGGCCGAGCTTATTGAAGCGGGTGAGACAGTTGATGTTGAACCATTAATTCAGCCTGGACATTATCAAATCATCGTAGATGCTCTCCAACAGGTAGGTAGTGAGTTGCTCAAGCCTGTTAAGGAATTTCTCGGCGATGAGTATTCTTATGAGGAGATACAGCTTGTGCGGGCAGCTATGCGCGGTTCCCAAGGAACATCGGCTTGAGGAAGGCAGTAAAGGTGTGCATTTTCACTCATTTTTTGCCAAATCCACTTGTGGGCCGAATGTAAATGCTCGCGTATTCGTCGATTTTGCTTGAAGAACCGACTTGTACATTGGCTTCGCCAGAAACGAGCGAATGGCGGGTAAAGAGGATAAAAATTACAAAACGTGGCCCAGAAAGCCCCCGTCTTTTAAGCGGGGGATGAATGGGCCTACCGCTTTTGGGGATTGGGCATAGGGGATATACCTTCCTGCATGAAAGAATATTCATTTTCCTTTCCTCTAGCATGAATATTTGTATATTGACATGTGTGATATGATATACCCATATTCGTGAAAGGAGTACACATGTTGGTCTACGAGTACAAACTTGATGGGAGCAAAAAGCAATATGCTGCCATACACATGTTGGTCTACGAGTACAAACTTGATGGGAGCAAAAAGCAATATGCTGCCATTGATGAAGCTATTCGTACGGTCCAATTCATCCGCAACAAAAGCTTGCGATTGTGGATGGATGGCAAGAACGTCTCCCAAAACGACTTGCAGACCAATTGTGCTGTTCTGGCATATGAATACCCCTTTGCTCGTCGCCTCAACTCCATGGCTCGTCAAGCAGCGGCCTCCCGTGCATGGTTTGCTATCTCCAGATTCTATGAGAACTGTAAGAGCAAGAAACCGGGCAAGAAAGGATATCCCACTTTTCAGCACAACAATCGATCGGTGGAGTACAAAACCACAGGGTGGAAGCTTGACAAGACTGGCCGACATATCATCTTCACTGATGGCTGTGGCATTGGACGCCTCAAGCTCGTTGGTAATCCCAATCAACGCATCCAAGAATTCCCTCTCAAGCTGATCAAGCGTGTTCGTATTGTCAGACGAGCAGATGGATACTCCTGCCAGTTCTGCGTCGATACGGAGCGCAAAGTCGAGCATGTGGTATCTGGGAAGCAATTGGGCATTGATGTCGGGCTCAAAGCCTATCTCACTGACTCGAAAGGCAGAATAGTTGAGAACCCCCGACACTACAGAAAAGCAGAGTCGAGACTCAAACGACTCCAAAGAAGACTTTCTCGTAAGCACAAGAAATCTGCGAACAGAAAGAAAGCTCGCAAGCAACTGGCTAAGCAGCATCTGAAAGTCCAGCGGCAGCGTGAGGATTTTGGATCTTCCTGCAATGGCTGAAATACTATGCATCTTTGCATGCTATTCCAGTCATCGCTGTACCACCGCACTATACCAGCCAGAAATGCTCCGACTGCGACACTATTGTGCACAAGTCGCTTAGCATTCGGACACATATTTGTACTGGTTGTGGCGTGGTTTTGGATCGAGATCATAATGCAGCGTTAAACATCCTTTCAAAAGCTGTAAACGGTACCGAGGGGCACTCGGGAACCAGTCCCACGGGACAAAACGCTTCTGGAGACCTGGCCTCTACTGCGTCCTCCAAACGGAGACGTGGCAAGTCGGATCGCTGAAGGAAGAACCCCCTCGGCTTTAGCCAGGGAAGTGTCAGTTAGTGGGACTGTAGTGCAACAACGAAGCACAGCAGTGTTGCACAGACAATATATAGCAATACATGTAACTACACAAACAAGCTATCGAAACACTATAGTACCAGCAACGACTACAAACATGATTAAAACAAAAATGAAGAATATATAACCACCAAAGTGCTTGAGTCCCAAATACAGCCACTCTGGCAAGCAGTCAACGAGTACTTCGAGCATCTGAGGTTTAGGCAGACCTTGTAAATCCTGTGGAGATTGCAGTTCCCGTCTCGACCCTTGACTGAACGGCGTAGATTGCAGTTCCCGTCTTGACCCTTGACTGAATGGCATAGGCCGTGGCTGAAACAATTTCGGTACAGAGTAGAGATCATTAGGATTATATAGAGTCCCATTCATATATTTCTTCTCCAATATAATAATGCTATGATATAAAATTGTATATTTTCTTCTAAATAGGTCGAGATAGAAATGGCATCTTAGGTACGGTTCAAATGAACTTGATAGTTATTCATAAGAGCCAATCATATCAAAGTGGCTTACTGCCATCCTCTCTCTTAAGAATAACCTAGAGAAGAGTTCTTGTCTAGGGCAACTCCTAGACAACTCCCAGACAACTTGGCAACAAAGCAAGGCTCGTTCCCCCTTCTGAGACCGCCAAGTTCTTTTCCTGCAATGATAACCGAGATCTACACTCTTTGCCTTCGTGACGCCCACCTTTTCCAGCGTTATCTGTAGACGAGCCACACCTTCTTCGCTCTCCTGATTAGTCATATTCACCAGACGTTCCACGCGCTTACCACGCACAACAAAGACACCCTTTTCTTTTGTAACTGTAAAAGAGTCATCTGGCTGCGGGCGTAAGACTGGGCTTTGCATATCAGCGACGGGTTGGGAGGCTGCACGTTCTACTTCTTCCTGTTTGATCTCCTCCAAGCGGCGTGCAGCGTAGGCCATCAATTCATCTGTACCCTCCTGGGCAACGGCTGAGATGGCAAAGACAGGATAGCCAGCGGCCTCCGCATGGGCTTTCAACTCTGGCCAATGCTCTTGAGCATCAGGAAGATCCATTTTATTCAATACGACGATTTGTGGGCGCTCTGCCAGTTGCTCATCGTATTCACGCAATTCACGATTAATGGCTTGAAAATCTTGCCAGGGCTTCCGATCGATGGACACGCCATCCAATAGGTGGATCAACAGACGCGTACGGCGGATATGACGCAGGAATTCATGGCCTAGTCCCACACCTTGAGCTGCCCCATCGATGAGACCAGGGATATCGGCCAGGACAAAACCTGTGCCATCGCCACTCCTGGGCCGTCCTATTTCCACGACACCCAGGTTCGGCGTCAGTGTCGTAAAAGGATAGTCGGCAATTTTGGGATGCGCCGCAGTCACCACAGAAAGAAGTGTGGATTTACCAGCATTCGGATAGCCGACCAGTCCAACGTCAGCAACCAACCTCAATTCAAGGGTGAGCCAACGTTCTTCTCCAGGCTCGCCTTTCTGAGCCTCTTTGGGAGCTTGATGAGTTGACGTGGCAAAATGGACGTTGCCCAGACCGCCTCGACCACCACGGGCCACCATGATACGCTGTCCAGCCTCAACAAGATCTGCAACCACTTCTTGCGTATCGGCATCGCGGATGACGGTGCCACAGGGAACCATCAACACAATATCTTCACCTTTAGCACCATGCATTTTCTGACGTGCGCCCGCTCCTCCCGAGTCTGCTTTAAAGTGTTGTTTATAGCGATAGTTGACCAATGTATTCAGACTTGTCGTCGCCTCAAAGTAAATACTGCCGCCTCTGCCCCCATCTCCACCGTCCGGACCTCCAAAAGGCGCAAACTTCTCACGCCGGAAGTGCATTGATCCATCGCCGCCATCGCCAGCTTTAACATAAATTTTTGTATGATCGTAAAACATGATCCATCCCTTGCAACAGTGTGGTCTAGCCTTTAAATGCTACTCAAAACTATGAACAACTTCAACCAGTTCTTTTCTTGCTCCTACTCTACCAGCTTCGCACGTGCTTTGCAAGCTCTGTCCAATGGTTGCGCCGCCTCTAGCGTCCTAGAGTTTCGTGCATATTCTTGATGTACTGTGCAAGCTTTTGCTCCATGCCCTGGGGATCGTCGGTGATCATGGATTGTCTTTAGTGACGGCGTTTCGTAACTCAGATAAAGAGAGCCTTTATGAGCTGGAGAGGCTGCCTTTGTTGGCGAAGCTGTCCCTCTTTCCCCCTGGAAAACTCCTCTTGCATTGGGTATCCTTCCCACTGGAAACCGATTGGTGACCGTTTCTGTAGTACTCCCCTTGAAAGGGCTCTTGAGTTGTGAAACGCCCTCTAGAATAGATAGAAAATGTTCTAGAAAGGAGGCCCAGCCATGATAAACAATTTCATATCCAAAAAACGTCTACGCTCTTCGATACTATGGTTTAGTGTTATTACAGCAGTATTGGGTTCGATCCATGTCCATGTCTGGTATAGTTGGCGGGAAGTGTATGGTATTCCAATGGTCCTTGCGATAATACTCAGCAGCGTTTTCTTCTGGTGGCTTTTCATCGTACACCCTCAGCGTGCTAGTATTGTGCGAGGGGTACTGGCGAGCATAATGGGTCTCATCAGCGGACCTATACTGTTCGGGATGGGCATGTACACGTGGATAATCCTTACAAGGGTGCCTCAGAATCCAATAATCATTTTTTCCCTGCTGATTGAGTTTGCAGTTATCATATCATTGGGATATCTCTTGTTTCTGCTTGTGAGATACCTATGCCGCACTATTCTCTCAAAAGTGACACATCAGAATGCAGTCGTCCTTCGCCTGCTGGTTGTAGGGCTCTTGATTGCGCTCCCATGGTTTATCGGACTACGAGGATCCATCTTATATCTGATTTGGGGAGCCCCCGGTGGGCTGCTTGCATGGTACCTGCACCATGCTGTTCTCCCAGAGGCCAATATCAACCAGCAGACTCAAGAACCATTACAGCAAACTTGAGGGCATTTCGTAACCCCTAAAAAGCTCCTCAGTAAATGGGAGAGCATGCTCAGATTCTTCTCCTTTCCTTTATCGGCTCGAGGACCCATTCCTTACACGACACGCTCTTAGAGAGCCACTAAGGCGCCCTAACTTCCTGGCGATCAGCATCCTGAGGAGTCACATGCCAGCTCCCATACCTCCCACTCGAATAGTCACATTGATGATTCCAATAGCTACAATAAGTGCCTGAAATATTGCCATCAGGCTGAAAATGACCTTCAAACAAGAGTGACAAACTATTGTCGCTGCTT
>WNFI01329176.1_pt1 | contig 10944 bp, 9 predicted proteins | sample 5400471 | NCBI WGS metagenome assembly WNFI01 (sample SAMN13153348, study PRJNA577476) | soil metagenome | isolation source: 100 cm saprolite on Douglas fir-dominated hillslope | place: USA:California | collected 2013-09-17 | reverse complement strand
GCAGGCCGACCTCGCCGCCTCGGGACTCTCGCTCAAGGTTTACGATTGCTACCGGCCGACACGCGCCGTGCGCGCCATGGCGGCGTGGGTCAACGACGGTCGCTCCGAGGCCGCCACCAAGCGATTCTTCCCGAAACTGCCAAAGAGTTCGCTGTTGCGGGCGGGCTACATCGCGTCGCAGTCGCGGCATTCGGCCGGGACCACCATCGATCTTACGCTGATGAGGGCTGGGGCGGGGCCGGCAGCAACCTTCGACCCGACGGCCGCCTATGGGTCTTGCACCGCCCCGCTCGCGCAGCGCAGTCCCGACAACGCCGTCGACATGGGCACGAGTTTCGACTGCTTCGACGCCGCGAGCTTCACCGCGAGCGCCGCCATCGGCGCCGACCAGCGCCGCTGGCGCAAGGTGCTCCTCGAGGCCATGCGCAAACAGGGCTTTGCAAATTACGATCATGAATGGTGGCACTTTTCCTACACCGGATCCGCTGGCGCCCCGGCGTACGATTTTCCGATCCGCTCGCCCTAGCGCCGCGACCGGGTGACAACCACTGGTCCAGCGGCTCATGAGCTCGAACCTCCAATATACGCCTCAATGACGTTCGGATTGGACAGGACCTCGTGTGTTGATCCAGCCGCGAGTTTCTTGCCGTAGTGCAGCACGAAAACCTGATCCGCGAGGTCGCGGACAAGCTGCATGTCATGCTCGATCCAGACGATGGTCGGAGCGAACTCGTGACGCATTCGCAGCAGGTAACGCGCAAGGTCTTCCTTCTCCTGACGGTTCAGCCCTGCCGATGGCTCATCGAGCAGCACCAGCGCCGGCTCTGCGGCGAAGGCCCGCGCTAGGCCAATGATCTTCTGCACGCCGTAAGGCAGGTCACCGACCGAGTGTTTCCGGTACGCCTCTAGCTCGAAGAATTCGATGACCGCCTCGACTTTCTCGCGCTGCTCAAGCTCCCAGCGGCGGCAGCGCTTCAAGAAAAGCCCGGCGCTGATCAGGTCATAGTCGAGCGCCGCCTGACGGCCCAGCAGCAAGTTCTCCAGCGTGGTCAGTTGTGGAAACAACTCGTTGTTCTGGAACGTGCGCGCGATACCGCGCTTTGCTGCCGTGTGCGCGGGAGCATGGGTGATATCGGCTCCTTGAAAGGAAATATGTCCCGAACTCGCGCGGTACGCTCCTGTAATGCAATTAAGGAGGCTGGTCTTGCCTGCGCCATTCGGGCCGACGACGGCAACGAGGCCGGCTTGTTCGACGGCGAGCGAGACGTCGTCGAGGGCCCTGATGCCGCCAAACTGCAACGAAACATGGGCGACGTCGAGAACAGCCCTCATCCCCACCACCTCCGGCTACGGCGATATTGTTTGACGTCGCGGTAGCTGACGCGGGCGCTGTCGCCCGAGCCAAGATAGAACTCTTGGACATCGCCGTGGCTGCGGAGCTTCTCGGCTGTGCCCTCATAGACGATGCGGCCGCCTTCCATGATGTAGCCGTAGTCGGCGATGGCGAGCGCCGAGCTCGCGTCTTGCTCGATCAGCAAGATTGAGATGTTGAATTTGTCGCGCATCTCGTGAATCCGGACCATCAGCTCCTTGACAAGGAATGGAGCGAGTCCAAGCGACAGCTCGTCGATGAGCATCAGCTTCGGCTTGCAGAGCAGCGCCTGGGATATCGCGAGCATCTGGCGCTCGCCGCCGCTCAGGTAACCCGCGGTTTGCGGCCGCCTCTCTGCCAGAACCGGGAATGCCCCGAAAACCTGCTCCATATCAGCGGATGCTTGGGGACCACCGAAGCGCGACGTGATGCGCAGATTTTCCTCGACCGTAAGCGTTTCGAAGATCTTGCGCCGCTCCGGCACGAGCACGACGCCTCGGTGCGCGATCTCATAGGGTGGTAAGCCGAGGATGGATTGGCCGTTGAAGCGGATCGCGCCCTTCCTGATTTCGGCATCGTCGACCGGCAGGAAGCCCGAGATCGCGCGCACGGTCGTGCTCTTGCCCGCGCCATTGGTGCCGAGCAGCGCAACAATGCTGTTCTGCGGCACCTTCAACGATATGCCCTGCACCGCGACAATTACACGGTTGTAGGTCACTTCGAGGTTTTCGAGTTCCAGCAATCAGGCCTCCCAGGCCCGGTACTTGAACGGCCAAAGCTGGAAGTAGACGCGCACTCGTGCCCAAATGCCGGCAAGCCCGCGCGGTTCGAGAATCAGGAACAGCAACATTGCCACTCCGAACACGCCGACCTGGAGGTCGAAGGCCCCGCCACCGAGGCTCTGCAAGACGGGAATTTTATCGGCAAGGATGCTGATGATGTGAGGCAGCACGACAACGAACAGCGCGCCCAGGCACGCGCCGAGCACGGAGCCGAGTCCGCCGATGATGACCATGGCCAGATATTGGATCAGCATGCCGAAGTCGAAGGCTTCGACCGACACGAATCCGGTGTGATAGGCCCAGAGGGCACCGGAGACGCACGTCAATGACGTGCTCGCGCTGAACGCCAAAACCTTGTACAGCGCGACATTGATGCCTAGCGCCTCGGCAGCAACATCACGATGCCGGATTGCCATCCATGCGCGGCCGTAAGCCGAACGGAGCCAGTTGAGATTGAGCAGCAGGACGCCAAGCGCGAACGGCAGCAGGAAGAAATACCAGGCTCGCTCCGAACTGATTTGCAGCGCGAAGATCGAAGGCGACGGAATGGTGAAGCCGGAGCCGTAGCTGATCGCCGACTGGTATTGGCCCACGCCGACAAGAATCACGAAATGCGCCGCCAACGTGCTCACGGCGAGATAAAGGCCCTTCAAACGCAGCGCGGGCAATCCGACCAGGACGCCGAGGACGGCCCCGACTATGGCAGCGGCCAGCAGCACGAAACCGGTAGGCGCCTCAAAATGCGTGATCAGCGCCGCCACCGTGAATGCGCCCGCTGCCACGAAGCCGGCCTGACCGAGCGAAATCTGCCCCGTCGTGCCCGTCAGCAGGTTGAGGGCCAGCGCGCCGATGACGGCAATGAAGAGTTGGTTGGCAACGCCGGTCCAGAAATTCGTCAAGGCCAGCGGCAGCAAAAGCGCCACGACCAACCCTGCGGCGGCCCAGAAACGTACAAATCCGGAGTCGAGCAACTGGATGTCATCGCGGAAATTCGTCCGCAGCGTCGAGGGAAGACCTCGCCGGGTCATATCCTCTCAAGCTCCTCGCGCGAGCCGAAAATCCCCCATGGCCGCATCCACAGCGCGACGAGCAGCACCAGAAACGGCGCCGCAAGCGCGACCTGGGGCGCGATGTAAAGCGCGGCCAAAACTTCAGCCCCGGCGACAATCACTGCTCCGACGAGGACGCCTTTGAGGCTGTCCATCCCGCCGATCAGCGCCGGCGCAAAGCCTGCGAGGCCGACGTACCAGATATCCGGTCCGAGCCGAACCTTGATCGAAAAGAAAATTCCTGCGGCCGTCGCCATCACCGTGGCGGCGGCCCATGAGAAGGCGTTGATGCGATGGATGTTGATGCCGCGCTGCGCAGCCAGCAAGGCATTTTCGGCGACCCCGCGCATCTCGATCCCGACCGTCGAGAGCCGGAGCAGCAGAGGAAAGCCGACCATGGCAATGACCGCCGCGGCGATGATCAGTGCGTCGATGCCGCTGACGCTGACTCCGGCGAACAACATGATCGGTTGTCCGCTTCGGCCGAGCAGCTCTGCGGGATAACGCGTCTGCGCCGACCAGATCACGGTGACGATCGTGCGCAGCACAAGCCCGAGCGCGATGGTTGCAAGCACACCGACCGCGACGGGATAGCTTGCTAGCGGCCGCATCACGCCGAGATAAACCATCGCACCGAGCAGCGCCGCGCCCAACGCAGACGCCATGATGGCGAGCGTCAGGCTGCCGCCTGTCGCCGCTAAGGCTTGAAAGAAGAGATAGGCGCCGAAGACCATGAGGTCGCCATGCGCCAGGTTCAACACGCGCGTGGCGCGATAGATCAGCACGTAGCCCATGCCCAGCAGGGCATAAAAGCTCGCCTGGATCAGGATCACGACCAGCAGGTTCACGGGGCGTTATGCCTCTCGAAACCGGTGCTGCCTGTCAGTTCGTCATTTTAGCGACGGCCGGCTCGCCATCCCTCACCTTCGCCCATTCGGTGATGCGCTTGATCGACTGCGACTTCTCATCCCACACGTAAGCAACGAAGCTCGCGGGCCGACGGTGATCATCCTTCGTCCAGTTGATCGGATCGGGATAGATGTCTCCAGTCTGCACGTTCAGGCCGACAAGCGACTCGAGGAGTTTCTCCTTGGTGCAGCCGTCGCCGCATTTCTTCAATGCAGCTTCCAATACCATGCCACTCGCCCAGCCGAGCGTCAGTTTGTCGACCGGCAGGTTGACGTCATACTTTTTGGCCGCCGCGGCGATCTCGTCAAAGATCGGCAGTTTTTCAACCGTGAAGGCATATTCCGGACTCATCACAAGTTTCGGGTCCTTCAGTTGCCGCAGCGTGTCCTCGGCGTCAGAACTGTGGTTGTGAACGTACCAGCCGTTCCAGCCCTGACGCCGCAGAGCGCCCAGCATCTGCACCGTCGTCGATACCGGCGCGTAGCTCGTCGCGTAGTTCGCATCCTTGGAGATGATGCGGGCCGCCGCGCCGCTGACGTCCGCGGCCGCGGGTGGGATCGCCTGCTTGTCCGCAACCTCCACGCCGATCGTTCCGGCGATCTTTTCCATGGTGTCGACGCCTTGGCGGCTGATCGGAATATCCATCGCGATCAGCGCGAGCTTCAGCTTGTCCTTGTTTTTGTCGGCGAGGGCCTTGACCAGCGGAACCTGCCACGCCGCCGCCGTATTCGGGTCGGACGTGCTGCCGCTGCAGAAAACGAATGGGTTCATCTGCGGTCCGGTCGCGGTGGCAGGACATACGCCCATGCCGAGCAGCAGCACCGGCGTTTTGGTGCGTGCTGCAGCCTGGAACACAGGCGCGTAGGTCGACGATAGGCTCATCAGTCCAACTGCCAGCACCTGCTCGTCGTCCATCAGGCGCTTAGCGTTCGAGGCTGCCTCGCTCGGCGCCGCCTTGTCATCGAGCACGATCAGTTCGACCTTGCTGCCGTTTACGCCCCCGCGATCGTTAAGCGCGCGCACATAGGTGCGAAGCCCCTCGATATTGGGCGAGTAGTTCGGCGAGGCCGGCCCGGTTGCGGCACCCGATACGCCGATCTTGAAGGTCGACTGCGCCGAAGCGGCTCCCACGCCCGTCGTCACGGCAAGACACGTCAGCGCGGTCGCGCACAGCAATTTCATTCGCTTCGACATTCCATCCTCCCACCTTTGATCAATGCAGTTGGCGTGCGATGCGACGGTCTTCGTCGTCGCCGTACATTTCTTCGATCAGGTGCGCGAACTGCTGTTGCAGCAACGAGCGCTTGATCTTGCGCGTGGCAGTGACGGCTTCGCCCTCGACCTCGGGATCGAGCTCGCGGTCGAGAATGCGGAACGCTTTCACTTGCTCGACCCGGCCGAGCGCAGCATTCGACCGTTCGATCTCCCGTGCAAGCAGCCGATAGACGCAAGCGTTGGTGGCGAGCGAACGATAGGTCGAATAGGCGACGCCGTTGGCGCGCGCCCATTCGGAAACCGTGCCGATGTCGATCTCGATCAGCGCCGTCAGGTACTTGCGGCCCTCACCCACGATGCTCGCCTCGCTGATGTAAGGACTTGATTTCAGCATCGTCTCGATGCGGCTCGGGCTGACGTTCTTGCCGCCGGCGGTGATGACGATATCCTTCTTGCGATCGACGATCTTCAGTGTGCCGCGAGCGTCAATCATGCCGACGTCACCGGTCCGGATGCCGTCCGCACGCCGCATTTCGACGGAGGCTGCCTCGTCCTGCCAGTAGCCCGAGAAGCTCCCGGGAGAGACGCAGATGATCTCGTCATCCGGCGAAAGCGCGATCTCATTGCCCGGATATGGCAGCCCGACCGAACCGGGTTGCGGAAACGATTCGAATTGAGCGGTAACGACACCGCTTTCGGTCTGGCCGTAGAGGTTCTTGAGATTCACTCCCCAGATCTGCCAAAGCGCCTGCACTTCTTCGGGCAGCGGCGCCCCAGACGACAGCGCCAGCCGCACGCGATGCAGGCCAAATTTCTTCAGCATGCGGTCGAAGACGACAAGTCGTGCCAAACCGTAAAGCACCCCGAGCACGGGAGGCCTGGCCCCGCCCCAACAACGCCGCCGATAGGCTTGGCCGACCCTCATTGCCGCGCGGTAGGCGGTGCGCTTCAAGGCGCCGGAGTTCTCAATACCCACGATGACGCGCGAGGCGAGCTTCGACCAGTACCTCGGGACCGACGCGTGATGCTGCGGGGCGACCTCGTAGAGCGTTTCCAGGAAACGCTCCGCCTCATCGCTAAAATGGGGAATGATCCCCTTCACCAGCATGCCCTGTGGCGTGTTTGCGCGCTCGTAGAGGTGATTGAGTGGCAGGTGTACGACGCTACGGATATCGCGGAAGCCGTCGAGCTCGGGGAAGGCGTGGAACTGTTTGCCGAGCGTGATCAGCGCGCGGTGAGTATAGAGCGCGCCTTTCGGATGGGCGCTGGTGCCGGAGGTGTAGACGATCGTCGCCGGATCATCGGGCCGCACGGCATGGCGGCGGCGCACAAAATCATCCTCGCTCACGCCATTGCCGAGTTCGATGAGCTCTCTCAGCGACAGCAGCGCCGCGTGTTCATAACCGAACATGTTGCTGTCGTCGATTACCACGAACTTGCGCAGAGCGGGCAATCGATCGAGCATCGGCAGCACCTTGTCGACATGCTCCTGGTCCTCGGCAATAAGCACTGACGCCCCGGCATGACGAAGCACGAATTCCGCCTCGTCGCGCGCACTGGTGGGATAGAGGCCGTAGCTGATGGCGCCGAGGCATTGGACGGCGAAGTCGGCCAGCAACCATTCCGGCGAGGGGTCGCCGACGATGGCGACGCGGTCGCCACGCTGCACACCAAGCGCGATCAGGCCGCGCCCGATGCGCGTGATCTGGTCGGCAAGCTCCAGCCATTTGGTCTCATGATAGAGACCGCGGCGCTTGGCCCGAAGCGCAGCCTGCGCCGCTCGTTCGTTGGCGACATGAAACAGCAGACCTGGAATGGTCAGCAACGACTCATGGGGAAGATCGAGCCGCGGCCCGCAAAGACGGCGGGGCATGCCGGGCTCGCGTGGCACCGCAGTCGCACTCCTGACCTCGTCGACGTGAACCACAGCAGCACCGGTTCGCGGGCCGGCCCGCGTGACGTTTCCTGCACGTGCCCTTGGGCGGGCATCTGGGGGTTGCTTTCTTTCGATCATTCGATAGAAAATGGCGGCAGATGTCAACGCCAGCCACCGCCCGATGGGAGCCCACCCCGCGATGGGAGCGCCGCTATCGCGAGGTGCTCGACACGGCGGCGGCGGTGTTCGCTGAAAAAGGCTATGCCGGCGCCAGCACCCGCGACATCGCGGAGCGGCTCGGCGTGCGGCAGGCCAGTCTCTATTACTACTTTCCCTCGAAGGAGAGCGCGCTTGGCGCGATTTGCGAGCTGGGCGTCAAGGATTTCATCGCCAACCTTCAGACGCTCATCGCTCGGAAGGCCCCTGCGGCTCGCAAGCTCCGCGAAGCCATCGCCAATCATCTGGCACCGCTGCGCGCGCGTCCGGACGCCGACTACATCTGCGTGTTTCTGCGCCACCGACACGAACTGCCGAACGGGCCGCGACAGGTGGTGGCCACGCTCGCGCGGACGTACCAGGATTTGATCGAGCGCTTGTTCCGTGAGGGCATCGCAGCCGGAGAGCTTCGCGCCGATCTCGATCCGAAACTTGCGGCGCTCGCGCTGCTCGGTCTGTGTAATTCGGTCATCACGAACCGCGGCGTGCCGCGCTCTGCAACAGTCGACGCCATGATCGAGGAATACACTCGCATCGTGATCGGCGGCGTTGTGGCCAGCGGAGTCAGGCCGGCGCGACGGCGGAAGTTATGACCGCGCCGAAGACGCAGGACAGCCTGCCGCATGCCGCCGCCATTCCGGTCGCACGCGACGTACACACCTACACGAAGTTCGGCGCGACGTTCGAGCCCTGGGAATACACCGGCTGGATTGACGAGAGCATGTCCTGGAAGGACGCGCTCTATATCGGCGACTGGTCGCCGCTCGCCAAGTTGCGAGTGAGAGGCCGCGATGCGCTGAAATTCTTTTCCGCGATCGCCGTGAACAGCTTTTCCAAGTTCGACGTCGGCCAAGCTAAGCACATCATCCTGTGCAACCGCGCGGGCAAGATCATGGGTGAAGGCGTGCTGATGAAGCTCGCCGACGAGGATTACCTCTTCACCAGCGGCCCGGGCGTGGCCTGGGCCGACTATCAATTCCGCAAGGGCGATTACCAGGCAGAAGCGTCGCAGATCGGCCCGCGCCAATTCATCCTCCAGGTGCAGGGGCCGAACTCGCTATTCGTGATGGAAAAGGCGACGGGCGAAAGCCTACGCGATATCGGTTTCATGCGATTTCGCGATACTCAGATCGGTAACGTCAGATTCAAGGTGCTACGCCAAGGCATGGCGGGTGAGATTGGCTACGAACTGCATGGCCCCATGGAACATGCCCAGGAGATTTTCAATGTCTTGCTGGAGCATGGCCGACACTACGGCATCCGCCGACTCGGCGGGCGCACCAAAATGGTCAATCACGTCGAGGCTTGCTTCCCGACCGCGTCGGTCGACTATGTGCCTGCGCTGTTCGGGGAGGAAGAAAAGGAATTCACTGCTGCCTATTTCAGCCCGAACGCGCAAGCGAACTACCGCAGGACCGACGGCAGCTTCGAGTATTCAGACATTAGCGCCCTTTATCGGACGCCGGTCGAACTCGGGTGGCGTAAGAACGTCAAATTCGATCACCACTTCATCGGACGGGCGGCGCTCGAACCGGAGGTTGCCGATCCGAAGCGGACGATGGTGACGCTGGTGTGGAATGCCGATGACATCGCCGACGTCTATGCCTCGCTGTTCCGCAGGGGCACGCCGTATCTTCACATGGAGATGCCGCGAAACGTCCTCGGCTGTGTTTTCGCGGACAGCGTGACGAAGGATGGCCAGATCGTCGGCATCTCGACCTCGCGCTGCTACAGCTACTTCTTCCGCCAGATGCTTTCGCTTTGCGTGCTGGACGCGGGACTTTGCGAACCGGGCATGGAAGTGAGCGTCATCTGGGGCCGTGCCAGCACGCCGCAGAAGGAAATCCGAGCAATGGTCGCGCCCGCTCCCTACAAAAAAGATAACCGTCGCGCCGACGTCAGTCGGTTGTCCGATGCGGCATGTTCCCATTCGTGAGCGAGCAGTGTTGACCACCCGGAGCGATGGCCGCCCGCCCTTTCGCGCTGATCATGTCGGCAGTTTGCTGAGGCCAGCCGCACTGCGGCAGGCATTCCGCCACCATCACGCCGGTCAGATCGGCAACGCCGAATTCGCTCGGGTACAGGACGCGTGCATTCGCGATGCCGTGCGGATGCAAGAGGACATTGGATTTAAGGTCGTCACCGACGGCGAATTCCGCCGTGCCTCCTATTGGGCGCGCTTTACCGAGCGGATCGAGGGCTTCGGACTGCGCGCCTCGATATTGCCGTTCAAGGACGATCAGGGTGGACAAAACGAATTCATCGCGCCGTACGTCACCGGGAAGGTCCGGAGAATGCAGGCTCTGGCGCTGGATGAATTCGTATTCCTGAAACAAATCGCGAGGGCTACGCCAAAGATCACGCTTCCCTCGCCATCGACCATGCACTTCTACGGCACCACCGACTACGGCCCGCCGGCCGTCTATGGCGACTTCGCTGCCTTCTTCGGTGACCTGAGCCAAGCTTTTTCGGATGAAATATCAGCGCTGGCATCGGCCGGATGCCGCTATGTCCAGCTCGATGAGGTCGCCATCGTGCTGCTCGCCGATCCCCGAATCCGGGACCACGTCAAAGCGCAGGGCGCTGACCCGGATCATCTGGTCGAGGTCTACATCGACGCCACCAACCGGGCGCTGGCCGCCCGTCCATCCGACATGGCAGTCGGCTTTCACATCTGCCGCGGGAACTACAAAGGCCGCTATCTCGGCGAAGGCGGTTATGACGCTTTGGCGGAACGCATCTTTGTAGGCATCGATGCGACCCACTTCTTGTTGGAATACGATACGCCGCGCGCCGGGGGGTTTGCGCCGTTGCGCGCAGTGCCCAAGAATAAGGGCGTGGTGCTGGGCCTGATTAGCAGCAAGGTCCGGGATCTCGAAAACCTCGACCTGCTGAAGCAGCGAGTCGACGAAGCAGCCCGCTACATCGATATCGACCGTCTCGCGGTCAGTCCGCAGTGTGGCTTTGCCAGCGCCGCCGGCGGCAATCCTCTCTCCGAGGCGGATGAGCACGCGAAGCTGCGGCGCGTGATTGAAATTGCCGAAAGCGTATGGAAGCAATGAATGTCCGCTTTGTGCCTCGGAGCAGATGGTCCAGATAAGTCGGCTTATGGCACTTAGCGACGATTTCGGTATGTCTCATTTTTTTCCGGTTGTCTCCGCCGCCTTGGCGTCCTGGATCGTCTGCCAGATGTTGTAGGGCGTTGCCGGCATCTTGATGTCGCGCACGCCGAAGTCGCGTAACGCGTCGAGGATCGCGCTGATGACCACCGCCGGCGCTGCCGTGGTGCCGCCTTCGCCGCCCGCCTTGATGCCGAGCGGATTGGTAGGCGAAAGCACTTCGGCGATCTCGGTCGCGAACGGCGGCAGGGTGTCCGCGCGCGGCAGGGCGTAGTCCATGAGCGAACCGATCAGCGGCTGGCCGCTATCGCGTTCGACGTAGCATTGCTCCCACAAGGCCTGCCCGACGCCTTGCGCGATCGCGCCATGGGTCTGGCCATGAACGATCAACGGATTGATGCAGCGC
>WNFI01108737.1_pt2 | contig 10946 bp, 12 predicted proteins | sample 5400471 | NCBI WGS metagenome assembly WNFI01 (sample SAMN13153348, study PRJNA577476) | soil metagenome | isolation source: 100 cm saprolite on Douglas fir-dominated hillslope | place: USA:California | collected 2013-09-17 | reverse complement strand
ACCGGCACACCGGACTCGTGGATGACCTTGAGCCAGTGCTCCGCCGGCGCCTTTTTCAGGGAAAGCTCCAGCTCTTGCTTCAAGGCGACATGGTTTTGGCGTCTGTCCGGGTTCGAGACGAATCTCTTGTCGGCCGCCAGCTCCGGCCGGCCGATCGCCTGACAGAGCAGACCGAACAGATGATCGTTGCCGGCAGCGATCACAAAGGGGCCATCGGACGCGTCGAACACATCAAAGGGCGTCATGAATGGATGTCTGTTGCCGATCCGCGGCGGGGCTTTCCCTGTCGCGACGTATTCCATCACCCCATGCTCGAGAAAGCTGAGCGTGCCGTCGAACATGGCGATGTCGATCTGTGCGCCCTTTCCCGTCTTCTCGCGTGCATAGAGCGCAGCGGCGATGCCGCAGAACATGAAGGTGCCGGCAACCAGATCGGACACCGACGTGCCCACGCGCGTCGGGGGGCCATCAGGGAAGCCCGTCGCACTCATAAGGCCGCTCATGGCTTGGACGATCGTGTCGTAGGCCGGATACGTCTTGAGCGGACCCGTGTGGCCAAACCCGGACGAAGATGCGTAGATCAGCCTGGGATTAATCTTGGAGAGTTCAGCGTAAGAGAAGCCCAACCGGTCCATTGCGCCAGGTCGGAAATTCTCGGTCAGGATATCCGCGCGCCGTATCATGTTGCGAAAGAGAGAGCGATCGTGCTCCTCCTTCAGGTTGAGGACGATGCTTTCCTTTCCCCGATTGATAAAACTGAAGTAAAGTGATTGGCCCTTGTAGAAGGGGCCATAGGTTCGAGTGTCATCGCCGTGGCCGGGCGGTTCGACCTTGATCACACGGGCGCCGAGGTCGCTGAGAATGGTCGTTCCAAAAGGACCATTCAGCACATGCGTCAAGTCGATGACCAGGAGATCGGAAAAAGGGCCATCGACCCGTTGAGATTCAGTGGGCTTCATTGTTCAACTTCGCTCCGATATCACCATGCGTGCTATTCTGAGTCCGAAGCGGCTGTCTTCAGATGCGTCGCTGTCGGTCCGAGGCTTTGTACGCCGCATTGTCCGCCGCATCGAATGAATGGGTGCGTAGATCGCCGAAAGGTTGCTAATGCTCGTGAATTGCCGACATCCTGCCTGATCGACGCTGGCCGAACGCTTTCTCATCGCAGGGTGTAGAATAGGCTTGTCGCTGGCCGCCGTGCCTCACGCATCGCAGGGCGCACAAAAAGCGATGACTGGCGTGTGGATCACCAGCTCACCAACGGCGGCACCGAAATTGGGTGGATGCGTGTCAGAACACCAGATTGAAAAGCGTTTGGCCGGTTTCGGGCCGCCGAATACTCGACAATTTCCCGCGAAATAAGCTCGTCGCTTATTTCGAGGATAAGCCGGTTTATCCCTCAGGACCGGCCTCGGCGCGTTGCTGGCGTGTGTACTCAGCAAAACGCCGTTTGACCGCATCGAGTTCGCCACTCTCGGTGAGCTTGGCGAACGCATGGGCCCGCGTCGTATGCGGCAGTCTCAGTCGGGGCTCAGCGCCTCCGGTTTCCGCGATAACAAGCGACTTTGTAACGAGCTCGCTGATGAGCGGAATCATGTGAACGTGGGGTCGACTCTCATCTGAAATGACCGCTCCTGCGGCTCTCAGTGTAAATTCGCTTGGAAAGATCGATAGACGGCGCAGTACAAGACGTTGAGCCTCAGTGAGCAAACCATAGCTCCAATCGAGCGTGGCCCGCATGCTGTGCTGCCTTTGCGAAGCGCTTCGACTGATGTTCGTGGGCAACCCCAGGGAGTCATCGAGACTCTCTGAGAGGCCTTGTACTCCTAAGAAACTGACACCGGCTGCTGCTGACTTGATCGCAAGTGGAATGCCATCCAGCCTCCGACAGATGCTTGCCACGAGCGGAGCGTCAGTATTGCTAAGCCCGAATTCGCCGTGCAAATTACAGGCACGTTCTACAAACAACCGGACGGCGGGAAAACGGAGCGCTGCATCTAGGACGGCGTCCGCCAGACGTGCTGCCGCCGATACAAGATGAGCACAATTGTCGAGCAGGAGGAGCATGCTCTTGTCGCGTAAGTTTGCGATCATCCCTTGAATTGAGGTTTCCTCGCGTGTCTCGAAGCCAAGCGCGGATCGAAGCGCGTCTGGCACGAGCTGAGGATCGGTCAGAGGTCCGAGATCGATCAGCCAGATTCCATCTCTAAATCTTGCAACCAGCTCCCGCGCCACCGCCTGTGCTACAGATGATTTACCAATTCCGCCAGGCCCGACGACAGTGAGGAGGCGATGCTGCTTTAGCTGTAACACCAGGTCCGCCATGGCGTCTTCACGGCCAATCAGCTGGGTGAATGGCGCGGGCAAGTTGTGCATCGCGTCGACGGCAAGAGGTGGCGACGGCTCGATGTCCGTCGTGACATCGGCGACGAAACGATAACCACGCCCTGGAATATTGATCACGAAGCGCTTGCCGTCGCGGCCATCTCCGAGGATCCGACGCAGGGCGGCGATATGAACCGAGAGGTTGCACGGGGCAACAATCGTGCCAGGCCAGACAAGGGCCATCAACTGTTCCTTGCTGACCAATTCGCCCGGCCGATCCACCAACGCAATCAAGAGATCCAGAGCACGGCTGCCGATGCGAACCGGCTTGTCGCCCTCCTTGAGGAGGCGTTGATCAGGCAGCAATCGGAACGAACCAAAGCAATTTGCGTGCTGAATATTCCGCTCGAGAGCGAGATCTCTCAGCAACCCCAAGCCGGTGGAAGTACCGGATGGAGTTTTCGTGTGCAGCATTTCCTACTCTCCTATAGTACTCTTTCTGCGGACACCGCACAGTGCAGCATTCTCAGATTCATTAGCTCGACCGGCACCATTCTCCTGCGTCGATCAGCCATGATCAGAACCGAGCCGGCGACGAGGAATGCGAAATGAGACTTGTTGTGTTCGCAATGCCGCCCGTCATCTCGGTTGATGCATTCCACAATGCGCATCAGCGAGAACCGCGCTTGAAAACGGCGGCTCGATTGGGCGAATCGTGCTCAAAGCTCTCGGCCGTCAGGGATAAACAGGTTCACCAACGCGTGACAGATCTGTCTGAAAGCACTCGCGCGAGGATCTGCCGCTGAACGCTTTGAGCTTGGCCAGACAATTGGAGCACATTCTGACAAGCGCTCTGCGAGAGAACTTCCCACAAATCAAATCGATGAATAAGCCGCTGGCATCGGCACTGCGGCGGGGTGTTGCCTTCAGGGTCAGAAGACGCTTCTTCGTGCGACTGCCTTCGTTCTTCGCTGCTCCGGAGCAGCGACGGTCGCCTACGAGCTGGCATCCTTTCTGGGATTGCATGAGGCGCTTTGGGCTGCGATGTCGGCGTTGATCGTCTCGCAGGAACAGTTGCACCAGACGCGATCGTCCTTGGCCGGGTTCATTTCCGGCACGTTGCTAGGGATCGGATCACTGTGGGGTGGTTTCAACCGCCGTCCAGATGGCGGCAGCAGTGGCGATTAGCGCGCTTGTCGTACGCAAATTCCCAATGCTTCGGGTCGCGATGTAGACTTGCCCGGTCATTCTGTTGACGGCGCAACCTTCGGTGCCGGTCGTCCTGGTAGCGCTGCGTCGCGGCAGCGAGGTCATCCTCGGTGCCATCGTGGGCTGGGCATTTCATTGGATCGCCGAAGTCATTATCAACGCATTGGAGCATGCTGCAGTCAGTCTGCGCGGTCGTCGTGCGGTGCGCCACGTGCCGGTGCGGTGGTGTGACAGGCGGCATCGAATCCAGAACATCGAAGGCGATCAGCCGTGACTAGAGCTATTGCATCGTCGCGGTCTGAGCTTTCCGCCCTCTTGGTGTCTTGCTTTTGTCGCGAAACTCTCTGCGCATCCGCATGGCCTGATCGCGGGTATTGTCGTTAGGATCGCAATCTCGGCGATGTGGCTTGCGCGCTACGCCATGCGAGGGTTCAGTCGCCACAATACGTTGCGATCATATCGTTGGCGGTCTCGATCTCAGAATCAACGATGTCAAGATCGCGTTTGCGGGCAGGCCCCTGCCCGCAGATAGAAATCGCCTGTCGGGTGGTCACCGCTTCGTAGAAGTATTTGCTGTAGGCGCGACAAGCTTCTTGCTTGTACGCAGCATCGGGCGAATTGAAGGTACGAATTCCCCAGCGAACACGTGCGGCGGCAAGCTCGGTGGCCTGAGCGCATTCGGTTGTGCTTGCGTGGCAGGCGGCCACCGTATTGACCAAGACGACGGCGGCTAACGTCGCGATCCGAAACATGAGAGCAGCTCCTAATAGTCGGGCATGCCGGAGTCTTGCGCCTTCAATCGTCCACTTCTTGGAGCCCCTTGCGGCCAGAGGGACGATCTTGCGCGTAACCGTGTCCGCCCATGATCGGGCCAATCCCCGCCTGACGTGATACTGTCGACGCATCGTCAGCTATCGGCGTGGTTTTCCTGCGTGAGACGCCGCCCGCGGCCCTTGATCGATGCTGCCAAGGGTCGCGGACAAGAATCCCTGGTCGCAATTCAACGATTTTCGATCGTCGCCTTCACGCGACCCCACCTTCCCTGCGAACGTGAGTAACCTGGCGCATAGGCATAGGCACCGTTGACCCAACCCTGGAACGGATCGCGGAGACAATCGCCGCCGCGACCCGAAGACATCGCTTGGCATTGCGCCATGGTATCAAAGCCGCAGGACAGCATGTAGGAAGTGACGTCGCGGCGGCAGTACTCATAGGTGTGCGCCGAAGCCGGCGCCGCGATAGCGACGAATGTCAGTGCACCTAGTGCCGCGATAGGCGCAGCGCTCAATTTGAAAAGCCGTCTCATATTTTCTCTCTTTCCTGTTGGATTTGGTTTCACGGGACCGGACTGCGCAGTGAGCGCGCCGGCTTCTTCCTGTCTGACGATGAACGATCAACGAGGGCGGCGCTTGAACGCGGCGGCTCGATTAGGCCAATCGGGCTCAAAGCTCTCGGCTGTCAGGGATGAACTGATTCACGATCGCGTGACAGATCCATATGAAGCGCAATCGATTGAAAGCTCGCGCGAGGATCTGCAACTCGCGAACGCTTTAAGCTCGCCCAGACAATTGGAGCCCGTTTTGACAAGCGCTCTGCGCCAGAACATCCATAAATCAGATCGGCGAATTGCTCGCCTGGGTGAGTTAGAAGGACGTTAGCTGCAGCTATGAGAGGACCTAGAATGAAACACTTTTCCCTAATTTACATGACCGGAGCGGTTCTGTTGGCGACGCCCGCCGCTGCATCAACACTGAACTACGATGGAGCGTGGAGCCTGAACTTTGTGACGCGGCAAGGCGCTTGCGAACCAACTTACAATTTCGGCGTCAACATCTCCAACGGTCTCGTGAGTCACCCAAATCTCGTAAAATTCAGAGGTAAGGTCACACGAAGCGGGTTGGTACACGCATCCGTCGCCGTCCAGGACAAGTATGCCGCCGGCTCCGGCAAGCTTACGAAGAACTCCGGACACGGTACCTGGAGCGGCCACGTGGGTGCCGCGCGATGCTCCGGATACTGGACAGCAGAAAAATCCTAAAGGAACACCCCCGGCGCAAATCGAGCGAAAGACCATCGAGGTTGACGGGATATCGGCAAGTTATCTGACGGCAGACGACTGGGCCGTGCGGCATCGCTTGGCGCCCGAGGCGATGAAGCGGATCTTTGACAGAAAGGAGTTGCAAATGAGCGAACGCGCGCAAGACCTGCTTTGTTGGCTCGGTATTTTTTGTAGCGGCTGCGGTCTGGTTGTTCTTCTATCGCTGCCGGCACTCGCTCGCGACGATGGACGCTACGCCCAATCCCCACTCAAGCCCTGGTTTGACTCGCTTAAGAGCGGCAAAGGTCCGTGCTGCTCCGACGCCGACGGCTACGCTGTCTCAGACCCCGACAGGGAATCGAAAGACGGCCACTACCGCGTCAGACTTGAAGACGGCCTCTGGTACGACGTACCCGAAGACGCCCTCATCACGGAGCCGAATAGAGTGGGCCGCACGATGGTATGGCCCATAACCGGCTCGCTCGGCACAAGCATTCGCTGCTTCATGCCAGGCGTGATGACATAGGTGGCACATGTACAAAGTAAAAACCTGTCCCACATGCCCCTATCTTCTCTACCTGGAAATTCTGGGAGAGCATCACGACGAGAACGCAACACACCACTGCTGCCTTCAATGCGACGGCGTCCTTCAAACCGACGCCAAGTATCCAAGGGAGTCACGACGCTACCCACGGAAAGGAGACACCCATGAAACGTGTGTCATCACTATTCTGTGAGTATGAGCGCTGCAAAAGGAGGCTCGTAGACATCTGCTTCGTCTGCAAAGAGAACAACAAGTATTTCTGACGAGGTCTGCGCTCTACGGGCCATGCTTGAGACCACTCCCAAAGTCCTGATGCTTGAGTGAGGCAATCATGGACAGCGATCGCGACCGGATCTATGGCAGCGTCGTCACGCGCCGATTGCGCACCATGGGCATCGCGGACAAGCCTACCGCACCGGCCTCGCGTTGGCAGAATGGCTTTGCCGAACGGCTGATCGGGTCGATCCAGCGTGAGTGTCTAGACCACATCATTGTCTTGGGCGAGGTGCATTTGCGTCGGGTCCTGAAATCCTACGCCGACTATTATAATAGCGTCAGAACGCATCGATCCTTGAACAAGGATGCGCTGCGCCACCTGCAAAGATCGCGAACATATAAGACTACGGTTCTCCCCTTTGCTCCTTTCGTCTGATGAGCACTGAGCTTGATTTCCTGACGGACGCTGCCGTCAATTGTCACAGCATCACGGCCTCTCAGCGCAGCAATTTCACCAACTCGCAGACCAGCGTAAATCGACAATGCGAACGCGAGTCTAACCTTCAACAGCATCGACCGTCTGGTATTTGCCGGGTTGTATCGGTTGGCGCCTGGCGTGCTGGACGCTTTGAAGATCGTCCGGCCGGAGACCGTGCTCCGCCGGCATCGTGCCGGCTTCCGAGCCTAAGCCCCCGATCATTCTCTGAGCGGTTCGGGGCGGGAGCACGGCCGGTCCATCCCATTCTCAGACGTAAGGGTCCGGCATTTCACCACTGCCGTTCGTTGGTAGCTCACACGCCAAATTGTGCCGTTACCGTCTTCGGTCACGAACAGCGAGCCATCCTTGGCGTGACGCCGAACGTACCGCCGGTTTACGTCCACGCGCGAGAGCTATAACATTACCCCAGGGCACAATTTGTCATGGTTGAGCTACAAGGTCACAAACAAGCTGAAGCGGCTGCAAATAAAGCCGAGAGCGAGCTTCGCGAAATCGTCGATGCTCTTCCGGCGCTGGCGTGGACTTCATCGCCGGACGGCGCGGCCACATTCGGAAATCGCCACTGGAGCGAATACTTCGGCCTGTCTGTTGAGAAGATTCATGGCTGGGACTGGACGAGAACAGTTCACCCCGACGATGCTGAACCATTCATTGGGAAGTGGCGAGCGTCGCTTGCTACTTGCGAGCCGCTGGAGGGAGAGGCGCGCTTCCGTCGTGCCGACGGCCAATATCGCTGGTTTTTGATCCGTGGCGTGCCCCGCCGCGATGAGCAGGGCAAGATTCTCAACTGGTACGGCGTTGGCACTGACATCGAGGACCGCAAGCGCGCCGAAGAGGCTGCACGAAGACGCGAGAGCGAACTGCGCGAGCATATCGAGGCGATTCCGGCTGTAACCTGGAGCGCAGGGCCCGGCGGCTCCCGCACATTCATCAGCAAAAATTGGACGGAATTTACGGGCCTTTCTCCGGAAAACGCGCTGGGCTTCGGTTGGCTTACTGCAGTTTATCCAGAAGATGCCGAGCGACATTTGAGCCGCTGGCAGGAAGCGATAGAAGCGGGCGTGCCATTTGAGGGGGAGGTGCGGGTTCGACACGCGGATGGAGAGTGTCGCTGGGTATTGGCTCGTGCCGTTCCGCTGCGCGACGAGACCGGCAAGATCGTCAAATGGTATGGAACCAGTGTCGATATTGAAAATCAGAAGCGCGCCGAGCAGAAACTGCGCGATAGTGAGTTTTACCTGGCCGAAGCGCAAAGCCTGACCCAGACGGGGAGTTGGGCTTGGAACATGGAGGCGGACATCCGGTATTGGTCGGAGGAATGCTACCGCGTCTTGGGCTTCGACTCGCGGGATGGCCTTCCTTCCTTTGATGCATTCTTTCAGCGAATTTATACGGACGACCAAGCTGCGTTCGCCGAACTTATCGACAAAGCGATCCACGAGAAATCAGCCTGGGAGGCCGATTACCGGATCGTCCATCCAGATGGCAAGGTTAGGGACATTCGCGCCATCGGTCATCCTATTCTCAGCCGAACGCGTGACCTGATTGAGTTCGTCGGCACGGTGATGGACGTCACCGAGCGCAAGCTCGCCGAACAGGAGCGTGAGCGGCTCCGCAAGCTTGAGGCGGAACTGGCGCACGCGAATCGTCTCGCGACAATTGGGCAGCTCACAGCCTCAATCGCGCACGAACTCAAACAGCCGCTCACGGCTGTGGCGATGTATGGGAGAGCCACGTTGCGGTGGCTGACGAGAGCCATACCCGAGATTGATGAGGCCAAACGTTGTGTTGAGCTTGCCATCGCCGAAGCCTATCGGGCCAGCAGAATCATGGACGGGCTGCGTGACCTCACAAGGAAGAACGCGATAAGGAAGCAGGCATTCGATCTCAACGAAGCGATTTTGGGCGTCACCGCCCTCACCGACAGCGAGGCGCTCAAGAACGGCATAACAGTGCGCATGCAACTTTCATCTCATCTGCCGCGCGTTGAAGGCGACATGGTCCAACTGCAACAGGTGATGCTCAACTTGATCGTCAACGCAAGACAAGCGATGAGCAACCTTCGCGACGGCGTCCGCGAGTTACACATCAGCACCGACAGCATACAGGAGGGCGCATGCGTTCGGGTGCTCGACTCCGGCCCTGGGCTGAGCCCGGAAAATCTTGGACGTTTGTTCGAACCATTCTACACCACAAAACCAGATGCCATGGGCATGGGCCTTTCGATCTGCCGCTCGATCATTGAAGCCCATGGAGGACGTCTCGCGGCGACCGTGCACGCATCAGGTGGCGCTCTATTTCAGTTTACCATCCCGATCGGGAATGCTCTGACGAGTGAGTAGGTCCGGTTCTGGCACTTTTCGGAAGTGCCGCAATGTCCGACTTGAGTCCGGAATGCGCACCAAAGCGGACGCCCGCCGGCCGCTCGAAGTTATGGGTTCACGCCCTAGCTCTTCACCGATGCCGCCTCCGGTAAACTACGTAAGGAATTCCCCCTAAGATAACGAGCGAAATTTCCCAGATTCAATTTGCTCACCTAGCGGCTACGCGTGCGCTCATCTCACGACAAGCCGACTTTAATCTTTTTAATTCTTTTTAATTCTTCTTCAGTAGCCACAGCCGGCTGCCGTTCGTAAATGTGTCGGCGTTGACGTCGGATGCCGCGCCGAGGCGCCTTTTGATCTGCTCACCCGGTCGTTCGGGGAGCGAAGCGCGGCACGCAAAGGAGACTTGGCCATGTTGGAAGCGGTCGGCTGCTCTGTCACTATAATGGCAGCGGCCAAGAGCTTCTTTCCGGAAGACCATCCTCAGTTCACTGAAATTTATTGGGGCGAGATCAGCGCGCCGGGGGCACGGGAGATTGTCGACTGGTCCGACGCTGTCGTCTGCGTCGGCACGATCTTCAACGATTATTCGACCGTCGGCTGGACGTCGATACCGAGCGGTGCCGGGGTTCGCCTGGCCTTTACCAGTTTGAGCAGGTTGTGGGCGGTGCAGATCATCGCCCATTCGCCTCTGACTTGGTCGAGACGTCGGACCAGGAACTTTCGAAAGCCTCGGGCGCGTTTGATCTGACCGAAAACGGTTTCGACGATCTGCTTGCGCAATCGGTAGCGGCTGCGTCGCCCGGCGCGTTTGAGCTTGAGGGGCCATTCCGGGGCGCGCGAAGCACGAACCCGGAATCTCGCGCCACCACGTCGAGATTTCGGATCGGTCCGCGTCGCGGACCGTCCAAAATGACAGCAAAATAAAGGAGGATAGGTTATGAACATTCGCCCCAATCCCGACGCGACGGTTCCCGCCGTCACTACGAGTCCGCTGCCCTCATCGCGCAAGATTTTTGCGACGCCTGACGAAGCGCTCGAGCTGCGGGTAGCCCTGCGCGAGATCATCTTGAGTGAAGGCGCCGGTGAGCCGAATCTTGCGGTGTATGACGCGTCAGGCCCCTATACCGATCCGAATGTCACTATCGACGTCAATGCCGGCCTGCCGCGCAACCGCATCGCCTGGGTCAGGGAGCGCGGCGGCGTCGAGGAGTATGAGGGCCGCGCGATCAAGCCGGTCGACAATGGCAACGTCTCCGCCGACAAGGCGGCAAAGGCGTTCGATGCCTTCCACAAGCCGCTGCGCGGGCTCGACGGCCACATGATCACGCAGCTCGAATTCGCCCGCGCCGGCATCATCACCAAGGAGATGATTTTTGTCGCCGAGCGCGAAAACCTCGGCCGCAAGACGCAGCTCGAGCGCGCCGAATCCGCACTCGCCGACGGCGAAAGCTTTGGCGCCAGCGTTCCCGCCTTCATCACGCCGGAATTCGTGCGCTCGGAAATTGCGCGGGGACGTGCGATCATTCCCTGCAACATCAACCACGCCGAACTCGAGCCGATGATCATCGGCCGCAACTTTTTGACAAAAATCAACGCCAATATCGGCAACTCCGCCGTTACGTCTTCGGTGGAAGACGAGGTCGACAAGATGGTGCGGGCGATCCGCTGGGGCGCTGACACCGTGATGGACCTCTCGACCGGGCGCAACATCCACACCACGCGTGAATGGATTTTGCGCAACGCGCCGATTCCGATCGGCACCGTTCCGATTTATCAGGCGCTGGAGAA
>WNFI01047798.1_pt1 | contig 10947 bp, 9 predicted proteins | sample 5400471 | NCBI WGS metagenome assembly WNFI01 (sample SAMN13153348, study PRJNA577476) | soil metagenome | isolation source: 100 cm saprolite on Douglas fir-dominated hillslope | place: USA:California | collected 2013-09-17 | reverse complement strand
GCAGCGCCAGCGCAACGCGGTCGAGGACCGGGCAGCAAACAGCTTCGCCACTCTGGTGTGTCGCTTCGCCGATGAGCATGCACGAGTGCGGACACGCCGGTGGCGCTACACGATCAGACAACTGGGCTTGGCATATCCGAAGGACGGCGGCGATCCGGTCGAGAGGAAGGGCGGACTGGCGCAGCGATGGGGCGACAAGCCCGTGCGTGAGATCGACGGTCACGATGTCTATAGCGTCGTCGACGAGGCACGGCGCATCGGCACGCCCGGCATTCCCGCCCGCAAGCACGGTATCAGTGAAGCGCGCGCCCGTGATCTGCATTCCGCTTTGTCGTCTATGTTCGGCTGGCTGCACCGGCATCGTCTGGTCGAGAGCAATCCGGCTGCTGGCGTGTTTCGGCCACCATCATCACCAGCGCGCGACCGCGTGCTGACGCCAGATGAGACGCGCCGCTTCTGGCTGGCATGCGACATCGTCCCCGAGCCGTTTGGTCGCGTGTTCAAGCTCCTCCTCCTGCTTGGATCACGCTTGAGCGAAGTCGCAGGAATGCGCCACGACGAGCTGCGCGATGATGGCAGTTGGCACCTACCGGGCAGCCGGACCAAGAACCACAGAGCGCTGGTAACGATGCTGCCGCCGCTGGCACGCGAGATTATCGCCGCCGCGAAGCGCATCGAGGGCTGCCCGTTCGTGTTCTCGACCACCGGGCATTCGCCGATCAGCGGCTGGACGAAGATCAAGCGCGCCCTCGATAAGGCGATGGGCAACCCGCCGCCGTTCCGGCTGCACGATCTTCGCCGCACCGCAGTCACCGGCATGGCCGAACTCAAAATCCGAACTGACGTGATCGAGCTGGTGGTGAACCATGTCAGCGGCGCGCGCGGCGCCATCGCTGGCGTTTACAACAGAAGTGAATTGCTGGCGGAACGGCAGGAGGCGCTCGAACGCTGGGCCAAGCATGTGCAAGGCCTGGTCGCCGATGAGACCGACAAGGTCGTGTCGCTGCCGCGACGGAGGCGGCGATGAGAGCGCCGACGAGCACGCTGCCGCCGTGGCCCGCCCGCTGCGAAGCCGACAACCTGCTGATGCTCGAATGGCTCAACCCCAAGCTGGACAAGCTCGGCGAGCAAGCCATCGACGGTGACGTCGAGGATGATGAGGACGATGCCGAGCACGAATTCGCTCTCGTTCCCGCCGAAGGCGCGGACGAGATCAGCGGCGGAATCGAATTTGCCGAGCACGGCGAGATCGAACCGCTTCGCAGGACCCTGGTCGAGCTGACCAAGGACTCGAGGATTGCCCGCTTTATCAATTTGCCAAAGCGGCCTACACGCGCGCGCTGGCTAGTCCATCCGCTCGACCGTGAAGTCTTCGACAGTGATGGCTTCGACTTCTGCGAGCGAGAGCGAGTCCGCTGGGGTGCCGACGATGTCGTTCGCATTCACCGCCTCTGGCGCAAATACTACGGCAAGAAACGACGGCGCGCCGTCGACGGCTGGTCAGCGCTGCACTTCGCGGCGCTACGCTGGAAAGTCAGCGAAAGCCAGATCACGAACCGATTGAAGAAGAAGCGCCCCGCATAGCGGGGCTTTTTTCATCTGCCCCCTTCACATGCGATGTGAGGGTGGTTGCTCGCTTCTCCAGTGTTGGCATGGTGGCCCCTGTTAGAACACAGGAAGCCAACGAAATGCCTCGCATGCCGAAGCTGACCAGTGCGGAGAACGAGTTTGACGAACTCGTCCCCGACCCGCAGGTCTGCAAAGAGCTGGGCGTCTCCGCAATGTCGCTGTGGCGCTGGGATCGCGACCCCGAGATGGCAGCGCTCGGCTGGGGGGCGCCGATCCGAATCAACAAGCGCAAATACCGCGGTCGTCAACAACTCGAAGCATTCAAGCGCGCCGTGAAGAACAAATGAGATCGGCCCCGATGGTTGCCGCCATCGAGGCCGTTGTTCGTGTGAACCGCCGGTGAGACGGCGGAATTGATGAACTGAGCCAAATGATGAAAACTAGGAGCAGCGGCGGGCAAGGCGACGGCGCGGCCTCGCCTGGAGGCGGCGAGGTCGCGTCGGGTTTTGAGCCTGTTCAAAACCCGACCGGGGGGTCGCAGTTTTTACAAATTGTGGCGAAGCCAACCAAGCGCCGGGATCACAAGCTGGCGCGCGTGGCCTTCCGCGTCAGCCGCCTGATGGAGTTCTGCACCAAGCGAGAGCTGGTGAATCAGACCGGTCACTCGGTCGAGGATTGGCTGCTCGTGGTGGAGAAGGAACTGCTCGACAACGCGCTGGACGCCTGCGAGGAGGCCGAAGTTCCGCCCGTGGTCGAGATCACCGTCGCCAAGGACGGCACGATCACCATCACGGACAATGCCGACGGCATCGCCGCCGACACCATCGAGTCGATCCTCGACTACAGCATCCGCGTCTCTAGCCGCGAGGCCTATGTCTCGCCAACGCGCGGGGCGCAAGGCAATGCGCTTAAGACTATCCTGGCGATGGGCTATGTGCTCGATCGCGAGCGTGACGACAGCAACGTCAATGCCGACGCCGTCGGCGTCACCGTGATCGAGACCCGTGGCGTCAAGCATCGCATCGAGTTCCGCGTCGACCACATCAACAATCAGCCCAAGCTCACCCACACGGTGACGTCCTCTGCGCGCAAGCGCGGCACGCGGATCACGGTGAAGTGGCCCAAGCCCGGCAGGCGGCACGAGGATTGGCTGTCGTACTCGGAAGACCGCTTCAAGGAAATGGCGGAATCGTATGCGTGGTTCAATCCGCATCTGACCCTGCGCGGAGTCTGGCACGGCAAGGAGTTCGTCAACGTCAAGGCCACGGATTCGCATTGGGAGAAATGGCGTCCGCGTAATCCAACGAGTCCGCACTGGTACAACGAGAGCAGGCTGCAGCGCTATCTCGCCGCGCACGTCGCCAGGGATCGCGAGTTCAAACGCGAGCGCACCGTGCGCGAGTTCGTCGCCGAGTTTCGCGGGCTCTCAGGCACAGCCGTGCAGTGCAAGATTCTCGCCGAGGTCGGCTGCTCGCACCAGTCGCTCCGTGAGTTCTTCGGTGTCGAGCGCGTCAACCGCGCGGGTATCAAGAAGCTGCTGGCGGCAATGTGTAAGCACAGCAAGCCGGTGGCCCCGAAGCATCTCGGCATCATCGGTGTCGAGCACCTCAAGCAGCGCTTCTTAGCGGCGGGCGGCAACGACGAGACGTGCAAGTACGAGCTGGAGCGGGGTGTCACCGAGGACGGCATTCCGTTTGTCATCGAGCTTGCTTTTGGCCTGCACCAAGCTGGGCTGACGCCGCAAGTCGCCGGACCCGTCAGCCGCAAGTCTATCACGGGCGTCAACTGGAGCGTCGCCATCAACAATCCGTTTCGCGCCTTCGGCTCGACTGGGCAGGGGCTCGAAAACATGCTCGCCGAGTTGCGCGTTAACAGGCGCGAGCCGGTGATCTGCGCCGTGCATCTGGCCTCGGCCTATGTGCAATACGCCGACCGAGGCAAAAGCTCGATCGTGCTGAGCGGTGACGATGTGGAGCTGGAACAATGAGTAATGGCGGCGACAATCCGCGCAGCATTCCCGGCGTCATGACGGGGATGTTTGCGCGCGCGACTCGGAAGTGGACGCGGCAGCGAAAATCTGAGGAGCGCCACCCCGGCAACATCCGCTATCGCCTGTCACGCCTGACCAAGGTGCCGCGCGTGACGCAGAAGGAGGTTGCGTGGCAGGTGATGGAGGAGTGCTACCGGGCCGTGAGCGGGAAACGCAATCTGCCCGCGAAGGCCCGGCAAATCTTCTATGTGGCTCGGCCCAAGATCATGGAGAAGACCGAGAACAGGGAGCTGGTCTACAACTATTTCAGCCAGACGCTGCTGCCCGACTATATCGAAGAACACGGCTGCGAGAATTGGAACGTTGTCTGGGATGCTCGCGGCCACTTCGAAGAGCCACACACCAATCGGCGCATCGGCTGCGGCACCCTTGAGGTGCGCAACTATCTCCATGCGATCAAGGAGCCGAGCGTCAATCCGGCGGACTTCAGCGACGCCGAGGTCGGGATCATCGGGCCAAGCGGCGGCTACGGCGCGGTCTTGTACTGCGAGAAGGAAGGATTCGATTCGCTGTTCAAGGCAGTCGATCTCGCCAACCGCTTTGACCTGATGATCATTTCAAACAAGGGTCTCTCCGTCACCGCTGCCAGGGAATTGCTCGACAAGGTCTGCGGCGAAAAACTTCCGTTGTTCGCGCTGACCGATTTTGATTTTGATGGCTTCAAGAACTTGTGCACGGTGCAGCGCGATAGCCGCCGCTACACGTTCTCAAACACCATCGAGGTGATCCACCTCGGGCTGCAGCTTGCGGACATCATCGAGTTGGAGCGCAAGCTGGGGCGAAAGCTGGAGCGCGAGCCCGCCGCCGCCAGCAACATGAGTAAGCAGGCCCGGCGCGAGGCGCTCGAAGGTTATGGCGCAACCAAGGCCGAGATCGAGATTCTGCTCGAACACCGCGTCGAGTTGAACGCCCTGACCAGCGAGGCTTTGGTCGAGATGATCGAGCGCAAGCTCAAGGCTTATGGCATCAGGAAGGTCATTCCCGACGAGAAGCTATTGGCTGAGACCTATCGCATGTTCCACCGCAGCGACGAGCTGCGCGAAGAGTTCGAGGATTTGGTAGCGACGATGGACGACGACGACGAACAGATCAGGGTGCCTAGGAACCTGAAAGCGAAAGTGCGTGCAGTCCTCGCCAAGCACCCCAATCTGCGCTGGGACGAGGCGATCAGGATCGTGCTTGACGGCAGTCAGCTCGATCACGTGCGTGAAGAGAAGCGAAAAGCCAAACGAAAATCCGGCGACTTCAGCGATGACGACGACGACGAGGAATGAAATGCCGCCGAAAGCTCGACCGCGGCTACGGCATTTCACACCCGCCTGGCCCATTCGCATCGGAACATGATCAACAGAAAATACCGATCATCTCTCTACCAAATCGATGTTTGGGACCCTGGTCGCACACCCATCGCCGTCACCATCAAGAGCAGATAACCCGATGACTGAGAACAGGCACGATGAGATCACGGCGCTCCGAGCGCAGCTCGCCCGAGAAGGATCGAGAAATCGCAGAGCTTAAAAAGCGGCTCGAACGGTACTCACCAGAAAGCATGGCAGCTGCAGTGGTCGAGGCTAAAGCGCGAGTCGAGAAGCGGATGACCGAGCGCGCAGCCAAGCGGGAGAAAGCTGCTGCTGCGCGACGGAGCCCTTGCGTCGACTGCGGTCGTGACACCGGCCATTCGCGTGGCGGTTTGCATGAATGGTACATGGTGCACGATGCGGTTTGGGCCAGCGTGGGCATGACCGGCGACGGCGGCTTCCTGTGCATCTGCTGCCTCGAAGACCGTCTCGGCCGTCAACTTAATCGCGGCGATTTCACCGACGCTCCGATCAATGATCCGTCGTACGGACGGCAGTCGGAACGGCTGTACGATCGCTTGCGACGTGCGGCCACATAAGCAACCACGAGAATAGGGAGGTGGCGTCATGAGCGGAAAGCAAGCTCGGCTCTCGTGGTGGCATCTCGACGACAAGAAAGTGCATTGGGCCAGCGGCCGCCGTGGCCGTGGCCACTACGTGGTCGCGCTCTGCGCCGGCGATTACTGGAACGTGGACTACAGGCGTGGGCCGCGAGGTAGCTGGCGGCGGCAGCTCGGGACGGCCGCCACGATAGCGGAGGCCAAGGCCATCGCCGAGCGCGATCGTGCGGCCGCGCCCGCGGAAATCTTGAGAGCGACACAGGAGAGACAACCAAATGACCGATGAAGGAGGCAACCCAAATGCCAGAAGATAAAAAGCTCGCGCGCCAACAAGTCGAGAGCGACTTCCGCACGAGCCTTCTGAAAATGAAGCGCCAGCTTCCGGCTGATATGCCGGTTAATGTGGTATGCTTGGACGATGCTGATCGGAGCCTGCCGCCCGGAGATGGCGAAGGGCTATTCGCTCCGGTAACCATCGGCTGCCGTGACAAACTCACCAAGCGAGAGGCCAGGCACTGCGCCGAGCTGTGGCGCAAAGCCACGCGGCAATATCCGAAGGCAATATTCTATTTGAATCTGCTCGGCTACGACCAAGACCCGCGCGAGATCTGGGAGATTGTGGACGCGGCCCGCTATGTGCGCTGGTGGGCGCGCTTTGCCGGAATGGATAACATCGAAACCGCGCTACACTTCTTCGGCCCGACGTCAGCGGCAGGCTCTCATGGTGCCGTGAGCCTTGGTTTTCTCGCTGGCTGCGGCTGCTTCGGCGACGAGATGAAGCAGGCAGCGTTGCGCGGATTCAATCCAACCGGGTTTGGCGAGGGCTTGAACGATCCCGAAGCCGGGCATCGCTTGTGGCAGGCGAAGTACGAGCATGCGCTAGCGACCAGCAAGGACCCCGACGTGCTGCCGACGATCGTGTACCTCGCCGAGCAGGGGCACATCGCAGCACAGTGGACGTTGCGCGACCATGCGACCAAGCTGCTCGAAGACGGCAAGGCTGATCTTTCGTCGTCGGTGCGAACCTATCTGGTGCGCCTGATCAACGGACTAGTTCCCACACATCCGCAGGACCGCAGTGAGGTCATCGTCCACCTGTTCCGCGATCTCGGCATCACAGTCATGGTCGACACCGCAGCTCTGCGCTGGTCCTTGCCCAAGCTCAATAGCAGTCAGTCCCGGAAATCGGCCGCCTACTACGTCGCCCTGGTCATGACGCTAACCGAGCGGCAGGTCCGGCGCATCTATCAGGAGCGCGCGAAGCTGGCGGCCCGCATGATCAAGTTCCTGACCGGGGACCAGACCATTTGAGATTTTTCCAAATGGTACGCGACATAAGAAAAGTCGCCCCTAAGATGGGTATCCGACGAAATCAAGTCGGAGATCACCCACCCCATGGACCACGGAGAGCGAAGGGGCGGCGCCGGCAGCGCCGCGCCCCCGCAACAAGAATGTTCAGTGGCTGGAGCCCCTGGGCATAGCCGAATTTCCGCCCAAGCGCCAGGCCTGCGGCGCCCCCCGCTCAAGACCAAGTTCGAACGCTGGCGATTCTGGTTGCCCTATGGCTGCTGGACCTGCGCCGACGGCCGCGAAGTGCTGTTCAACAGGCGCTACGTGCCGATCTATGAACGGCGCCCCGGAGAGCCCGCCCGCGTCGCCGATCATGACGAGTGGGTACCGTGGACCGAGCAGCGCTGGCTCTTCACTGACCGCGACGCCCCCTGGGTAAGCCCGCCCTGGGAGCGCGCGACGACGCTCAAGCGCATCGACGCAGTGTTGATAGCGTGGGGACTGTTGCCGCCGCTGCCCATGCCGCCGCCGCGGAGGCGTCGGCGATGAATACCTGGAAGGTCGAGCCGCTCTTAGCCGGGTACGAAACGCTGATGGCGGAGGCACGTGCCAGCGGTGAGATCCATGTGCTGTTAGTCTGTCCCCACACTGAAGAGTGGGATTTGATCGACGCGATGACGATGGAGCAGCGGCAAGGCTGCCTCGACTGCACCAGCTTCCCCGATATACCCCGCGGATTCGTCGGCATTCATGCGAGCGATAACGCCAGCGTCTCGCTCTACATTCCGATCTGCGATCGGTGTTGGCGCAAGAGCGCCCACAAGCTGCGGGTGCGGACGCGGAAAATCATCAAACCGCCGCAGCCACCCAAAAATTTCGCACTGCCCCCGGCGCTCGCGCACCTGCGCACGCTGCAGCGGTGGGTCATTTGGCGCCGTATGCGCTGTCACGACCGCGACGGGTGGACCAAGCCGCCGTTCCAGGCACGTCATCCGGATCGTTATGCCAGCACCGGTGACCCAAGAACCTGGAGCACATACGAGGAGGCGGTCGCAGCCGCAGCCAAGCTCGGTCTACGCGGCAGCAACGGCGGCATCGGCTTTGTGTTCACCGACACCGACTGCAGCGGCTTCAATCTCAATAAGTGTGTGAACGACGACGGCACGATTGCGCCGTGGGCCACAGAGTTCATCCGGCGCTGCTGCAACTCATATACCGAGGTCAGTCCGGGGGGCACCGGCGTGCACATCCTCGGATTGTCGGAGAACAAGATCGAGAGCGATACGCTGCGGTCTGCCGGCAATGGTGGACGCATCCAGGCCTGGCGCAACACCGACCGCTATCTCACCATCACTGGCCAACAAGTCGCGGGCAACAGTGAGCTACGCAATCTGGACGTCGTAGTCGACGAGATGATGAGCGAGGATGACTCCCAGCTCAATTTCGCTCGCTTTGCCGCCCGAGGACGACTTCACCGTACAGTCATTCCGCTGCTGACGCAGGAGGTGCTGCATATCACCGAGCTGACGCCCGACGACGAATCAGGGGCGCACCGGCCAACATCGAGCGGCAGCGGACACGGCGACAACGGGCGCACGAAGTCCACCACGGCAAAGACCGTGGCGACCACGGCTTCGTCGACGCGCTCAGCAAGCTATTCCCGCTCGACGTCGACGGTGCCAAGATCAAGTGGCGCGACGACCCCGAGCGTGCGGTCAAGGCCGTGGTGGCGCAGCTGGGCGAGCCGTGGAGCGAGACTTCGTTCGTATGGTTCCTCAGCGCCACGTGCGGGCTCGAACGCGATAAGCACAAGCGCTGGACCGGCAAGATTGTCGACGGTGATTTGCGCGCGCGCATCATCTTCCTCACTGAGCATCCGCTCGACGACAGCGAGGCGCACGCACTAACTGCGCTCGTCAAGGTCAAGCTCCCCAAAATCAAAATCGATTCGAGCATCATACGCAGGGTGCAGCCAAACTATATCCACCGGCCGCTGTGGCTGGAACATCCCAAGCGCGACCCGCTCGGCGACATCGAAACAATTGGATGGGTGCGCGGCACGCGCGAATTCCTTCCCATCCCCGCCGACCTCACGCACGAGGCGCGCTGGGCCAAGGCGCAAGGCCATCAGGTCGACATCGCATCGCACCCGAATGCTGAGGCAGCAGTGCGTGGCATCTGCAGCGATGGCCGGGTGCGGCAGCATCTGCAGGCCGCAGTCTTGCATCTGCTACGTGCCAATCTGCCGCCCGACGTCGTGAGCTTCGCCGACCACGCGATAGTCATTACGAGCAAGCTGCAGAAGATGTTGGCGCAGCACCGCACCGAGATCGAGGACAACCTGGCGCGGCACCGGCGGCATTGGGCCGAGGTGATGCACTACCTGGCCGGGATGCCGGACTGGTGCCACTGGTGTCTCGACCATCAGGGAATACTCCACGCCAAGACCATCAAGCTGATCAAGGCCGAGCCCGAGGCTAACGCGGAGACGGTGATCACGTCTGCGACGGTCTTTGCCTGGGTCGCGCGCACCATCGAGCGCGCATGCTTCGAGAAGCGCGACCCGTTCGAAATTTATGGCGACGAAATAGCGGGAGAAGCGCCGGTCACCTTGCTGGTGGCACCGACCGGCGGCGGCAAGTCCACGGAGATGCACAACGTCGCCGTGCGCTTCGTGACCGAGCACCCCGACCAAACCGTCTGCATCTTCGTGCCGCGACACAAGCTCAGCGACGAGCACATCAAGAAGCTGCGAGAAGAGCACCCCGACGCGAATTTTTCCGCCGCCATCTGGCGCGGCCGTCAGGCCTGGAACCCCGACATCGGCAACGGGTTCGAGGAGACGATGTGCCGGCGCCCGGACGAGACGAAGGCCGTGCAGGATGCACTGCTCGACGTTGAGCACGCTCTCTGCAAGCAGGGGCGCGGCGAGAAGGTGATCAAATGCCCGCTCTACAACGGCTGCGCTTGGCAGGCGCAGAAAGGAATCGAGGCTAACATCTGGTTCATGGCGCACGAGATGCTGACGCAGGCTCCGCTGAAGGTGTTCGGCAAAGTGGGGCTGGTGATGATCGACGAGTCGCCGCTCGATGCCTTCATCTTCGGCGTCGACCACAATGACCGCTGCGTGCTCGCGCTCGATGAGCTGCGCCTACCGCCGCCGAATGACGACATGCTGATCACGCGGGGGCGCGAGGCGCTCTATCAGGCGCTGCACCCGCTGCGCGTCCCCATCAGCCGCCGCTTGGGCGTGCCGCCTGCACGCGCGGACCTGCACGCATTCCTCCTCCCAACCAATACACTGATCATTCACGGCTGGGAGAAAGAACACGTTGTCAAATGGTGCGACCACGATGCCGAAAAGCTATCCGCACGCGAGTGGCGCAACAAAGTCGTGCCCGAGATCACGCCGACCATGACGAAGGAACAGATTGCAGAAAAATTAGATGAGGCGGCAGGCAACATCACCGTCAAGCAATGCTCGATACTGTTCAATCTGATCTCGAAGTTCGAGAAGGACGAAGAGATCAAGCGCTGCGGCCGCATCCAGGTCCAGCGCGTCAAAAAGGGACAAGGACGCGAGATCCGAATGGTCGGATTGCGCCCGATGGGAAAAGGCTGGAGCAGCGCACGCTGATCAGCGACGCCACCGGCGACGCCGAGCTACTGCGCGTGGTTTGGCCCAATCTCACCTGCGAGGAGGCCACGCCGAGACGGCAGCAGCTGCCACGTCCACCAAACGTGCGCGTCTTTCAGATGGTCGACCGCACGCTCTCCAAATACATGGTCGCGGGGTCGAGAGCATCAAGAGAGAGGAGGAGGAGGCGAAGGAAGAGGAGATCAAACGCAAGACCGCCGCCGTACTCCAGCGCCTTGTGCAGGAGCGCGGCATACAGCCGACGCGGCACGGCGCGTCATCATCTACAAGTCAACCAAGGAATGGATTTTAGAAAATTGCTTCGTCCCCGACTGGCTCAAGCTTCTCCACCACGGCGACACTACCGGCACCGACGTGCTGCGATATAGGCGCGCACTCTTCAACTGCGGACGGACGCTGCCACCGGCAGAGACAATCACTCGACTGGTGGAGGCGCTCTACGGCGTGTACATCCCCCAGCGC
>WNFI01328730.1_pt1 | contig 10949 bp, 8 predicted proteins | sample 5400471 | NCBI WGS metagenome assembly WNFI01 (sample SAMN13153348, study PRJNA577476) | soil metagenome | isolation source: 100 cm saprolite on Douglas fir-dominated hillslope | place: USA:California | collected 2013-09-17 | reverse complement strand
GTCGTACTCGTACGTCAAGGAGCACGACTTCCTGCTGCACACCCCCGACTTCATCGCCCACTACCAGGAGGTCGAGGTCGACTACGAGCCGGGCACGGTGCAGGACGTCGAGCTCCAGGACGGCTCGCACATCCTGCTGCGCAAGCTGGACCGGGACTACGACGCCACCGACTCCATGGACGCCATGCGCGTCATCCGCGAGGGGCGCGACCGGGGCGAGCTGGTCACCGGGCTGCTCTACGTCAAGCCCGACGCCAGCGACCTGTGCACCCGCGAGCGCATGGCCACGCGCCCGCTGGCGCAGATGGCCGAGGACGACCTGCGCATCGACCGCGCCGGGTGGGACGCGCTGATGCAGACCTTCGGGTAACCGCACGCAACGATCCTTGGCGGCCACCGGCGGCGATCTCCGCTTTCCCGAAGGCTTCCTCTTCGGCTGCGCCACGGCGGCGCACCAGGTCGAGGGCGGCAACGTCAACGACTGGTCGCGCTGGGAGCGGACGCCCGGGCACATCAAGGATGGCAGCAGCGCGGCGCGGGCGATCGGGCACTGGGAGCGCTACCGCGAGGACCTCGCGGAATTGGCCGCACTTGGCCAGAACGCGCATCGCTTCTCGGTGGAGTGGTCGCGGGTCGAGCCCGAGGAAGGGCAGTTCGACCTGCAGGCACTGGCGCACTACGCCGACGTGGTGCGCGCGTGCAGAGCGCTGGGGATGGAGCCGGTGGTGACGCTGCATCACTTCACGCTGCCACTGTGGCTGGCCGATGCCGGTGGGGTGAGCGCTGCGATGGCGCCGCTGCGCTTTGCGCGGTTCGCCGCTGCCTGCGCGGAGGCGTTTGGCGCCGACGTTCGTTGGTGGATCACCGTCAACGAGCCGGTGGTGCTGGCCACCGTCGGCCACCTGCGCGGCGAGTGGCCGCCGGGCACTCGCTCACTGCGGCGCACCTTCGCGGCGCTCCGCGGCATGGCGCGCATGCATGCGGCGGCAACCATCGCGCTGCGTCGCGTCGCCTCGCTGCACGGGCGCGAGGCCTACGTGTCGGTCGCCCACCACGTGCGCGGCCTGTTGCCCGGCAACCCCGCGTCGCCCCTCGACCGCGCGGTGGCGGCGCTGCCCGACCACGTCTTCAACCGCTGGTGGCTGCGCGCCTGCCGCTCCGGTCGCCTGCAGCCGCCGGTCGGCCGCGGCCAGCGCGTACCCGGGCTGGCCGGCTCCCTCGACTACGTCGGACTCAACTACTACTGCGACGACGTGCTCTCCTTCTCGCTGCGCCACGCGCGCGAGCTGTTCGCCGACCAGCGCCCCCAGCCCGACCGGCCGCTGAGCAGCTTCGACTGGGCCATCGATCCCGAGGGCCTCCGCCGCGCCCTCCACCTCGTCGCCAAGGAGACCGGCGGCCTGCCGGTGATGATCACCGAGAACGGCGTTGCCGACCGCGAGGACGAGCTGCGCCCGCGCTTCCTCGTCGACCACCTCACCGCCGTGCACCGCGCCATCGACGACGGCGTCGACGTGCGCGGCTACCTGCACTGGACCGCCTGGGACAACTTCGAGTGGGCCGAGGGGTGGTCGCAGCGCTTCGGGCTGTTCAGCGTCGACCCCCACACCCTGGAGCGGCGGCCCAAGCCCAGCGCCGGGGTCTACGCGGAGATCTGCCGCTCCGGGTCGATCCCGGGGCACCTGCTCCGGGAACCTCGCGTACCATCCCGGCGTTGACGGCGGCGACCGCACGCCTGGCGGGCGCTCGGTCGTTGTGCAGGATGGGAATGCCAGCACGAGGTGGAACGGGAATGAGGCTCCGTGGCCGGGCCGGCCTGGCGGCGACCGTCGCGCTGACGGGTACTGTCGCTCTCGCCCTGCCCGTGCTGGGCGCCACCTCCACGCCCAACGACCCCTACTTCCGCCAGGGCACCCAGTGGGCGCTCAGCGGCAGCCCGGCCGCCATCAACGCCCCGGGTGCATGGCCGGTGGCCACGGGCTACGGCGTGGTCGTCGGCGACGTCGACACCGGCGCCGACTTCGGCAACCCCGACCTGCAGGGCAAGCTCATCCCCGGCGCGCAGTTCCTCGGCTGCCCGGGCACGGGCACCGGGCCCGGCAGCGACCCGCCCTCGGGCACCGGCCAGGCCGCGGTGCAGGACGACGTCGGGCACGGCAGCATGACGACGGGCATCGCTGTCGCCGACACCAACAACGGTCAGGGCATCGCCGCGGTCGCGCCCGACGCCAGGGCGCTGATCGTCAAGGTGCTCAGCCGCGCGCTGCTCACCGACTCCAGCGGCAGGCCCTACGCCGCCACCGGCCAGGGCTGCGACAACGACGTCGGCGCCGGCATCCAGTGGGCCGTCGACCACGGCGCCCAGGTGATCAACCTCAGCATCGGCGCCGACGTCCCGCTCACCGGCAGCGTCGGCAACATCACCAACGCCATCACCTACGCGTGGAACCACGACGTTGCAGTTGCGGTCGCTGCTGGCAACAACCAGCTTCCCGTCAGCGACTACACCACGATCACCAGCCAGGCGGTGGTGGTCGGCGCGCTGGGGTCCGACGGGACGGTGGCCTCGTACTCGACCAACAACGTCGGCGTCAACCTCTATGCGCCGGGCGGGGATTCCCACAACGGCGCCAATCGGGACATGCAGCACCTGGTGATTTCCACCAGCTGGCCGGACCCGCAGTTCGGCATGAGCAGTTATGCCGAAGGGGAGGGCACCTCGTTCGCAGCACCGCACGCTGCGGGCGTACTGGCGCTGCTCCGCTCGTGCGGCATGGGCGGGAAGGACGCGGTGAACTTGGTCAAGCAGGTCGCCTCGTCGCGCGGGAAGCACCTCGACGCGGCGGCCACCATGGCGGGCGTCCGCAACTGCGCGGCTCCGCCGGGGCAGGCGCCTGGTGGTGGTGCGCAGCAGTCGTCGACGCTCGCGCCGCGTCCGGGCGCAGGCGGCGGGGCTGTCGCGGGCGGGCGCACGGCCGCGCCCGGCGCCCAGGCCAACGCGGGCGCCAACGGCGCCACGCCCCCGCCCTCGCCGACAGGCGCTGACGGCCTGCCCGTCACCGGCGCCCAGGCCGGACAAGCCGGGCACCCGGGCAGTGCCAACCCCGGCGCCGGGGTCGGCTCGGCCGGGGGCGGCGGCCGCCCCAGCCCGCTGCTGCTCGGCCTGCTCGCCGGCGTCGTGGTCGCCGGAGCCCCGCTCGGCATCCGCCTGTGGGCGCACCTGCGCAGGCCAACCAGGGCGGCGTAGGCTGAGCCGCCGTGGCCACGCCTGACCTCACCGCCATCCTCGCCGACCTGGCCGCCGAGCACGCCGACCTCGACGGCATCGTCGCCTCGCTCGACGCCGCGGCCTGGGACACGCCCACACCCGCCGAGGGCTGGAGCGTGCGCGACCAGGTCGGTCACCTCGCCTTCTTCGACCGCGCCGCCGTCGAGGCGATGACCGACCCGGACGCCTTCACCGCCGGGCTCGCCGGCATCGCCGCCGACCCGCAGGGCTGGATGGATCGCACCGTCGCCGAGGGTCGCGCGCTGGCGGCGCCCGACCTGCTCGCCTCCTGGCGCGCCGGCCGGACCGCCCTGATCGATGCCGCGGCTGGGCGCGACCCCAAGGCGCGCATCCCCTGGTACGGCCCGCCGATGAGCCTGCTCTCGTTCCTCAGCGCGCGCCTGATGGAGACCTGGATCCATGGCCAGGACGTCGCCGACGGGCTCGGCGTGGAGCGCACGCCCACCGCCCGCCTGCGCCACGTCGCCCACATCGCCGTGCGGGCGCGCGCCTTCAACTACGCGTCGCACGGCCTGGCGCTGCCCGAGGCCGAGCCGCGGGTCGAGCTGGTGGCGCCGGACGGGAGCGCGTGGACGTGGGGGCCGGAGGGCGCCGCCGACAGGATCAGCGGCGAGGCGCTCGACTTCTGCCTGGTCACCACGCAGCGCCGCCACATCGCCGACACCGACCTGCGCGTCGAGGGCGAGCACGCCGCGGAGTGGATGGGCATCGCCCAGGCGTACGCCGGCCCGCCCGGCAGCGGCCGCCGCCCCGGCCAGTTCAGGAGGCGCGCCGCTACCCGCTGAGGGGTGGCTCTTCTTTGGGCGCGACGTACGAGGCGAAGCGCTTCCAACTTGGGTACGGCGCTCCAGCCCTCCCATATGGGGCGCGGCGTACCATGATCACGCTGGGTTGGTTTGTGCGCCGCGCGCAAGACACCGAAGGGGAACAGTAGTTCATGGCCAGTCGCATCGAGCAGAGCCTCGCCGCCGATGTGCTGCAGCGCGCCCAGCAGGCGGGGGTGCGCTACATCGACCTGCAGGTCACCGACGTCATGGGCGCCGTCAAGACGGTGACCATCCCCGCCGAGGACCTGCCCGACACCATCGAGCACGGCACCTGGTTCGACGGCTCCTCGGTCGAGTCCGTGGCCCGCACCGCCGAGTCGGACATGTACCTGATGCCCGACCTGGAGACCTTCCGCCTGCTGCCCTGGGCGGGCACGCCGCCCACCGCGCGCATCATCTGCTGGGCGCACACCCCCGACGGCGAGGCCTACCCCGGCGACCCGCGCGGCGCGCTGCGGCGGGCCGTCGAGCAGGCGCGGGGGCTGGGCTTCGACTACCGCTGCGGCCCGGAGATCGAGTTCTTCCTGCTGCGCCGCGCCGACAACGGCCAGGTCGAGCCGCTGCAGCACGACCGCGCCGGGTACTTCGACTTCTCGACCGACCAGTCGGTCACCGTGCGCCAGGCCATGGTCAGCGCACTGCAGGCGCTGGGCATCGAGGTCAACACGGTGCACCACGAGGTCGCCGGGGGACAGCACGAGATCGACTTCAGCGCCGCGGGCGCGCTCAAGTCGGCCGACGACGTGGTCACCTTCCGCTACACGCTCAAGGCCGTTGCCCAGCAGGCCGGGCTGGTGGCCAGCTTCATGCCCAAGCCCTTCCGCGACGTCAACGGCAGCGGCATGCATGTCCACCAGAGCCTGTGCACCGCCGGCGGCGGCGGCAACGCCTTCACCGGGGAGGGCGACGAGTACGGCCTCAGCGACGTCGCCAAGCACTTCATCGCCGGGCAGCTCCACCACGCCGCCGGCATGTGCCTGGTGCTGGCGCCCTTGGTCAACTCGTACAAGCGACTGGTGCGCGGCTTCGAGGCGCCGGTCTTCGTCTCCTGGGCGCGCACCAACCGCGGCGCCCTGATCCGCATCCCCCACGTCGGACGCACGGCGGCGACGCGCATCGAGCTGCGCAGCCCCGACCCCTCCTGCAATCCCTACCTCGCCTACGCGGTGATGCTGCGCTGCGGCCTCGACGGCATCGAGCGCCGCCTGCCCCTGCCACCGCCGGTCGAGGAGGCGCTCTACGGCTTCGACGACGTCGAGCTGGAGCGACGCAACGTCGGCCTGCTGCCCGACAACCTCAAGGACGCCATCGAGGCCTTCCGCGGCGACGATGTCGTCCTCGACGCCCTCGGCGACCACCTCGCCGAGCGCTTCCTGGAGGCGAAGCTGGTCGAGTGGCGCGAATACCGCCAGCAGGTGACGCCCTGGGAGGTCGAGCACTACCTGGAGCGCGCGTGAGAGAGCTAGGGGGCGGCGCACAGGGGGAACGCTGGCATTCGGCCGCACTCCAGCGGCGAATGCTGGCGTGGGGGAGGCCCCCCACGGCCCGCGACTCAGCGCGCGGAGAGATGGCGTGATCACCGTCAAGGACATCTGGCGCGGCGCGCTGCCGCCTGACACCGAGCTGCTCGGCGGCGGCGCCGGCCTGGAGCGGCGCGTCGAATGGGCCACCGCCCTGCGCACCCGGCCGCCCGCCTTCGAGTCGGTCAAGGGCGGCGAGATGGCCTTCGTCCCGGTGCGCAGCATCAAGCTGCTCGACGAGCGCCTCGACCTCTCCCAGGTGATGCAGAGCTTCGCCGACCACGGTGGGGTCGGAGTCGCGGTGGTCGGCGACGTGCCCGCCAGCAGCATCCAGCTCGCCGACGCGCTGCTCATGCCGCTGCTGCGCCTGCCCGAGTCGGCGCACGTCAACGAGGTGCAGCAGGCGGTGGTGCGCTTCATCCTCGACCAGCGCACCCTGCTCCACGAGCGCCAGCAGGAGCTGCACACCCAGCTCACCGAGCTGGCCCTGGGCGGCGCCGGGATGCCCGCCATCGTCGAGCGGCTCGCCGAGATCACCGAGCGCGCGGTGGCCTGGCAGGACCTCGAAGGCACCGTGCGCCATGCCTCCACCGGCGCCCAGCAGCCCGTGGTGCTGGAGGCGCTCGAAGCTGACCACGCCGCCGTGCGACGCTGGGCCGAGAGCGTCGCCCTGCTCGCCTCCGACCCGCCGGTGCACGAGTTCCGCCTGGGCTCGTCGGGCCTGGCCCGGCTGGTATCGCCGGTCCCGGTGCGCGACGGCATCGGCGGCCTGGTCTCGGTCATCGCGCCCGAGGCCGAGCTCGACCAGGTCGCCCGACTCGCGGTGGCCCGGGCCGCCTCCGCCTGCGCCATCGAGCTCGACCGCGAGCGGGCCGTGCGCAGCGCCCGCGACGAGATGGAGGGCGAGTTCGTCGAGTCCCTGCTGGCCGGCACCTACTCGTCGGAGGACGTCGTCCGCCAGCGGGCCGAACGGCTCGGCTTCGACCTCGACGAGGGCACCGCGGTGCTGGTCGCGCGTCTCGACGGCGCGCCCGACACCTCCAGCCGGGTGCGCCACCAGCTCCTCGTCGCCGGCCAGGGGTGGATCCGGCGGCGCGCCCCCGGTGCGCTGTGCACGGTGCGCGGCGGCGCGCTGGCCGCGGTGGTGACCCACCAGGAGCCGATCGAGTCGGCCGCCCTGCGCCGTCTCGCCGCCGACCTGCGCCTAGAGTGCGCCGGCGCGGTGGGCAGTGACGCCGTGTCGGTGGGCCTGGGCCGTCCCAAGCCGGGCATCGCCGGGGTGCGCGCCTCCTACCGCGAGGCCGACCAGGCGCTGACCATGGGCACCCGCCTCTTCGGCTCCGGCCGGGTGGTCAGCTTCGGAGAGCTCGGTCTGTACCGCCTGCTCTACGCCCTGCAGGGACACTCTGAGCTGCGCGACTTCTACGACGACCAGGTGCGCGCCCTGCTCGAGTACGACAAACGCACCGGCGCCGGGCTGATGCTGACCCTGGAGGCCTTCTTCCGCAGCCACGGCTCGCCGACGGAGATGGCCCACACCCTGCATCTGCACCGCAACACGGTGCTCTACCGGCTGCGTCGCATCGAGGAGATCGGGCGGCTGCGGCTCGACGACCCCGAGGTGCGCCTCAACCTCCATCTCTGCCTGCGCGTGCGCGAGGTGCTGCAGGCGTCGGGCGAGGGCGACGGGCTGGTGAGCCTGCCGGCGGCGCCCGTGCGGCGCGCTGCGGCCTCCCGCGCCTGACGATCTTGCGATTTTAGGGCGTCACGCACAAGATCGCCGCGACCTAATTCGTGCGGCCGCGGCGAAGGTTTCCGGACCCTGCGACCACCACACTCCTCTTCGCTGCGCGGTCTGTGCATGGGCAGAGAGGACTTGTGCACGGCGCACCGCGCACCGTGCTGCTGGAGGTCAATGTGCTAGGACGAACTCGATTCCGGATGGCAGTGGGTTTGGGAGGACTGGCGGCGCTCGCCCCAGTGGTGGCCCTGGCCCAATCGACCGACAAGACGGCCACCCAGGCGGCGGGCATCGGCGCGGACACCGTCTGGACCGTGGTGGCGGCGTGCTTCGTCCTGTTCATGCAGGCCGGCTTCGCGATGCTCGAAGTCGGCTTCAGCCGCATGAAGAACGTGGGCACGGTGGTCGCCAAGATCGTCGTCAACATGAGCATCGCGTCGATCATCTACTGGGCGGTCGGCTTCGCCGTCGCCTTCGGCACGGCGAGCGGCTGGATCGGCCAGGTGCTCGGCCACTCGGGCTTCCTGCCCACCTTCCATCCCGGCAGCACGGTCGACGGCTCGTTCCTGAACAGCCTCACCGTCCCCGGTGCGGCGCAGTGGTTCTTCGAGTTCGTCTTCTGCGCCGTCTCTCTGGCCATCGTCTGGGGGACGATGCTGGAGCGCACCAAGTTCATCGTCTACATCCTGTTCGCGATTCCCTTCGCGGGCTTCATCTACCCGATGATCAGCCACTGGCTGTTCGGCGGTGGCTGGCTGATGGCCCTGGGAGGCCAGGACTTCGCGGGTAGCACCGTCGTCCACCTCACCGGCGCCACGGCGGGCTTCGCGGGGTTGCTGCTGCTCGGGCCGAGAATCGGCAAGTACGGCAAGGACGGCAAGCCGAATGCCATCCCCGGCCACAACATGCCGCTGGCGCAGCTCGGCGTCATCATCCTGTGGTTCGGCTGGTTCGGGTTCAACCCCGGGTCGACCCTCAACGCTACCAACCTGCACTTCGCCGACATCGTCGTCACCACCAACCTGGCTGCGGCGGCCGGCGCCATCGCCGCCATGGGCGCCATCTACCTGGCGCAGCGGACGCTGGACGTGGGCATGATCGGCAACGGCGCCATCGCCGCGCTGGTCGCTATCACGGCACCGTCGGGGTATGTGGAACCGTGGGCGGCCATGGTCATCGGCGCGGTCGCCGGCGTGATCGTGGTGTACGGCGTCCTCCTCATCGACAAGGTGCTCGACGACCCGGTCGGCGCCCTGAGCGCACACGGTCTCGCGGGCATCTGGGGAACGCTCTCCTGCGGCCTGTTCACCGACCCGGTGCTGGCCAAGTTCAACGGCGTCGGCGAGGGCGGCCTCGCCTACACCCACAGCTTCCATCAGCTCGGGGTGCAGGCACTCTCGGTGCTGATGGCCTTCGTCACCGTCTTCACCCTGTCGTTCGGTCTCTTCTGGATGATCAAGAAGACGGTGGGCCTGCGCGTCAGCGAACGCCACGAGCTCAACGGGCTTGACATCAGCGAGCACGGCATGTGGGGATATCCGGAGCAGTTCATGCCGGTACCGGGCGGTGCCTACATCCATCCTGACGCCGTCGCCGGACCCGCCCGAATGGTGACGCCGGCACCTGTCCCCGTGGAGGGACGCGCATGAAAAAGGTCGAGGCGATCATCCGTCCCGACCGGTTGCAGGCGGTGCAGGACGCTCTCGACGGCCTGGGCATCTCGGGACTGACCGTCACCGAGGTGGTCGGCTGTGGCGCGCAGCGTGGCTACACCGAGGTCTACCGTGGCGCCAAGGCCAACATCTCCTTGCAGCGCAAGGTCAAGGTGGAGGCCGTGGTGCCAGAGACTCGCGTCGACGGCGTGGTCGAGGCGATCCTCTCCTCAGCGCGGACCGGCGAGGTCGGCGACGGCAAGATCTTCATCCTGCCGGTCGACGACGCCATCCGCATCCGCACCGGCGAGAAGGGCGACGCCATCGTCCAGCATCGCGTCCCGGAGCACTGGGGCCACTGACCCAACCCTAGCCCTCCCACCCACAGACGCCCCGCAGGCACATCCACTGCCTGCGGGGCGTCGTCATGTCTGGGCCGCTTGATAAACTCGGCGCGCCATGACTTACGTGATTGCCGAGACCTGCGTCGACGTCAAGGACAAGTCCTGCGTCGAGGTCTGCCCGGTCGACTGCATCATCGGAGCCGACGAGGACCGCATGCTGTTCATCGACCCCGATGAGTGCATCGACTGCGGCGCCTGCGTCGACCCCTGCCCGGTCGACGCCATCTTCGCCGAGGAGGACGTGCCCGACCAGTGGGCCGTCTACACAGACCTCAACAAGGACTACTTCAAGGACAAGGACGCCACGCGGGCCCGGCTCAACGAGCTGAAACCGCCCGCCTGAGTCCGGGAGGCCCCCCACCGCGCGCTACTCAGCGCGCAGACGGACGGCGTCCTAAACGGAGTGCTGCGGGGTCTGCGACAGCCTGGCAACAGGCCGGGCCGCCATCGCGGGGCCGCGCTTCAATCGCAGGCGTCCATGAGTGTGCCCGCCGCTGAGCGGACCGTCGCGGCGCCCCATCCCCCGGCGGCCGAGCGGACCGTGCCCGACACCCGCCACGCCGGGCGCGCTGCCCCTGCCCCGTCCGAGGCGCTGCTGGCGCGCCGGCGCCGCACCGCAACTCTGACCGGGCTGCTCACCCTCGCCGCCGTGCTGGGCGTGCTCGTCGGTGTGATCCTGCACCTCAACGGAGGCAGCTTCACCTACGTCGTCGACGACGCCTACATCCACCTCAGCATCTCCCGCAACCTCGCCCAGACGGGGACCTACGGCATGGTGCCTGGCGTGTACGAGTCGGCCACGTCGTCGCCGGGGTGGGTCGGCATCCTCGCCGGGCTGATCCGCGTCGCGCCAGGCGCGGCGATGTGGTTTCCGCTGGCGCTCAACGTGCTGGCCGCGGGCGGCGTGCTGGTCCTCGTGCTGCGCGCACAGAGCTTCCTCTTCGCAATCCCCAGTGCGGCGCTCCGTGGCGCCGCCTACGTGCTGCTGCCGCTGACGCTCTTCCTGCCCGCGCTGGTGCTGCTGGGCATGGAGCACACGCTGCACTCCCTGCTGGTCGTCGCCCTGCTGCTCATGCTGCCGCGCGCCTTCGACCATCGCCTGTCGCGACGCGAGCTGCTCGGACTCGCCGCTCTGTCGCTGCTCGCCGGCGCGGTGCGCTACGAGACCCTGTTTCTCGCCGGCGGCGCCGCGGTGGCGCTGCTGCTGGTACCGCAGCCTTCCTCGCTGCGCGCCGTCGTTGGCCGGCTGCGCCGCCCCGAGTTGTGGGCATTCCTCGTGCCGCCGCTGCTGGTCACCGCGGTACTCGGCGTCATCAACCTGGCCCATGGCCAGTATTTCCTGCCCAACTCGGTGCTGGCCAAGTCAGGCCTGGGCGCGGGACACGGGCTCAGCGGCTGGCTGCCGTCGACGGCGGGAATGATCGACACCCTGACCCAGGATCTCGGCGCCTGCGCACTTCTGGCCATCGGTGTCATGTACCTGGTGCTGCGCAAGCTGCGCGGCGCGCAGAGCGGG
>WNFI01485930.1_pt2 | contig 10950 bp, 12 predicted proteins | sample 5400471 | NCBI WGS metagenome assembly WNFI01 (sample SAMN13153348, study PRJNA577476) | soil metagenome | isolation source: 100 cm saprolite on Douglas fir-dominated hillslope | place: USA:California | collected 2013-09-17 | reverse complement strand
CGCATCAGCGAGCGGGAGAGCACGGTTGCCTGCTTGCGCTGGGCGGCATTGAGATACGCGTTGCGCGAACTCATAGCCAGCCCGTCGGGTTCACGCACGATCGGGCAGACCACAATCTGCACAGCAAAGTTCAGGTCGCGCACCATCTTGTTTATGATCGCAACCTGGGCTGCGTCTTTTTGGCCAAAAAATGCAAAGTCTGGTTGCACGATGTTGAAGAGCTTGGAAACCACGGTGGTCACGCCGCGAAAGTGTCCGAGACGGGAACGCCCGTCTAGTTTCTCGCTCAGAGCTTCCACTGCGACCCAGGTGTCGGCGTTCTTGGGATACATCTCTTCCACCGAGGGATGAAAGAGATAATCGCTGCCCTCCGCCGCCAGCATGGCGGAATCCGTCTCAAGACTGCGGGGATATTTGGCGAAGTCTTCCGTGGGACCAAATTGCGCGGGGTTGACGAAGATGGAAACCACCACCACCTCTGACTGGGCACGCGCCGCGCGGACAAGTGATAGATGACCCTTATGCAGCGCTCCCATGGTGGGCACAAAGCCGATGCGCTTGCCCGCGCGATGGGCTGCTTTGCTGAGCGCTGTCATTTCTGCTGCGGAGGGTACGATGCGCATAAGGGGAGTATTTAGCAAATGGCAATTAGCAATTGGCTCTTGGCCAAACCTCAACTTGGATGCATCCTCATTTATGTTAAGTGAAGAACAGACCGCCAGAGCTAACAGGTAACAAACTGATCTGGCTATTTGCTAATTGCCATTTGCCATTTGCTGCTTTCACCGCGAATACGCTTTCAACTGCTTCCGCCGGAGGATGGCATCCAACTCTACCTTGGTTTCTTTGGGCAGATGATAGGACTCTTTATCGGACGGATAGGCGCCCGACTCAACGTCGGCCTTGAACTGCTGGACCGCGGTTGTAATCAGGGCCGCGGCGTCGCCATAACGGCGGACAAACTTTGCCGGCTCGGCAAAAGTCAGGTTCACGATGTCATGGAAGACCAGCACTTGTCCGTCGCAGTCGGGACCGGCGCCAATGCCGATCGTCGGCGCAGAGACTTCTCTGCTGATCATGGCCGCCACTTCACGCGGAACACCTTCCAGAACAATGGAAAACACTCCAGCGCGGTCCAGGGCCACAGCATCTTTCATCAGGCGCTCAATGCCGGAGAGATCTTTGCCCTGCACCTTGTAGCCGCCCATCTTGTGTATGGACTGCGGGGTAAGACCGATGTGCCCCATCACCGGGACCTCGGCGTCAAGCACGTGCTTGATCATCTCAACCCGCTTTTCGCCGCCTTCCAGTTTCACGGCCTCAGCGCCTGACTCTTTGACGAAGCGCACGGCGTTGCGGACACCTTCCGCCACATCGTTGTGATACGTCCCAAAAGGCATGTCGGCGATCACCATGGCTGATTTCACCGCCCGGCGAACCGCCCGGGTGTGATGCAGCATTTCTTCCAAGGTGACGGGCATGGTGCTGTCATAGCCAAGGACCACTTGGGCAAGCGAGTCGCCCACCAGAATCATGTCGATCCCGGCTTCATCCACCAGGCGCGCGGTGGAGTAGTCATAGGCGGTCAAGCAGGTGATGGGCTCACGCCGCTGTTTCTTTTCCTGAATTGTTAGTGTAGTGATCTTTGGTCTGGTAGAACCAGGCCGCGCAGAAGGCGGTTGCCCTTGGTTAAAGGAAGTGATGCTCATCTTGCCTCCAGTGCAGTTCGGAGCGAACCCCGATACCGCCTGTTGCCAGTATTTGAGATGCTGGCAGCAGTATTGTAGTCGCATGGAATTTGTTTTGGCTAGAGATAAAATAGCACAGCGGATTGCGTGAGTAACCTATTGAGTACAAAGATACTTCAACGGCGACAAGACCGGAACGACAAAAAGCGATTTCCCCTCGAGGGCAAAATTGATCAAGTTCCGGTAAGCGCTGTGATCGATTTTTGTCTGGACGGGAACCTGAAAGTGATTCTCCCCGAATTAGTTTTGATCGTGAGCGGCAAAAATATTCGGAATGAAAAGGGATGTTGTTCCAGTTCTGGGAAGCAACACCCCTAAACTTCTTGCCCTTACTGAACTGAGAAATTGCAAACGGTCAACGTACCGCCCGGTGACGTATTCGCCAGAACTCCCCAATGGTCCAGACTGGTGACCGTGTTCTGTTCGGTGCGGAACGCGAAGTTGCTTCCCACCGTCACCTCCGTTCCGCCTGACGGCGTGACAAAAATCGAGTAAGTGTGCGCCGGCACGTTCACAGCCAGGCGGAAGTGATAAGTAATGCCGGCCGCGGAAGGAATCGTGGAGGCCGCACCATAGGCGCTGCCGTTGCGTGCTTGAATCGTGCCGGCAGTGGTAAAGACCACCAAGTTAGCGAAGCCGGAAAAAGCCGTCTGCGTTCCATGAGAGAGTCCAACCGCTGCGCTGATCGGAGAAATCGAAGGCGTAGCATCGAACTGGGCGGTGAACGTCCCTGTCTTGGCTGGACTGAAAGCGGTATTGTGCCACGCGCCGTCCGTCGCTGGCGTCACGCAGGTTCTTTGCTCAGAGGCACAATCAGCCGGAGCTTTAGCAATACAAAAGCGGTCGAAGCGCACATCTTCGTCGCGAAGGTCTGCCTGGCTGAGAAGGCTGCGGTAGATGCCCCACTTCGGCCGGGAGAATGTTGTTCCCACGCGCCACAGATCGATATTGTTGTTACTGTAAGTCAGGAGCGTGGCTCCATCGCTGATTCTTGTCAGCACTATGGAATAGGATCCCGTGTGGCTGTACGTAACTCTTTCAACCGCTTCCACCCATGTTCCCAGGAAGGGCGCCAACGCAGTGCTTGTCACAACGCCCAGGCTGGTCCCTCCTGAACTGCCGGTACTGTGAATCACCTGGATGATATTCGGACTCCCCTTCCTTGGTGTGAGCGTGATGATGGGCGCGCCTGAGTCTCCGTCACCGGCCTTGATCTGGTGAATATGTGTGAAGTTGGACGACGGCTGAAATCCGGCGTCAAGCTTGAATTTCCAGCGATACGTGACCGAGTCATTGAGGAAGCCCTTCAACGCGTCGGGCGAGCTGCCGTCGGTTTTGATCTCCAGCCTCTGCCGGTCGAAATTGACACAACGGTCATTGTCGGGTGTGACATGCATGTGAAAAACGAAAACCGACTTGCCCAGCGTAGTATCCATCGCTTCCGTGATATGGGGGCCAAAAGCCGGGTGGCTGCAATCAGGGGTCTCGGGCGGAGCGCCTAGCACATTTTGTACCTGGGTATAGGCGGCGGTCGTGCCATCGGCCTTGAGAATTGTCTGCCCCAAGAGGGCAGACGTGCTCCATGAAAGTGTCAGGAACAGCAAAACACACGTTGTTTTTAGATTTTGACGCACGGTGATATCTTCCTTTCTCGTTTGAGCTGCGACGTAGCAACGCTACGGTCTGTGATGACTCTTGCCTTCTTCCCTGGTGGCGGCATCAGGGTCCTGTAGAGGCTTTTTTCCAGAAACGACCGGCGCGGCCGTGAGAAAAAATCAGTCTTGAGGCGATTTCCTGTGTTTCACATTGTGAAATCTATCTTTCACAATTCGCAACATGTTTATCACGGTGCAAAACCCATGTCAACGCCGGTGGGACAAACCGCCAGCGTTCCGAGTAGAATGATGGAGAATTAAAAGTGCCCTCAATGATTGGGGTCTGCAAAAACTCGCTGCGTAAGCCAGGGTTCACCTGAGTGCGTCCCGCCTAAAACGCCCGTCGGTCGTTCACAAGTCCTATTTCGCCAATCACATCTGATGAGGAAAATCTCTATGCTACGCAGAGTTTGTCCGTTTGTTGGGCTGCTTACAATGCTGTTTGCTATGCCGTTTGCTTTTTGTCTTGCGACGAAGGCCGCTGATGTCGCACAAACGGCGCAGAAGCAGGCGTCGTTCAAAATAAAAAATGTTTTCACGGTGAAAGTGCCCAAGGGCGCGAAGATTGTTCGCATGTGGTTTGCCGTCCCGCAGGAAGACGCCTTTTCCGTGGTCCGCAACCTTACGGTGGCGAGTGACTTCGCTGTGCGTTACGACCGGGATTCCTGGGGCAACAAAGTGGCTTATGTGGAAATCCAGAACCCCACGCAAGAGCAAGTCACGTTGCAGGAGGAGTTCGATCTGACGCGCTCCGAAGTGCGTAACACGATCAATCCAGCGAGCACCCGCCCGCTCACCGATCAGGAGCGCGCAGCGCTTGCCGCGTATCTTCAGCCCGCGACCCACGTACTCCTGAACGACGATATCAAGAAACTTGCAGCGTCTATCACCGGAGGTGAAACCAATCCTGTGCTGGCGGCGCGCAAGCTCTATAACTGGACGTACAAAAACGTAAATTATTGGGTGAAAGACCCGGACCATTTGAAAGCGTCGCCGGTCGGCAGCACGGAATATTGCCTCAGGACCAAGACCGGGAACTGCACGGACTTTCATTCGCTGTTTGCGTCTCTGGCAATATCCTCCGGAATTCCCACGCGCATGGTGTACGGATCGCTGTTAAAACCCACATTGAACGGCATGGAAGTGGACGCCAGCTATCACTGCTGGATACAGTTCTTTGCTCCGCACCTCGGCTGGATTCCTTTGGACGCCTCGCTGGCCAATATTTATGCTGAAGAGATCCCGCTCACGGACAAGAACAAGAAGCTGGTGGAGCTGACCACGTCCACCGGCTATCACGGCCCAGATCCGGCCAAGGTGGAATATTACTTCGGCAATCTGGATGAGCGGCGCGTGGTCTGGTCGGTGGGCCGCGATTTGACCATGCAGCCGCCGCAAGACGACGGCCCGGTAAACGCTCTGCCCAAAATGTACGTGGAAGTGGATGGGAAGCAGTCCGCGGACTGGACGCGGGTCTTTACTTACAAAGAATCGCAGTGATCGGACTAGAGCAGTTTCACTGTAGCGTGGACCAGAAAAGTGTGGCACAGGCACTCTTGCCTGTGCGAAACATCCTTCTGAGGCAGGCGCAGGCAGGAGTGCCTGCGCCACACAATCCAGCCTACGGCATTATTGAAAATATTTTAGCGCTGAACATGCGACCAAAGTGTTGAGGAGTTAGGCGAAGTCGGGACGTTGCCGGCTATCGATCAAAAGCTGCCTGAAGGTTCTTCTGCCCGGAGACGCCGTTCTGCAAGAGAAGCATCAGCAGGATGCGGGCTTTTTGCGCGGAGAGGTCGTCGCCCATGACGGCGCCGGCTTCCACCAGCGTTTTGCCGCCGCCTTCAAAGCCGTAGTTGGGAAGCACGCGTCCGTTGGGCACGCGTGAGGTGATGACCACGGGCACGCCCTTGGCGATGGCATCTTTGATGGCCGCAAACATAGGCTGATTCACGTTGCCCCAGCCCAATCCCTGGATTACCAGGCCCTTCGCCCCGTGGTCCAAGGCGGCCTTGATAAGGTAGCCGTCAGCGCCGCCGTACATGGCAACGATCTCAACGTAGGGCATGTTGTCCGTCTTGATGGGGACGTGCTGGCGGCGCAAGGGCGTTCGCCAGTAAACGATGCGGTCAAAATCCACGGCGCCGAGAAACCCGAAATCTCCCGACTTGAAAGTTTCCACGCTGGAGGTGGGGGTCTTAGTGACCTCGCGGGCGGCGTTGATCTGGCTGGTCATGGCGAGCATGGCGCCCTTGCCCTTTGATTGCGGATCAATGGCGATGCGGACAGCATTCAACAGATTGCGCGGGCCGTCAAAGTCTGACTCGGAGGCGTTGCGCTGTGCGCCGATCAGCACCACGGGTTTTTGCGAATCGACGGTCAGGTCGAGCCAGTAGGCGGTCTCTTCCAATGTGTCCGTGCCGTGGGAGACGATGACGCCGGCCACCTCGGGCCGGGCAAGCGCGGCGCTGGCTTCTTTCGTCAGCCCGATCCAACGGGCCGGGTCCATGTAATCAGAGGATATATTCGAGATGTTCTTCACCTCGACCGTCGCGTACTTTGAGACTTCGGGAACGGTCGCCAGCAGATCCTCACCGGAGATCGCCGGTACGGGCGCGTGCTTGACGGGATCGATCTTCATGGCAATGGTGCCGCCGGTGGCCAGAAGGACGACCACCGGCTTGGTCTGCGCAAAGGCGGTGGTGGCAAGCAGGCAAAGAATAAATACGGGCGGCAGAACAACCTTGAAGCGAATGCGCATAACCGACATTTCCTTTCTGACATCGAAGCGGCAGAGATTGTACACCGGGCCGGCTGAGGTAAAATACAGGGAAGATGACTCTGGAACTTCAGCGTCGGCTATACGAACTCGTAATGAACCCGCCCGCGGGAAGCAAAATTGCGGCCGCAAAAGAGTTTGGCATTGACCTTACGCTGAATCTCCGCAGTCTGGCTTTGACCCCAGACGAACGAGTTGCGGAGATGGAGAGCGCCCTGGGTTTCATCGAAGAGCTGCAGCGCGCCGCCGCCCAGCTTAGGCAATGATCGACTTCAAAGCCGCGCTCAAAACGCTCACCGGCGCTAAGGTGAGTTTCATCGTGGTGGGAGCATACGCAGGGGTCATTCAAGGATCAGCCCAGGTCACGCGCGACCTTGATATCTGTTATGAGCGCACTCGTGAAAACATGCAACGCATAGCAGTAGCGCTTGCTCCTTACCACCCTCGCCTTCGTGGAGCCCCGGCGAACCTTCCTTTTGTGCTTGATGAACGCACTCTTGCGCAGGGCATGAACTTCACTTTTGAAACCGATTTCGGGGACATCGATCTCTTGGGCGAACTGTCAGGCGTGGGTCAGTTTCCGGAACTGAATCGCGATTTGGTTTTAATCGACCTTTATGGTATGCAAGTGCGCGTAGCGTCTTTAGATACATTGATCCGGTCAAAACGCGCCGCGGGGCGGCAGAAAGACTTAAACGCTCTGCCAGAATTGGAAGCGTTGAAGGAAATGCATTCGATACGGAAGCGAGATCAAGACAAGGAACCCGATTGACCGGAATATCTAAGTGACATGGGCCTTTGACACGCACTGGCGCAGGCGGCCAAAGTGCTGCGGAGTTAGGCGTTCACGCTTACTCCCTCGTATAGAGTCGAAAGAACGTTTCATGTCGCACGCCGGATGCGATCATCGCCAGCAGATCGATATCCTCCTCCTCGTTGTCGTATGGGTTCGTGCCGATTCCCAGTCTTTCTTTGTAATAAAGGCGGAACTTGATTTTTCCGCTGGCCGGCTCCTGGTGAGTGAAAGAGAAGCGCCGCCTGGGTAGCCCCTGCACAGTCACGTCGTCCACCGTTGCGGATGTCTGCCCGAAACGACCCACCACGTGCTGCCCGTCGAGGAAGAACACTGGGCCGTCTGGCGAAGCGAAGACTCCGGCAACCTGTTCGCCTTCGCGGCAGAATGCTCCGAATGTTAGTGGAATTCCGCGAAGAGAGAACTTGTCCTGCGCCAGGATGGCAAACTGCCCCTCCGGCAGCCGGTATTCGAGAATCTCATCGTACCGGTCGTAACTTTTGAGATAGACGGTTCGAGTCACCATCGCGGTCTGTCCATTCTTTCACACGCGTGGGCGGGCCCGCCGCATTTTGTACACTTCTTGAAAGCGTTTGCTGGCGCTGAACATTCTGGCCTGCGCTCATCCGTGCAAAATCCTCGGTAAGCGCTAAATATGTCACGCACCCGCAGTTTTGAGCTGCGGGTGGTGAACTCAGGCCGCCATCTATCCGGCCATTTGCAGCATCGCCTGTTGCATCTCTTCCTTGGTTACATCGCGTACATGCTTTGCCACCGACCATTGATGGCCAAACGGGTCTTCGATTTTGCCATAACGGTCGCCCCAGAACATGTCCGTAACCGGCATGGTGAGTTTTGCTCCAACGCTCACCGCAGTTGCCACACACGCATCCACATCGTCTGTGTACATGTGGATGGTGACCGGCGAGCCCTTCAGCGCCTTCGGGCCGAGCGAGCACCATTTCGGGGCTTCTTCTGACAGCATCACAACAGAATCGCCGATGCGCAGCGACGCATGCATGATTTTTCCGTCCGGGCCGGGAAGCCGGCTCAGCTCCACGGCGTTGAATGCTTGCTTGTAAAACTCAATGGCTTCGGCCGCGCCGGCGCAGACCAGATGCGGCGTGATGGTGTGCATTCCGGTGGGGATAGGCTTAACTTGTGCGTTATTCATCGTAGTTGCTCCTTTTGATTTATTAGTTTGATTTATTAGTTCGTGAACTTCTTTTTGTGGGGAAGTGGCGCGTGCTCCTCTTCCGCTGGGCGAGGGAACTGCGTTTGCAGGTAGCGGCGCAGGTGCTGCAGACAATCGGCGGCCACCTGCGGCCCTTCCATGGCCTTGGCCAGAATGAAAGAGCCCTGGATCACCGCCTGTATATAAAGCGCCATGCTTCCGGCGCTCCAAGGCGCGTCCGGTGCGTAGAGGCGTTTGGCTTCCACAATGTCCCGGGCCACCATCTCCGCATGAGCGCTTATGTGCTGGTCGCAGGCAGCACGGATCTCCGGGTGCGTGTCATAGGGTTCCTGGACCATGGTGCCCAGCAAGCAGGTGAATTCCGGCAACGATCTCTGAAGGATCGCGATACGGAAGTCCACGTAACCTAACAGCCGATCCAGCGGATCCGTGGCGCTCTGATAAGGCGCTGAGGCAAATATGGCGTCAGCCATCGCTGCAAAATGAGCGGCGGCGGCCACCGCAAGCTCTTCCTTGCTCTTGAAATGATGAAAAAAACTGCCCTTGGTGAGTCCGGCGACCGCACAGATGTCTTCTATGCGCGTTGCTGAATACCCCTTTGCCCGGATGACATAAAGCGCTGCATCGAGGATCTTGATCTTGGACTCGTGCTGTTGTTTTGCCGCTTTCATTAGCATACCTACCAGTTGGTATGTCAACATACCAATCGGTATGCTCACTGTCAAGGGGAAATGGCGCCGCTTCCTAATATTTTGGAATCGTGTTCGTAAAACCCAGCTATGCGCTGGCCGCGCCGGTTGATCCCAGCGGCAGAAAGTACTGTGTCCCGCGGATAGGCTCGCTTACGCGGCGCAAGAGTTCCTGCAAATCAGTATGGCGTTCGACGAAGTCAATATCGTTGGTATTCACCACCAGCAGGTCCGACGAAGTGTAATGGAAGAAGAAATGTTCGTAGGCTTTGACCACCTCTTCGATGTAATCGTCGCTAACGGACATCTCGCCCGGAACGTTCTTCTTGCGCAGCCGCTTCTTCAGCACCTCCGGCGAGGCCTGCAGATAAATCACCAGATCCGGAACCGGCAACTGCTCGTGGAAGTGCTGGTAATAACGGTTGTACACTTCCAGTTCTGTATCGCTGAGGTTGATGTAGGCGAAGATCTTGTCTTTTTCAAAGATGTAGTCGGCCACCACGGCTTTGTGCGAGTCCGGGCCCACTTCCAGCCGGTGCAGCTGCTCGAATCGCCGGACCAGAAAGGCAAACTGGGCCTGGAAGCCGGCGCCGCGTTCGCCCTGGTAAAACGCGCGTAGAAAGGGATTATCTTCCGGCTCAATCACGCGCTGGGCGTTGAGCCGGTCCGCGATGACGTTGGCCACTGGCAATGCGCAATCAGTAAACAGCCTGTGGAAACCCGATGTGAGGGATCAGGTAATCGTGCCATTTGATACGATTGCCAGAGATGATTGCCAGAATTGGTAATTGCCAAAATTGAAAATTGAAGGGCTGTGCGGGTCACCTGCACGATTATCAATTTGACAATTTTGGCAATTAGGTAATCTTGGTAATCAGTCTGTCGATGTTTGTTGCTCTTACAACTCTCGTCTCCGCCGCTGCCGCTGCCAGTTATGCCGGATACGCCACCATGGCGCCCGGATCGCAGCTCTATGGACGCACATTGACCCACGGCGTCGACCCCGCCCAGATGGCGCTGACCTATGACGACGGCCCCAATGATCCTCACACGCTCCGTCTGCTTGACGTGCTAGCCCGGCATGAAGCCAAAGCTACGTTCTTTCTGATCGGCAAGTATGTACGCCAGCGGCCGGAGATTGCGCGCGCTATCCAGGCTGCGGGGCATGAGATCGGCAATCACACATACAGCCATCCTAATCTCATCTTTGTTTCTCCTACCCGGCTGCGCCAGGAACTGGACGACTGCCGCAAAGCCTTGGAAGACGCTGTTGGGAGCCCCGCTCCTCTGTTCCGTCCGCCCTTTGGCGGAAGACGCCCAGACGTATTGAAGACGGTGCGGTCCCTGGGCCTGGCGCCGGTGACGTGGTCGGTGACGGCCTTTGATTGGAACGCTAAATCAGCGGAAGAGATTGTTGGTAAAGTAACGCGGCAGGTTGATTCGCGCCATCGTGAGCAAAGCGAGATTGTGTTGCTTCACGATGGCGGCCACTTGGCGTTCGGAGTGGATCGTAGCCGCACAGTTGCCGCTACCAGCGTCTTGCTGGAAAAGTACGCAGCCAAACGGTTTGTGACTGTCAGCGAACTCAAGGGTGCGTAAGCCAATTCCGGCGCATTGACGCGGGAAACATTGTGCCGCGAGCAAAGGCCGACGAGCCTAACCCGCGGATGATGCAGGCTTACGACGGAGATGCCTAATGGTGATCAACTAATCAGGGCTGGCAGTTATTGCTTGACCCGCACCGGGAGCATATGTACCGTGTGCGGTTGCCCTCTATCACTCGGGAAGGGAGCACTAGCCCTTAAAGGGAGAGTGGTCTGAGTATTCTGGCATGAGCCTCAATTCGAACTTTCGGTTGGCCTTCTCCACCACACGCTTTCCCCGTATCTTCCGCATCGGTCCGATGTTGTTATTCCCTGCTCTTCTCTGGCTCACCACTACAGCCTATTGCGGTGATGGCAACGCGGCCGGGGTCCGCTGGGTGGGCTCCTGGGCCGCGTCTCAGCAACTTGTTGAGCCAAGCAATGCGCTAAGTGCAGACGACCTGCGCGATGCCACACTGCGCCAGATCGTGCATTTGTCTATCGGCGG
>WNFI01047155.1_pt1 | contig 10950 bp, 12 predicted proteins | sample 5400471 | NCBI WGS metagenome assembly WNFI01 (sample SAMN13153348, study PRJNA577476) | soil metagenome | isolation source: 100 cm saprolite on Douglas fir-dominated hillslope | place: USA:California | collected 2013-09-17 | reverse complement strand
TGAGAGCAACGCTTAACTCCCTTTTCGATCCCTTTGTTGCAGTATCGTATGAAAAGGATGTAGAGTACATTGATCTATCGAACTTGACACCGTGCTCCGTTCCACTCAATCGCCTGGGATTAACATCACGCTCACTGGGTACGACATCCTCTTCGTTAGGTATCGTACCCCAGGTAAGTGTTCAATAAGTGCTACGAGTATATATACAAGATTGCGTCGCGTAACAATGTAATAGATGTGAAACATCCGACCGTTCGAACAAAGAGCGGTAGGTTTGTGGCTGGGGGTGGTAAAGGTGTACACCGAGCCATCACAAAATCATGTAACGTAGCAGGACTTCATGTTGATTTTTTTTAACAGGACTTTATCCTGCGTCATGTTGTTGTACAGGACTGCGATCTGTGGGCTTCTGGAGATGGACGGGCTGAGAGAATACAACAACTTCAACCGTGACTTGGTGCCTCAGGCTGGATAGGAACTTGGATGGACCAAATAACCCACCTCTACCATGGTGGGACAAGTGCTAGGATGGGTGCTCACTTACGCTGCATCAATGACAATTCTAACTTGGTTGCCGAGGCAAATCCAGTTTGTAAGCGCTCATACCCACATCGGGAAGGTAGTTTCGTGGTGATATTACATAATATACGTGGTGCTTCGAATAGGATCAGACTCCCTGGAGATGAGACGACTCTCTTGCCCGCGCCACCTGTCCCGGCAGCAAAAAGCCCCAGCTCGTACTTCAACATATTCTTGATGGGCTTCCGATATATGGGCCAAAAGCAATCATTTTGGCCCATATATCGGAAGCCCATCAACACCCCTTTCCGCAACGTCGAGCGTCTTTATGACCGAAGCACGCGCGACTCATCTAACATTCGGATCGTATTAGAATCCGTGAAGGTGCGAGTTATTGACTATCCTTGTTTCGGGTAGAGATTATTAATGCGATCCGTTTGATCTCAGCAAATCAGGAGGCATTGGAACACCTGCAGAAATAAGTCAGTATTAATCTTGCAGAGTTGATATCCTTTTGCCTTCCAAGTCACTTTAATGATGTTGAAGATCGTTAATTAGCAAGGTGAAGGAGGCTCTGCAGAGAGGTGGGAGGAACAATAGGAATGAGGGGTTTTGTTGTGCTTGCTGACCGAGACAGAAACGATCTGTAAGGATTTGCAAATGGTATCAAAGATGCTCTACGGATACTTAAGATGACTGCTTCTCTCCCTCATTAGCGCACTCTACTAATGATTAACAGATATCAGAAAATATTTCAACAGTTCGTAAGTGCGTACCTTATGCTTCAATGTATCACGATTCTGTTCTGCAAAGGAGAAAATAGCACTGGAAGAATTGGACAAGATCCCTCGTGTGGGAGCGGCTGGGTACGATTCGGGGCGGCCAAACGCTTTGTGCGTTGCTTGGAGGATACCTGGAATGCAGTTCTCGAGAAGATCTGGCACTGGATAGGTCCACCCACTCCATATGCAGCCACCAAGCCCATCTCAGGGACCTCTGTCAACCAATCTTCAGATGCCATCGTTGAACCTATCTACTAGGTCAACGGACTTGCGGTAATTGGGGAATTAACAATTGCACGTACGGTTGCTGAAGATGCGAAACATCACAGGCTGCTGGGAGCGAGCTTCTCTCGTCAAGAGAAGAAATTATTGGATGCATGTCTTTTCATCCCTACCACTTCCTGCTGGTCGAGCGAGCTGGGCAGCTATGGCTATTTGCTTCATGGGAGACCGCCAGGGGAGGTCCCATTTCTGGGCTTAAAGACTCTGCTTAGCGGGCCCATCGGTCTTGATCCGGACAGTCCAAATCCATATATGCATCTGGATAGCGTCTACGTGGATATCCAATCGCAGGCTGTGGAAAATCTCAAAATGGTTGGCATTGGAGATATGAAGTTTGTCATTGGCATAGTCATTCAACTTTGCTCTGAAATGCCGCTTGAGCTCATCATCTGTTTTCTGGGAGACGATGGGAATATGGTGCTGGCCTTGAATCGAATTCAGTCGATCATTCCTATTCCAACTGACCCCTTACGACCCATCCAGATTTATCATTCATCTTTTCCTTACGTTGCCCTGACTCCCGGTTTTATATGGACACAACTCATGAAAAACGACTAGCTCTCCACTGTCTCGATATCTTAACAACCGACTGTTAAAGGAAGTTGAGACACTCTTGAAGCCGACAGACGAAACACCTTTGGTGCCTAAGGACGCTCTCCTTTGCACGATCCCCCTGTAAGTACGCCTGTCGGTTCTGGGCCGTACATGTCACATTTTCGTCTATGGATAATAGTGACAAAGAACTCATGGAAAGGGTGGATCATTCTCATCTACTAAGGCACTGCGATGGGTCGTTTCAATGTGTATTCTTGATGCTATTTCGGAAGCTATCGTCGCGCCACTGAATTCGATTCAAGGCCATCTCCACCATATTCTCATTGTCTCCCAGAAAGCGGCCGACGTCCTCAAGCGGCAATGGGAGCCTTTGGAATCTTGGTTCCTCTGTTTGTCGACTACCACAGCCTCAAAAATACTACAAAAAATCAGAATGCCAAACCACCCCCCTCCCCCTTCCTCAGTCGTGCATCTCCAAAAATCTAATGCAACGTCTCCCTAGACCAGTTTCGCACCCTGCCTGGTGGTGTCACTTCAAGGTGTATCACACACCTAGACAAATTCCGTGTCGATCGCAAGCGACAGCAGCAGCACAGTGTCAGGCAACTATCCAGACCCTGCCCACGCTTAACGACTTTTATCTTAATCTCGAGAATACAATAACGGCATGGGCACGGGGACTTCTTCGAAAACCTGACTCGGCGCGCGCCGTGTAATGCCTATCTACAAGTTCCCACACGTTATCAACTCTCTAGTTGTGGAAGGTTCGATCTCGGATGGGACAACGCGACCTTATATCAAGAAGTCGATCTACAGTTTCACCCGGTTTCGCAAGCGACTTCGCTCACCCTCGATTTCTCTCAAAGAACCGTTGAGTGAGAAGGTTCTTATCGGATCTCCAACAGTAATAATCACTCAGGTTAGTATAGTCAAATTCAGATATCTCAGACAACTCGGATGCCGGCGAAAATGATGATATGGCGTATGAGTCGGATTGGGAAAAGGTGTGTTACACTTTCATCGCGTACCTGTTCTACTACTTCAGGGCTAATGTCTCCTACCTCTGCTGATACTCTATTATAGCTTGGAAAAGGAGGATCAAGTGCGTGCGTTAATAACTAATTTGCCTCGTATAGGTGAGACTCTCAAGAAACAGATGGAGAAACCAATTGCCACAATGGCTTTCCCCAATAAAATCCTCAAAAAGGTTGCGCCCACTATCTCCATTGTACCTGCCAGGATTTCATTTGACTCATCCAGGCTTGCCACGTATCGTGGTACGACAATCTATCCGAGATACTTATTAATGCGAGACATCTGTATCTGAAATCTTCCCAGTGGTACACCACTCCACCTCGTATGCGACGGATACCCTGATGGAATCAAATGGTCATGGACAAATCAATATCTCCTCTTCAAACTTCGGGGCGAGAATCCCTGGTACTTGAACGCTGGGACTTTCCAAGAAGAGGTTCTAGAACATCCCGGTGATCGTCTTCAACGACCCAATCCTTTGTATTACGATTGGGAGACGCATAGGATCCAGTTATCTAGCGGAAGAGAAGAGCCGCTGTTTTTGGCCTTACCATCTCACCTTGTTGTTGGGTGCTTTTCTTCGCGGGATCGGGTATGAATCTTCAAAGCGGGATAGGAGCTCCCCCCCTTCCTCGACACGTCTGGTTTGGAAGCATACATGGAAATTTGCGACCCACAATTTCAGCCCGAGGCTAGTCGTATGCAGTTGTGCTCATTTTTTTTGTCGTGAAAATAACCTTCCAATGCCTAGGCGGCCGATGTAGGCGACGACATGGGCGCAGGTGATGACACCAGATAACAACGATGATGATGGTACGGATGAACACGACAATACTGAGTGGTACCTTTATTCGTCGGCCACAGCACAATCTTTCTGTGGGTGTGTCTTGTAGCTGGTCATGCCAATCAAAGGTGGATATTGCATCTCCTAGGGTAACACCTCGGTTACCTAATATTTAGAGGGGGGTTTAAGTGTGAGCGTCTCCCAGCTTCACGTATATTTGGTCTCCCTAATAAATGTTCCTTAGATTCCATAGTATGAACCAACGCAACTGTAATGATTCCGTGTATTTCTGTTTGTATGTACACCTCTGAAGCTACGCGGAAAATTCAAGGCTCGGTAGTTGGTGGCAGATACTCCAACAACCCCTTAATTTCGTCACCTTCAAGCCGCATGCACCGCCATTCCTTCAACATCTTGGCCTTGAGCGTCTTCTCGTAAAAGTCGATAGAAGGTTGGTTCCAGTCCAAGACCTGCCAATCAACACGAGCACACTCCTTCTCGAGCGCAATTCTTTTTTTTTTTTTTTTTTAAAAAAAAAAAAAAACACGCTCAGCCTTCTTCTGACATCACCGTGCTCGTTAGACTTGCCGCTGACTCACGTATAGACCTGGTTTTCCTGTCCAGGTTGAAAAGTTGAAGAAGTAAAGCGCGAGCCCTATTGGTTGCGTGCTAGCTGAACCTTCAGGTCCGGAGAAGGCGAGGAGAACATTGGCATATTTGTGTTGGAAGATATTCTTTCGAAGCTGGCACGATATAAAAATTCAGTTTTCAACGTGTGAATGATGGACTCATTAGGGAGCATGTATGTACCAGTTCAGTGCTTGCTTTCACTTTTTCTGCGGCTTTCTCATAAGTTGCCTATCACGTATAAGCAAAAATCAAGCAATGTGATGAGCGAAAATGGGAGCGATTGAACATAGAAATTGCAAGACGGACTAGATCGACGATGAGCTTCAAGATGGTATCCTAACCCTTTCATCAATAGCGAGCCAATCAATACGTGATCCAGATCACGTACTACATCGTCTGGTATGGCCTCTCGTATATGCCAGGGGACACTCATTCCTCGATGATCGAGTTCACGAATAACTGTGAGGTAACTACGGATGAGTTCACTGTTAAAATACGATTGTAGTACGGGCCCGCGCAACATGTAGACATATAATGAGTTAAAAGATTCGAACACAAGCGAGCGGACTGCTCTTACCTCAGACGAACTGAGGAGAAAAGGAGAAAAAGGCAAGAAACCACTCTATATAACATTAGCCGAAGCACTGATACATCTGACTGGTTAATTACGTTGGAGATTAATATTCGCATGTAAGTTTGAGAACGGCCACATGATGATTGTGATTCCCAACACTCACGGTTTCGCCCCAATCAGTCCTAGGGACTTCGGGGAGCGGGGTATGCGCCGATAAGGCAATGGCAGGAGGGTGAAAGTCGGTGCAGGTTCCGACTTATGGGTGTCCAATTCTCGATCACGCCATCGTGCTACACAGTAGAGCAGTATTCGACAGCCGGGGGGGAAGGGGGGGGGAAGGATGGTGCAAAGTGAGATACAAATAAATCACAAGCGAAACATGGAGCATCATACTCCGTCTTCACCTCTTCCACCACACGCAGAAGACTGCGGTCTTTTGCTCCTACGCCCGTAACTCTTACGATGATGACATAGCTGAGACGTCCAAAGAACGAGCCATCCTCCCGTTCGACGCCAAGTACTGCACAAGGGTGACTCATATTCTGTCATCGTCGATGACCTCGGACGCATCGACGGTCTCCTCACCGGCGGTGATGCAGCCTTATCGTGTTAACGAGGAGTATATGTGACACGTAAGTCCCCGCGAATGGATGGAGCTACGTGCTTCCCCACTAAATGAACCAGACATGAATTGATCAACCTGAGAACATGATTGTAGTAGAACCACAAAGCTCCATCATAGGACACATAGACGAGTTCGACTTCGGGTGATGAGCGTATATTTCCGTGGGAAATACCCCGTGACTTTTTAACTTACTGTATTCAGAAGTCGTGGGAACTTGCTGCTGGCGTTCGGCCGAAGAAACTCAATATCGGTCCTAGGACGTGAATAGGTAATCAAAATCCAATACCAGTGAAATTGAATTATGGACCAGGTCGCTGAGCCACGAAGGATCCTATATCAGGAGCCCAACGAGACAGGATGGGGCAATCACCAATATCTTGAAGGGAAAGTAATGACTTCCTGAGGCGTTATAGCCTAGTCTGAGTCACACACATCATTCCGATATGATGCGCCACTCAAATGACTGAGCACGCAATTGCTGCACACAATGTCGTGCTCAGCCATTGTACAGTAATTGCGTGCTCAGCCATGCGCGGTATTCCCTCTCTACTATCTTCCTAAGCCTCCACACCTCGACTATCTCAGTATTTATCCCCCATACACTGCTCTACTCGACCTACTTCCCCCCTTCGCCGAGATGGTTGCATACTCATCTACCCTCAGTTCGCAATCCTCTTCACCAAGTTTCGAAAATGCTCAACTCCCACCTGTATACTCCTCCACCACACTCGAGCAGATAAATGCCCATCTAGATACCCTCACACCTCAAGAAATCCTTCAATGGGCGATAGACAACCTCCCTGGGCTTCACCAATCAACTGGTTTGTCATAGTCAACGTGAAGATCCTTACCACCGCGTCTTATCATTTATCCAGCCTTCGGCCTAACGGGCCTTGCAGGTACTGACATGCTCTCCAAACTCACATCCACTCCTCCACCCCTCATCTTTCTCGACACCCTCTACCACTTCCCTGAAACCCTTAGTCTTCGAGACCAAGTCCACTCCCGATACCCTAACGTTCCTCTCTACACCTACGCTCCGGCCAATTGTTCCACCACAATAGAGTTCGAATCCCTCCACGGTCAAAGACTCTGGGAAACCGATGAGAGTCTATACGACTATCTGGTCAAAGTCGAACCTGCCCAAAGGGCTTACCATGAGCTAGGGGTGAAAGCCATCATAACAGGCCGCCGATCGAGTCAAGGTGCATCGCGAGCGTCATTACCCATTCTGGAAATTGATTCGACGGGTTTGTTCAAGTTGAATCCGTTTAAGAATTGGACGTTTGGTCAAGTGAAGGCTTACATTGATGAACATGACGTTCCTCGGAATGCTCTCCTCGGACGGGGGTACAGGTCTGTTGGGGATTGGCATTCGACTCAGAAGAGCGGTGACGGAGACGCGGGGGAACGGAGTGGGAGGTGGAAAGGGAAGGAGAAAACTGAATGTGGATTACACGAGGATTATTTCAGGATGAAGAAAAAAGCGCTTGCAGTCAAGTCAGGGTTAGATAGAGAGAATGAGCTGAAGAGTTTGGGGAAAGTGGGAGATGAAACTCGTCAGTTGGGTCTCGAAATGCAAGTTGGAATTACTGATTCTCTTCGTTCTCTCTTTCGATTATTATTTCCTTCTCCATGACATGCCCATTCTTCGTTACTCCGACGGACTCCTGACCACACTCGATCTGATGCGCTTCAAAGAATTCGCCGTATGGATCATTTGTATGCACTCGAGATGCCTTTTAACTTAGACAAGCATCAAATTCATGAAGCCTGAACTGAACCGGGTCTCAGCAGTGGAAATGTCTTGTCCTTAATCCTATGCAGTCAATGGCATTCACCTCGTAAGAATGGAAGCGTATGGGGACAGAGGGGGCTATGTGATAGGGCGGAGAAAATTTGAAAGCCTTCCCCCAACGAGCAACACTCGGAGTGACATCTCTGTTTGGTCCAGTCGACGTGCGTCTTCATCCCAGTATTTTCACTATCGAAGGGTCCTCGCCAGGTATTAAGATGGCAGATATGACTGGCGCGAAGTCCCTTCACGGTCAGTACAACTCCGAAATTCTTGTCGAATGATCTTCAATTTCGTAAAGTACAGCATCTGGAAAAGGCAGGGAGTGAGTTGTTGAGTGACTCAATGCGTGACAAACTCCAAAGCCCATGGTCTTCCAACGCTCCTCAAGAGTCTCAACGCATGAACCTTCCTACTCCAGATCGAAGCACGCGTGAAAGACATCACAAAAGGGACTGGGGGGGGGGGGCTGCGATGGCTTGATACCGTTAATACATAGTGATTAGAGCAATTCCTAGTAATATACAGGCTGCTAGAAGACGTGACGGACGAGAGAAGTGCTAGGCGCGGGCGTTGGGAAGGTCAGGGATCAATACGTAGTAGCCGAAAGCTGTCGACTGGTACCCATCCTGTCCACGTCCGACTGTAGCCTGGAGGGTGCTGTTAGTGCTGAGGTTCGGCTCAGTCACGTTGCTTTCCTCGAGAGTTGGTGTCGGGGAAGGGACTATCAGATTCAGGAATGAATGAAGGATCAGTGTCGAAGATGGGGGTGGACTGAGTGTGGCACATTTCAGTTTCAGGTGGATTTCCTTGGTAATAGGAGTCGCTGGGAGATGTGGCATTGGGGCATGGGTATATTGGCATCGAATGAGAATATCGATCTCCGAGGATTTCGGCGGGATATGTTCCGAGGGAGTCATTCCCATGTAAGATGGCTTGCTCAATAAATGTGGGCACCAGGTGAAGGGGCTCGCTGTCTGCGAAGTTGCATTGACCAACCAACTCGGAAGACAAGAACGATGTGAAATCCTCCTCTGAACCCTGGATCGAGAGTGTGTGAAACGAGGAAGAGGAGGTAGAAATTGGGGGCGAGGAGTCTGGTGTAAGGGGAGTGGCCTCAGTGGCTATCAGATCCTTGGCAAGTCAGGAATCAGAAATTGGTGTATGACAGAGAACTGACACCCTGTGGAACAGCGTCCGTGCAGTGAGGACGCCATTCTCCTCTGTTCCAAAAGCTTATTCTTATATCTCTCAATATACGCCTTGTCCTAGCATGAAACCGGTCAGCGACCCATCCCTAGTACGAATGCGGCTGTAGCAGGCTAGCAGCATACCTTAGTCCAACCCGGAAGCCTCTTCCCGAAGCCTTCGCAAAGCAGGTTTAATCTCTGACAATACTCGCATGCTCCCATAGTGGCATCAGTCAAGGAACATTCTACGCGAGCATGCAATCAGATGGAAGGATTTGGATTTGAAGAGCAAGATGGTGATTCTCACTTTTTTTTCGAACACGGCAGGCCATGCACCCCGGCAGCTTGCTTGGGGTTGACATAACGGGGATAGAAGTAGCAGACCCAAGAAGTGGCGAGGAGCAAGGATTGGACGTCTGGTTGATTTTATCTCGAAAAGGTCATTCAACCATGGACAATTCTCTTCGGTATGGCCATGTGCAGCCGCGTATGGAGGAGCCGCCAGTTAGACGGACAACGCACGCGCGAAGGATGCGACGCGACGGTAGACATTGGACAATGAGTAAAATGGAAGACTAACGCGATCATTTGGGTTCCCTTAGTCCATTACGTTCCCCACCTCAACGAGAGAGGAAACCACAGAATGATCAACGGAACGAAGTAGGGGACATTCGAGACCCTTCACTCAGCCTCCCACGAAGTCAACCAAGTGCACAAAGTCCACCAAGTTCACCTACCCGATGACCGAACATAGGCTCGAGGCATGGTTTCGTGAGTTTGGGTTCATAATGGCGGGCTGGAAATCGTTCGCGCAAGAGATACCAACCACGACCACCTTTCTCCCAATCTAGAGGTGCTCGATGTCTGAGCCACTTCTTAAGTATGTGGACCGGGTGTCAAGCGGAATTTAGCACGCGCATGGAGCGTCCCGCGGTCGACCCTATCTCCTGATATACCTTACCAGGAAACTCGATTCAACAAGATGCGCAGAGGTTGGGAGGGACCGCCGATACTATGCGATCCAGGGAATTGCTGGCCCCCATTCTTGGGTTCCGCCTAGAATTGACGTGCCGCAGTAAGCTGGTGCGTTCTCGTGAAATTTGTGATTGAATCGGCGCACGAGAGTCTGTGCGACGCGTTGATTCAAGCGCACTGCACGGACGCGTTCGGCTAGAGAACCCGCTGAAAAAAACCCATAGGCGTGTCGCTGACCAGTGCGACGCGATGCATTTGTACGTACACGTAACCATCGGACAATTGAGTATGTTATGTAATTCATCTAAATTGTCGCATGCTACGCTACAGACACAGACTCCAGAGTACATAAGGAATAGGGGTAGGACATTTTCTACTGTTCCTGGAAGATCAATACCGTTTGTGAGTTGCGGGATTTGCAATAATCACGGGAAGCTGCGCTGGCGCCAGTCTGCAGTGTAAAGGAGAATAGATGAGAAAGCAAAGGAGCAAGCCGGATCGACGAAACAGTCTCATGGATGTATGAGTCGTTGACATGCTGTTCTATCCTAATTTCTTGCGCGTGAGGCCCCCGCTTATTAATGGCTTCTGGCTTATTTTACTGATCGGGTTATGTTGGTCAGAACTATCGATCACATTGCACAGAAGCATATGAGAAATATACGTATACATCCCAGACCCGAAAGGCTTATAATAAATGAGAAAAAAACAAACAAGTGTGTATCTGGATCTCCGAGTGCCGAAACGAAAGGCTATACGGAGACAACACTGTTCAACGCTGCACACATTTATGCAATACTCGTCTACTTGCTTTTGCATGACTCGAAGTAATTTATCAAGTCATTCACATCTCCAAGCTCTTCGTCCTCCTCAATGGAATCTAGAGAATCATCTTCGTCTTCACTATCGCTCTGATATATTGCTTCTTTCTGGCATGAAGCATCGCCGTCCTTCTTGCATGATGCAAAGTACTGGAGTAGAGCCGCGGGATCCCCTATATCGTCATTCTCATCGTCTACCCACGACGAAGATGACGCTATCGGAGTGTTGAATCCATTCTCGTACTCATCAGACTTCGGTACCTCGTCTTCAGAGTCCGCCACCCAGCTCTGGTAAAGACGAGATAGCCTACCGAGTGCATGCTCTGATGGGCGGACTCGACTCCGTGGGTTTCCGAGGCCAGCGAATGGGATTGGATCTGGGA
>WNFI01041416.1_pt1 | contig 10950 bp, 12 predicted proteins | sample 5400471 | NCBI WGS metagenome assembly WNFI01 (sample SAMN13153348, study PRJNA577476) | soil metagenome | isolation source: 100 cm saprolite on Douglas fir-dominated hillslope | place: USA:California | collected 2013-09-17 | reverse complement strand
CAGAGCACCTCATTGCCCAAGAAGCTCAGAAAGGCGCGCATCCCTTCAGCCGAGATCCAGGCAGCCGTCTGGACCCCCTGGCCCTGAGCCAGAGCGATGATGAGCGCGGCACTGATTGCCAAAGTCAGCGTGGCGGAAATGGTCACGAAGAGCAGCAGGGCAAGCATCTTGCCCGCAAGCAGGCGCAGTCGGCCAGGCTCGCGTACGAGCAGATTGCGCAGGGTTCCTTGGGACCATTCCGCGGCGATGTTCGCGGTGACCATGATGAGCGCAATCGCAATGATCAGGGATCGCCCCTGGCCAATGACGGTGATGAGTCCCTGCGTCGTTGGGAACGCCTGAATGAGTGGGGCGATCTCCGATCCTGTGGCCCCAGACGTGATCTGGTGGAAGGTCAAGTAGGCGATAAAAGCGGTGGCGGCGATCATCACTCCCGCACCCGCCAGGACGCTCCAGCGGCGGAGCTTGAGCAACTCGCTCAGAAAAGCACGCACCATTAGTGTTCTCCTTTCAACAGAGCCAGGAAGCTCTCTTCGAGGCTGGCCTCCCGCGCTTGGGTGGTAATGCCAGTGGCACCAGCCTCCCTAGCCCGTCGGTTCAGTTCGGAGGCCCAGTCCAGGGGACAGGCAATCCGCAGGGAGCCGTTCTCCGGCGTGACCGTGTAGCCTGCCTCAGCCGCGATCCTGGCCACCAGATCGAGTTGCGTCGCTTCCTCGGCTTTGACCACCAGTTCACCACGACGATCAAGAAACTCGCGGGCAGGGCCGCTGAAGAGGGCCTTCCCTTGATTGAGCATCACCAACCAATCCGTGACCTGCTCCAATTCCCCCAGCAGGTGGCTACTGAGGAAGATCGTCTTGCCCTGCTCGCGCAGGCGCCGCAGCAGGTCGCGCATCTGGATGATACCGAGTGGGTCGAGGCCATTGGCCGGTTCGTCGAGGATCAGCAGGTCGGGATCGGGGAGCAGCGCCATGGCCACCCCGAGCCGCTGCTTCATCCCTTGCGAATACTTTCTCACGGGGTCTTTTGCCCGGTCCGAGAGCTCAACCAGATCGAGCAACTGGCCAATGCGAGAGCGGGGATAACCGCCCAGGTGGGCAAGCACTTCCAGATTCGTCCGTCCGCTCAGGCTGGGATAGAAGGCAGGAGCCTCGACGAGCGCCCCGACGCGCGGAAGGTAGCGCTCTGGATGGGTCAGCGGTTGGCCAAGAATCGTCGCGCTGCCTGCACTTGGGCGCAGCAGTCCCAGCAGCAGGCGAATCGTGGTGGTCTTGCCAGCCCCATTGGGGCCGACAAAGCCAGCGATGGTCCCGGCAGGGATGCTGATGGTAAGGCCGTCGACAGCTTTGCGCTGCCCGAAGTGCTTGCTCAAACCATGGGTTTCGATAGTCAGGGCACCGCTCGGCGCGTCATCCGCCGCAGACCTGTGGCTTTGAGAGGTATCAGGGGAGGAGGTCATGATCACCTCCATGGGCCTGCCTCTTGTCTGGGAGGAATGACAGACAGTGTTTCATCACGTGAAATCTTTCCTTTCTTACTCTGCTTCATACCTGTTCGCTCTCTGCATCCGACAGAGACTGCTCAAGCATCTCGGGATGAGCAAGGCACGCGCCTCTCTCCACAGCTCGTGCATGCAGAGCCGCGCGCCGCGCGAGGTCTGGCAGGGTTGGTTGCCACCCTCGACGCGCATCCCGCCAGTGGGAGTTTACTAAACGTTTAATAAATTGCCTCCAAAAAGCGTTAGCGCTGGTTCCGTTGGGTTGGAGAACCAATACCGTCAAGCAGCACGGTGACCAGGTGCGACGCCTGAGGTGACCCCGGCAGGCTCTTCGACTCCCTCAGCATCCCCATGTAGAGGTTCACCAGCACCGTGACCGGGATATCCGTGCGAATCTCTCCGGCGTCTCGTGCCGCTTGAAAGAAGCCCATGACCTGCTGCTTGATCCGGTCGAGCAGGGACAAAATGATCCGCTGGCTTTCCGGGTCCTTGATGTACTCCCTGGCATCGCGCAGCAGCATCGCAAAGCGCTCATCAATGGGAAGCGTCAGCAGCGAGGCGGTGAGGATGTTCAAACGCTCTCGGAGACCATTCATGGTTAAGAGGGTCTGGTCGATCCCTGCTACCCCTTCTTCAAGAAACAAGGTCTGGATCATCTTGGTGAACAGATCTTCCTTGCCCTTGGGGAAATGGTAGTACAAGGCGGCGGATGTGACCTGAACCGCGTCGGCGATCTCTTTCATGGAGACGCCTTTGTAGCCCTTCGCCAAAAAGAGGTCCTTCGCAGCGGTCAGAATCTGCCGCCACGTTTCCTGGTCGAGATGGGAAGAAAGGCCATCCAGGTGTTTCTTCATCGGCTGCTCCTCGGGTACTTCTGCCTTCAGCAATTGACTAAACATTTAGTAAGTTTTCTGTCACAACCATAACACAGGCAGGAAACTCCTGTCAAGGAGGGGTCATCCCATTTTCTTTCACGAATGGAATGCGCGAGACTTCCCAGGCTGCCGCGCACGACGTATTACGTGTCTGCGTTTTCTTTCCTCACCATACTCAGAGGAGCTGACGATCGGTTTGCTGGAACATGCACGATCACGCGCGTCCTCTCTTCAAGCTGCTTGCTCAAACGCCGGACCTCCCCACGCACATGGAGATTCTCTTCTTCAAGCAATTCAATCATGCGAATCGCTTCGTCCAGTTCACTGAGGGCTGTGACGCGAAGTTTCTCCTGTGCTTCCTGCAATTGTTGGCGCAGTTCAGCATTTTCCTGGCGCAGTTTACTCATCGCTTCATCTCGAATCCGGTGGACACCTGGAAGCTGTGCGCGTAATGTCTGGAATTCAGCGCCGACATAGCGGTACAGGAGAACTGTCGAAATCTCTGCTGCTTTGGCCACCGCTTCAGCCGTAAAATCTCCCTGCGTCTCAGCTTTTCGATGGATGTCAGCCATGAGTGCCATGTTGCAGATGCACTTTGGCTTGACCTCGGTAGCGTGCCTGGCGCAGGCCACAAACCCGGATACCTTGTGAAAGCGTGCCTTCAATTCCTGCTCGTTGGTTGTACTGTGCCTTGAACTCCTCCGTCGCTTGTCGTTGGCGGCCAGCTTGCAGCGCTTGATAGCGAGCCTGTGGGCGTACCGTAAGGGTCCGGCGTGGAGAGGTCGCCTGCGTATGGGTACACACCTGCCGATGGGGACAGGGGCCACAGTCCTGCATGGCGAATTTGATTTTGATCACCGGGTTGCCTCGTCGATCCTGGGCGTTTGTCCAACTGCTACTCGTCTTGCCCGCTGGGCAGGTCGCACACTCCTGCTGCCAATCCACCACAAACTGCGAGGCCGCAAACCCGGTACCCTCACGTGCCTGCCAATGGTAATCATCCCTGGTTGGTCCAAAGAGATCGACCCCATAATCTTGCTGACTCTTGACCACTGCTTCCGCGTCCACATAGCCCGTATCCACGATATGCGTCTCTGGTAAGAGATCGTGGTGCTGGAGGGCTTCGTGGATGTGTGGGACAGCAGTAAGATCGGACAGTGGTGCAGAAGTCGTTTCGACATGGGTAATCAGGTGTGGGCTGTCGCCATCGCAGGTTTCAGTCAGATGGACTTTGTAGCCCGTCCAACCGGTGTCGCGCTTTTTGGCGTAATGCGCCTCGGGATCATACGGAGAGTCGATACAATTGCCCGCAGCGGGCCTATTGGCCGTATCTCGCCAGCGCAGTTCTCCGTCCCCCCAAAAGAAATGCTGGACCCAGACCCGGCGCAACGTTTGTACAGCGGGAACTTCTCGCAGCCATGCTGGGGCCGAGGGGGCATAGATGGCATTCAGCAAGTTGCTCCCATCCTTCCCAATCACGAGAGCATATGCCTCGCGTGTTTGCTTGCCGTCAGGGAGTCGGTAATCTTCGACTCGGTGTTCGTATCGGTCTACCCAATCCTCTTGCATCTGCCCGGTGAGCCACTCCGGGGCCACGACGGCCAGCGCGTTCAAGGTCGCCCGAAAGGTTTCCCCCACCCCTTCCACGCGATTGAGAGAGCGGATCTTGGCCAACACATGCGTTGAGTCACTGTGTTGGCGCCCGCGCGCTTTGACATAGCCACCTTCCCGCAGCCGCGCGAGGAGCAGATCAAAGATCCGCAGCTCATCGTTCCCGGCCACCAAGCGTTGCCGAAACTCGACCAACACACTGTGATCAAAGCCAGGATCATCGAGTTCCAACCCCAACAGGTATTTCCAATCCAAACGTCCACGCACGGCATCTGCTGCTTGCCGATCAGAGAGGCCCTCTAAAAATTGCATCACGCTCACCAAGGCGAGTCGCCACGGCGCTTCGGCAGGCTGCCCATCCTTGGGATACAAGTCGACAAACAGATCGCTTGGGGTTTGAGTGACATCGAACTTCTCCTTGAGGCAATCCCTGGCCGATTATTCCTTCGGTTTTTCACTTCTCTCTTTCTTTATCGTCACGTTTTGGTCGGTTCGCCAGCAGTATCCTCAATGCAGAAACCCCGGTCGCTCTCGGCGCAGAGCGCTCGCCCACCCGGCTCAAGGGCGGTATCGCCCGCACTCCTGGCGAGCTTAACTGACTTCCGAGAGGGGTTCCTCTCCCGCCTCTTGCCCTTCCTGTAAAAGCCGCTGGCGAAACCGGTAGGACTCTCCCACAAATTCGAGAATATGCGCTCGGTGGGTCAGCCGATCCAGCAGCGCAGCAGTCATTTTCTCATCCCCAAAGATCTGATTCCAATCCCCGAAGCGCAAATTGGTCGTCACAATCAGGGATACTCGTTCGTTGAGGTCACTACACACCTGGAACAAGAGCTGGCCGCCTTCTCGACTAAACGGGATAAATCCCAATTCATCGAGAACCACCAGGTCCAGCCGTTCCAGTTGCTTGATGACTTTGGAAAAACGCAGTTCCTTCTGGGCCGCCAGCAGGTCGTTGACCAGGGTATTGACGGTGAAAAAGCGCACCTTCTTCCCTTGCTGACAGGCGGCAAATGCTAATCCGGTGGCAATGTGAGTTTTCCCCAGTCCGGGGTTTCCTACCAACAAAATGGTCTCGGCATTGGCGATATAGCCTCGCCTTTCGCCAGTTCGAGAACTCGTTGTTTGGAAATGTTCTGCACGGCTTCAAAGTCAAAACTGACCAGATCCTTGAGGACGGGGAACTTCGCCGCTTGAATGGAGCGTTCCACACGCCAGGCATCGCGCTGGGTCATTTCGGCGGTGCAAAGCGCGAGCAAGTACCGTTCATACGGCAAATTCCCCCGTGCGGCGTCTTGGGCATAGGCTTGGTAGTTTTGGAGAAACGTCGAGAGGTGCAGTTGCTTGAGATATGTTTCCAGCAATGCTTGATGTTGCATGTGCTGATCCTTTACCAGGACTGCTTGAGCAGTCGGTCATAACGAGATAAATCGACGGGTTGATTGCCAACCGCTTCCAACTGCGGTCGATCGGAAAGATCCAGCGAACTCATGGTCACTTCTTGTTCGCTCAACTGATGGAGACAATGCAGAACTCCATCGAGATGGACACAGCCGTAGGTCAGCGCCTGGGTAATCGCCTCCTGCACCAACTGCGCCGGGTAGTGTTCGTGGAGTTGCAAGATGCGCACAAATTCTTGCACCCCTCGGCCCTCTGGCCATTGTTGTCTGAGTTCTCGGAGCATCTGGTGATAACATTCGGGCCAATCTTTGCGCCAGCGACGCAGGGGGGCCGCGTAGTCAAAGGCCCCAGGACGTTGTTCTAACAAGGGCAGGTAGTGCAGTGGGTCAAAACTGTCCTGGTTCCGTGCGTAACAGCGTGGATGACGGGCGATGAGTTGATCCCGATCAAAAATGTCGAGGTGAAACGGGTAGGCTTTGATCGTCACCTCTTGCCGGGCGTAACGAACAGGAACTGAATAGCGGTTGGTGGCAAAAATGGCTTGACTGTAAGGCGTGAGCCGGGCGGTCACCACTTCACAACAGTCATAGTCAAAGGGCGGCAAGGGGCGAAGATACGGGCGCTCTTCTTCCCCAGCTTGTCCAATGGTTAAACTTCTCCCACGCATACATCGAGCATCATTTTTGAGACACTCGGCCACCAGGAACTCATTGAGGGCTTCAAACGAGGCAACCTCCGGGATGGGGACCAGAAAATTCCGCCGCGAGAACCCGACCAGTTATGTAGACACTTTCTTTGACTAAGGCAAAGATATCACACCGCTTTCATCAAGTCAACTCATTCTCTTCATCCCAAGATTGTCGCCCAAACGAATGGAATACCTAATGAGAGGCCATTGGACGCCCAGTCTGGTATTAACGATATTCTGCAATCCCGCTTTTAAAAGCCTCTTGATCATCATCTTCCAGGCCATACAATGCCTCCTGCAACGCGAACGTTCCTACATAGAATCGTGCTCGTGACAACACCGCCTCGATTCCTGGATAGTGGACAGAAAAGCGTTCAAGAAATGGCTCTCCATAGCAAACAGGACTGAGAATGGCAGCAAAATCCACGGCGGGATCACCCCATCCTGCTGAGCTGAAGTCGATGATCCCACTGATGCTGTTCGCTCTAGCGTCGTAGAGAATGTTGGTGCGCCCAAAATCGCCATGCACAAGGGCTGGTGTGTAGCTACAGTTGCGTTCATCACTCAGGAAACCTTCAAATTGCTCGGCCACCCACCTGCGAGCATCGGCCCTCATGAAAGGGAACAGCTTGCTACGAAAACGGTCATACAAACCTCGCCACTCCTCACACCCCTGAAAGTCTGGAAGCTCTACCTCAAGGACGTCAACAGAGGTGGTATGTAACTGGCGGAGAAACGTCGCCAGTTGATCTGCCAGGTGTTGCACTTCTTCTTCTTGCAGAGTGCTTAACGTTTCGGGCCAGAGTGGCTCTCCCGGCAGGAGACGGTATCCCATAAAGACCTGACCGATAGAAGAGGTTTCCTTGCTCCGATAGATGGGATCGGGAATGGGCAATGCCACATGGCTTTGTAAACTCCGCAAAAGAGCGGTTTCTCTCACCAACTTGGCTGCCTCACGCGGTGTTTTCGGAAAGCGAAAAATCCTCTCGTCGTTGACCATCAGAATGTCATTGAACTGCCCATTCTGATTGAACTGCACGGTTTCAATGCTGAAATCAGGATAGACGTCTTGAATGGCGTGAATATATTGTGCTTGCTTGCTCATAAGTAGCTCTGCGCCCTCTCTCTTCATTACCTCATCATATCTTAGTCAATTGCCTCCGGCCCGTCAAGAGGTTCGCTGAGATCAATGAGCAGTTGCTCGATACGCCTGATGGTGCATTGGTGTCGTTCCACTTCGCGCTGCCAATCATGGCGAAGAGCATCCTCGACAAGCTCTAACTCGCGTTTTCGCCGACGGCGGAGACGTGGTGCATAGTCTCGCGTCGTTACGAACTTGGCGCAAGTGAGATACAAGTCGCACTCACAGGGTCCCTCCTGGGGAAGGCGAAGGCAGCGTCCAAGCTCAAGTTCTGTCTGGATTGTGTGGGATCAATTTCAGATTAACTTGCTTCTCTTTCCTCAATCTTTACCGCCAAGGCGGCGATACGCTTCTTGAGGGATTTCATCCCAACACTCCGTAGATCGAATTTTCCCGCTTTTTCAGTCCATTCGGCAGAGAGAACCTCCAGTTCTTGCTTCATCTGTTGGAGTTCAGGATCACTACTGCGTGGAGGCACACTTTTGTTGAAATGATAAGCTGGGCCAGGAACTTCAGGTGCAGGTAGTTGACGCATCACCTCTACACCCAGCTCCTCTTCCTGGTCGAGCAGTTTGGCGACAAGCGGTGGGGTTGGGATATGCACCTCGATGGTCAGCACACCGGGACGACGGGCAATGACCTCGGCCTGCTCGGCATCGACATGCATTTCACACTCCGTACAACGCATCTGGTGGATACAGGTTTGGTAGTCTGGGCTTGCGCAGAGATGCGGCCGGCCGTCAGGCCCAGAGCCGAGATAGTAAAATACCGCCGGTTCCCCTGCGCCTCGTTTGAGCGCATCCGTGTCAAGAACGGCCATCACCATCCGTTCAAGAGGGTTATGTTTGCGGATCGCACGTGCAAACTGATATTTGTCTTCACGCAGATACCACGGAAGCATCTTGAGATCGGTATGACCAAGCAGTTTGGCAATGTAGGTGAGTGAGAGCCCGTTACTGCGCAGCCAAGTGGCCAGGGTTGACCGTGCCCGGTGGCTGGTAATTTTCCCAACGGCGTCGCGCAGCGGGATGCCATCCTCATCGATGAGTCCTGCAGTTCTACAGAGCATCGGGATTACCGAGTCATTCAAGAACGTTTTTCCCATCAGCCGATTGCGCATCATGAAGAGATACTCGGTAGGTTTGTGCTCCTTGCGATCTATCTGCGGGTCCTGCAATTTGGGCCGGAGTCGTTCCCATACCTCAATGGCGTCGGCGGTGTAGGAAGGAATGGGGATCCAGAATTCCCCAAGTTCCTTGCCGACTGGCACACGTAAGTAGGCAAGATTTTCCTCCGGCTCCAATTGATTGCCTTCTTCATCGCTCATTTCTGGTGCCCACTCACGACTCACACACCCAACTTTCAATCGCCTGATTTCGTCAGCACGTCTGGCCCCAGTGACCCATACTAGACCAGCTGCTCGATAGTAGGCCAAAGGAAACTGCGTTGCACGCTGAGCGACCAGATCTTTCGCACTCAGACTCGCTGCTGCCCAGGTCAGCTTTTGCCACCAGGCGGGATCCAGATTGCGCGGATTGGGCACTTTTTGCCTTCTGATGTTTTCTGGTGTTGCGAACGCCTCGTCAGGGTCAAAGGCGAGCGCCAGCCGTTGTAGTGATCCACCATCGACAGGGTGTGGCTTTCTCTGAAGAGCTTTGAAGAAACGCCTGACGGCACTGAGTCGGCAATCAATAGTGCCCGGTTGCAGTGGGGGGGTGTAGGAAAAAGTTGTAGGCAAGCGAGCGAAAAGGGAGTATCCTAAGCTCAACGACAAACGAGCAAAGAAAGGATACTCACGAATGAAAACGAATGAAGCCCTGAGAAGGACTCTGATGAAACTGGCAGAAGAAAGCATTGAAACGCTTCTCATAAGCATGCAAGAGGTGAAAGAGGGGAATTTGCAGGAACTGGAACAGCAGATCCTCACCCAAAGTCTGGCGTTGGGGCGAAAGTGCCTGGAGCACACCTTGGAGCAGCAGGCTCAGCAGAAGGGATCGGCAGCCCGACGAGAGGGATCGTGTGGACACCGTCAGCGTCTGGTGAGTACTCGTCGGAGACAAGTGTTGACGCTGTTGGGTCCGATTGCTATCCATCGAGCCTATTACCAGTGTATGAGAAAGGACGAGCAAGCCGTGGGCCAGAAGGAAAAGCAGTGCAGTCATGGAGAAGCCCCTTTTGATCAGCAATGGGGTTTGGGACCTCAGCGCAGCAGTCCGGGTGTGCAGAAACTCGTGAGCTATCTGTTGGCAAACCTGACGGGAGCCGGAGTAGCGGAAGCGATCTCCCGTGCGTTGCCCCTCTCGATTTCGGCGCGACAAGTGCTTAACATGACGCAACCGGTAGGAGAGGGGTTTCTCCAGAGAGAAGATGAGCAGGTGCAGGAAATGCTACAGCGAGGCGCAGACAAACGCACGAGTGAGGCAGAGGTGCAGCAAACGAAAGGCGGGAACGCATCCAGCGGATGTACGCGGAAATGGATGGGGTGACGGCGCGTTTGCGTCGGGGAAGCGTACCGATGGAAAAGGGCGAGCAAGACGGTAAGGCAGATGTGTATCGTGAAGTCAAAGTTGGGGCCGTATTTGTCGGCGAGCCGGGACCTGAGCGTTCGGAACTGGTGCCAGGGGTGTTTGTCGATCGGCCTGGTCCTATTCGCTATGTCGCTCGACGCACAACGGCAGATACGTTTGCTTCTCTGCTTTATACACTGGCCCAGCACGCAGGGATCGCACGTGCAGAACAAGTCGTCGTCTTAGGCGATGGGGCAAAATGGATCTGGCGGGTGGCCGAAGAGCAGTTTCCTGGAGCGGTGCAGATTGTGGATGAATATCATGCCCGCGAACATGTCTGGGAGGTGGCCCGCGCAGCCTTCGCCGGTGAGCCGACTCTCCGAGAAACCTGGGCGAAGCAGATCACCGAGAAACTGGCGGAAGGCAAGATTGAGGAAGTGATTGCCGCTCTTGAACGTCTTCCTCCCATGGCACCAGAGCCAGGCAAATCTCGCAGCATCCTCGAAATCGAAGCCGATTACTTTCGCACCAATGCCGAGCGCATGCGTTATCCTGCTTTTCGGGCGCAGGGGATGCATGTCGGCAGTGGCATCGCGGAAGCCGCTTGTAAAGTTGTGGTTTCGACTCGCGCCAAACGCGCTGGCATGCGTTGGACTCCTGATGGCCTGGATGCCATTCTTGCCCTACGCACCTCCGTTCTCAACGGCTCTTTCGATCAATGCTGGCAAGACGTTCAGGAGGCTGCTTGATTGCCTACAATTTTTTCCTACACCCGAATGATCCCCACTTCCGCACCAAGCGGCAGCGATCGCACTGGAACTGGTGAAGCAAGCGCTTCAGGAGGATATCCCTTTTCGTGCCATGGTAGCTGATTCATTGGGACGCGAGAGGATCGCGGCTTGAAAGGTGGGCTACGAAAGCGTGAGTCGTGCCGTATGTGATGGCGCTCAAACCTTCGCACGCGTGGTGGCATCCAGAAGACGTGGCAGGCACCCTGCAAGACGTGGCGCGCGAGGCCGGCTGGGTGAGTGCCGAGCAACCGGGAAAGTGGGTACGCATCACCAGGACGTTTCGCGATGGCGGCAGCCAGCAATGGTGGGCCTTGGAAATCAAGGCCGGGCCGTATGGACCCGACAAGACGGAACGAGCCGTCGTGGCGACGACCGATCCCCAGAAGTTACCCGATCCCACCACCTGGTACCTGGTGACCAACCTGCCTGCCCCAACGCAAC
>WNFI01516911.1_pt1 | contig 10951 bp, 10 predicted proteins | sample 5400471 | NCBI WGS metagenome assembly WNFI01 (sample SAMN13153348, study PRJNA577476) | soil metagenome | isolation source: 100 cm saprolite on Douglas fir-dominated hillslope | place: USA:California | collected 2013-09-17 | reverse complement strand
CGGTTGCTTTCATGATAAACCAGGAGCTCGGGCGCAAAATCGTCGGCGAGGTCGGCGCTGCCCTTGAGCAGAAACCGGTCATGCGCGTTGGTGCGGTCGAGGGACGGATCGAAGCTCCTGAGGTTGCTGTTGCTGTAGACCGGCGTCGGGTCGTAGAGCTTCGGCGCAACTGCCACCGTCAGCGTCCCGCCCTGCCAGATGCGTTCGCCGAGACCCATCACCGTGCCGAGCCGGTCCTCCCGGAGCACAGTCGGATCGACCGATAGCGGGTCGACGACGGCGCGCGTCCTGAAGAAGTCGGTCGGGTTGAATCCGATAGCCACCCCGCTCTTGAGATTGATCCGACCCGCGTCGAGATAGGTGCGGTCGAGCGCTTCCCAGCTCAGATAGCCTTCGCGGAAATCGTTGATCGCGTTCTCGTGGCTCGGGATATCGAGACTGTCTTGGGCGCGCAGGTTGAAGCGGTCGCTGAGCGTGAAATTCAGCCGGTCATCGAGCGTCCACTGCTTCCGCGCATCGACGAACAGACGCTCCTGCCAGGCGGCCGGCTTGGGTGTCGGAAACGGCACGAGGAGGCCGCCGCGCCGTACCGTCGCCGTGAACGCATCTTCGAGATAGATGCGCTGATTGGCCGTGCCGGCGGGCGCCGCCGGCGCCGGGCTGTGCGGCTGTGTCGCCGCATCGGGGATCAGATCGAGGTCGTTGTTCTCGTCGGCAAGCGCCGCAGCGTCCGCCAAGGCAAGGCCGAGAAGTGCGAGGCATATGCGCGCAATCATTCTGGCTGCAGCCGCGGCAGATAGTCGCGCTGGAACCACGCGTCCGGGATGTTCTGCGCGTGGAAATCGCCGAACTTGAAGGTCGTGACCAGCGAGGTGTCGACCGCGTCGATGATGACGGCCTCGGTCGGCCGGATGCGGCCGAGCTGCTCTTCGAAGCCGCGGTAGTAAAGGATCTTCAGGAGCCGGCCGCTGTCGGAGTAGAACTTGGCCTTTACCGGGTAGTGGGTCCCGTGCTCGACCCAGTATTCGACGCGGTTGTAGACCGCCTGGTCATTGGCCGCCTTCATGTCGAGATGCCAGCACTGCCGGTCCTTGCGGCCGACGTCCTGGATCGTCTCATCGCCGAGCAAGGTGCCGCTGTAGTCGATCGCCAGGTTGACCGTCAGGACGTCGCCGATCGCGGCCTGGCCGATCAGGCGCTGCTGCGGCGAGATGCGCACGCTTGCCTTGGAATTGGGGTCGTAGAACCACAGCACGCGGCCGTCGAGCAGCACCATCTTGCCCTGGTCGCGCGGCGGTGCGGTGTAGCGAATCAGGTTGCGAAACTGATGGGTGGCTGGGTCCTCTTTCGCATAGAGGACGAGCACGTTCTGGTCGCGCGGCTTGCCGGCGGAGAACTCGGTCAGGGTATTGGTCGACCGAAATGGCTCGCCCGGATTCCGCACCTTGTCCGAGGCGGCGACGATCTCCTGCGCCGTCTCGGCCCGGGTGGCGTTGCTTGTCGCAGCGAGCGCCAGGAAGATAGCGGCCACCGCCCGCATGGAGCCATGCCCCGATGGCGAGGCCAGGCCGGCCGAGGACGTAGAGATAAAGCGGCGTCGGGTTGGCGTTGCCGGGCGGCACCCAGGTGAGACCGGCGCCGTTCACCAGCGACGCGATGACGATGGCGAGGATGGCGCCCGCCGTGGCGCCGACGGCGCCGATCAGGGCCCCCTCGAGGATGAACTGCCGGCGGATGCCGGCGCGGCGCACACCCATGGCGCGGGTCGTGCCGATCTCGTTGGTCCGCTCCATGACGTTCATGGTCATGGTGTTGACCACGGCGAACAGCACGATCACGCCCATGACCAGCGCGATGAACAGGAAAATTGCGCTGAACAGCTGCACGACCTGGCCGTAGAACGGCGTCAATTCGCCGAAATCGCGGACGTCCAGATCGAGCTGATGCTCCTGGAAGAGCGATACCAGCCGTGCCCGGGCCGCTTGCAGGTCGGCGCTGCGGCGGAGCTGGAGCACGATCGCCGTGACCTTGTGCTCGCCGCGGCCGTAGACGAGCTGCTGGGCCAGCGCCAGGTGCATCGCGATGTAGTTGTCGTCGAGCTCCTTGACGCCCTGCGGCTCGGCGCCGCTCACCGAGAGGCTCACCACGTTGGGAGCGCCGCCCGCCGTGGCGGCGAGAAGCTGGATCTGCGGCGCGCCGGATGACGCGCCCGCGTCGGTCTCGCGCCGTGCCAGGCCGACGATATCGGGATCGACCGCTGCGGTAATATTGGCGGCCGGCCGGCCCGCGTCTGGCAGCGGGGGACAATTGACGAGCTCTAGCCGCGCGCACAGGCCGAGGATGCGGGCGAGGCCGAAGCCCATCACCCCGGGCGTTTCGTCGGTGTCGGAAAGCCGTTGATCGGGCGGCCGCGCGGCCCCGATCTTGAATTGATCCCATTGGCGCATCCGGTCGCGATCCGAAGGGATCAATCCGACGCCGAAAAACGTCTTCGATGCGTCGACCTCATCGGAGAAATTGCCGGCAATGCCGACCAGCGACTGCGTCGGCGTCAGGACGTTGATCATCGGCTTCAGGACCGGATCGGTCCCGATCAGCTTGATGACCTCGCCATGGCGGTCGATTCCATAAGCAGCGGGATTGCCGGCCCCGAAGAGGAAATAGCCGGCGCGGAAGACGGTCAGATGGCCGATCCGCTGCACGTTGTTGGTCTCGAGGCCGGCGAAGATATAGGCCGAGAAGCCGCCGAAGAGCAGCATCGCGAGCGCGCCCGCGGCGACCGCCGATCCCGTCATGAGCGAGCGCCGCTTGTTGCGAAGAATGTTGCGTGCCGCGATGTTGAAAAGCGTGGTCATGGAGCAGCCTCCGCCTTGTGATCGACCAGCCGCCCGTCGCGGATCGTGAAGGTCTCGTCGGCGTGCGACATCAAGTGCGGATCGTGGGTCGAGAACACGAATGTCGTGTGGAACTTGGTCTGCACGCGGTGCATCAGGTCGATGATCGCGGCCCCGGTCTCGCTGTCGAGGTTGGCGGTCGGTTCATCGGCGAGAACGAGGGTCGGCTCCTTCACCAGCGCGCGGGCGATCGCCACCCGCTGCTTCTGGCCGCCGCTCAGCTCGTTGGGGCGCTGTCGGCTTTGGTCCTCCAATCCCACCGCCTCCAGGATGGCGAGCGTGCGCTCCCGGCGCTTCGCCGCCGGCACGCCGATCAGGAGAAGCGGGTATTCGACGTTCTCGTATGCGGACAAGACCGGAACGAGGCTGAAGTTCTGGAACACGAAGCCGACGTGCCGGGCGCGGAAATCGGCCAGCGCGTTGTCCTTGAGCTCACCGATGCGCTGGCCGCACACCTCGACCGTCCCCGTGCTCGGCGCATCGATGCACCCCACGAGGTTGAGCAAGGTCGTCTTGCCGCTGCCCGACGGCCCGACGACCATCGAGAAGCTGCGTAGCGGGATGTCGCAGCTGATGCCCCGCAAGGCCGCCACCTCCACCGTGCCGGTGCGGTAGGCCTTGGTGACCTCGGTCAGCCTCACCGCGATCGCGCGATCCTGGCCTGTCATGGGTATGATCTCCTGATGCTTCAGCTGCCGTCGAACAACGACATTGCTTGCGGCATCAACGCCGCGGAAGACGGGTGCACAGCGAAGAGCCCGACGTAGAGGAGTGCAGCGAGCCCGAGACGCCACCAGCCGATGTCGCCGAAGCGCATCGTCGCGCGGCCGGCGATCAGTGCGGCGAGCGGCAGATTCGACGTGTGCATGGTCAGGCGCGCGAAGCCCTCGGGGTCGCGCGCGCGCCGCTTGACATCGATGGCGAGCGTGCCGCCGAGCGACAGCACGACGAGGCCGCCGAACAGAAGGACGGCAGCCGCCTCGCTGTTGACGATCAGATGCGCGAGCGCCCACAGCCCGAAGGCCCACAACATGGGATAACGGGTCACTTTGAGCAGCCCGGGTGCCGGATCGCCGCTCGTGGCGACCGACTGCATGACCATGGTCGGATTGCGTACCGTCAGGCTGCCGACGAGCAAGAGGCAGGCGAACGGCATCACTATGACCGGGATCATGCGCGCGGCCGTCGGCGCGCTCCAGAGCGGGATGAACGGTGCCGCGCGGAATGCCGTCACCATCCAGGCGAACGCGGCCAGCATGAGTGCTGAGTAGATTCCGAAGAACGCCTGTTCGCCGACGCGGCCCGCCACAGGGTTGCGCACGGGTGGGCTCGACAGCAGGAAGTGTCCGCCGACGAAAGCCAGGACCGCCAGGGCCAAGTTGGTCATCTGTTCACTCCGGCTGAATGCCCGCGAGACGCATAGTCTTCACCTGCGCGGCCAGGAGCCGCGTGAACTCGGCCGGAGACGAGCCGACCGGGCCGAGCCCCAATTGCCCGAGGATGGCGAGCACTCCGGTTGCGAAGTCGCTGTAGGCGGCGAGAGCGGCGTGATCGCAGATGTTGAGCCTCGACTTCGGCATCACTCCCGACTTGCAAGGCAGATATACGACCGCTTCGCGTAAGGGACTATTCGCGATAACATCGACAGGCTATGAAGCGGAACTTCACAATCCGGCAAGGCGCGCTCGACGGCGTCGAGACGTTTCTTGCGGTGGCGATGCACCGCAGCTTCCGCCGTGCGGCGGCGGCCCTTGGGGTCTCGCCGTCGGCCGTCAGCCAGGCGGTTCGGTCGCTCGAAGCGCGGGTCGGCGCGACGCTTCTCGCGCGCACCACTCGGAGCGTCGGCCTGACCGAGGCCGGCCAGCGCTTCCTTGAGCGCGCCCGGCCAGCCTTCGAGGAGCTCGTCGCCGCCGGCGAGTCGGCGCGCGATCTAGGACGCCGCCCCACCGGTCTGTTGCGCCTCTCCGTTCCCCGGGCGGTCGTCCCGTTGATCCTGGAGCCGATGCTCGCCTCGTTCTGCCAGGCTTACCCCGAGATCGAGCTGGAGATCGCCGCAAGCGCCGAGATGGTGGACCTCGTAGCGGGCGGCTTCGATGCCGGTATCCGTCTCGGCCAGTTCATCGCGCCCGACATGGTCGTCGTACGGCTGACGCCGCCGTTTCCATTCATGGTCGTCGCTAGCCCCAACTATCTGCGCCAGCGGAAGCGGCCGCAGCGCATCGACGATCTCCGTGACCATGCTTGCCTGCGCTTTCGTCGCTCGAATGGATCGATCGCGCCCTGGCACTTTATCGACGGCAACAATTCGGTCGAGGCAACCGTATCCGGACCGCTCATCGCAAACGATTATCCCACGCTCCTCGGAGCGGCGCGCCAAGGACTTGGACTTGCACACATGCCCGGCCCGCTCGTTAAGGACCCGGTTGCCGATGGTCGATTGGAAGCGCTTCTCAAGCCCTTTGCCGTCACCACACCTGGGGTCTTTCTCTGCTACCCGGACAAACGCCAAGCCTTGCCGAAACTGCGTGCCTTTATCGAGCACATGAAGAGCCGCTCGGACGGTATCGGCAAAACCAGCATTCGCACTAGACGCTGATCTAGTCAGTCACTCCGCCGTCCGTGCCTTCTGCCGAGCCTGCTCTGTTCTGAGTTCGCGTCCCAATGTCCGCTTGGCACATTCTCGAAGTGCGGCCTGCCGCGAGTGATCGCCGCTTAGGGCCGCAAAGCGGACTCTGACGGTCCCCTTCGAGACACGCTTATCTGGCACGCTCAATTAAGTTCGAAATGCTCGATCGACGCAGTAACTGCGGCCGATCGGTGCCGGAGCTATATCTAGTACTCGTATATATTTCAATGACTTATGACATATAACCGCGGCCCTTATCGTGCCGTTCAACACCATAGCGAGGCGTAAGGCGGGATAGCGCGGCCGGTTGTCACGGGCGCCCATCGAGCAGCGCCGGGAGATCATGCGAGAGGTGTCGGCGATGCAACAGGAACTGGATCGCCGCGCGGTGGCCATCGGCCACAGTGATGCGAGGATCCCGGCCAAGCTGAGCCGACACGGTCGCCGCATTCATCCTCAAACGGCGATGAAATCTGCTCGATTCACGCGTGAGATCGATGTAGTCAACAGCCTGCCGGCGAGATCGAGCGACATGCTCCTTCCCAAGATCGCCGCATAATTAGGAAGCCGCCGTCGGAGGGGCCGAGAGAGAGGGGGCATCGCAGATGTTCGCGGTTTTTGGGCCCGGCACCCGGCTGATGAATTCCCTCAAGTATCCGGCCAAGTTCGGCTTGATCGGATTTCTAATCGCCGTCGTCGTCAGCGTCCTGGTCTTCGAGCTCGTCACCAACAGCGAAAAGACCATTGCGTTCACTGAAAAGGAGCTGGTCGGAATCGACGTGCTGAAACTGACCCGGCACGTGCTGGAGCAGGCGCAAAAACTGCGCGCAACGCCACCGATGACGACCGCGAGCTCGCTCGCCGGAACGATCCGGTCGATCGACGATGTCGAGAACACGCTGGTCGATACCTTGAATCTCTCGCAGGCCTGGGCCAGCAGCAAGAAACAGCTCGAAGGCTTGATCGCTCCCGGCCAGGCGCGGAGCGGCCAAGCCTTCGACGAGGCCATCGGCTCGGTCGTCCAGTTGATCGTCACCACCGCCGACAATTCCTACCTGACGCTCGATCCGCAGCTCGACAGCTACTATCTGATGGACACCGTCGCCACCCAGCTGCCGAAGCTCGCCGAAACCGCGGCGCGCATCGACGCCGTCGTGCGGCGAGCCATCGACGTGGGGCAGAGCGCAAGCGACGAGCGACGGGAGCTGATCGTTCTTGCCGCCACGCTGCGCGACGCCGTCGACGGCATCAAGCGCAACCTGACGATCGCCGATGGCTTCAACCCCGCATTGGGCAGCAACAGCCGCGGGGCCGGGGGCTCGAAGCCGGATTCTCTGCCTACCTGACCAAGCCGGTCCGCCGGGCCACGCTGTTCCGCGCATTGGCCGAGGCCTCCGGGCGCAGCCAGAGAAGCGAGGCGCTCGGCCCTGCCGCCGACATCGCCGATGCGGCGACGCCTGACCGCAACGCCGCCTTGGCGTCCGGCCAGCTTATCCTGGTCGCCGAGGACAACCCTACCAACCAGATGGTGATCATGCGCCAGCTCGCGCGGCTCGGCTACGCGGCAGACCTCGCGGCGGACGGAGGCCGGGCCCTCGATCTGTTCAGCGCGGCGTCCTACGGGTTGGTAATCACCGATGTGCACATGCCGAAGATGGACGGGCTGGAGCTCGCTGCCGCAATCCGCGAGCTGGAGCGCAACGGGGATCGCCGACGGGTGCCGATCGTGGCGCTCACCGCCAACGTGCTCGGCGGCGAGGCCGAGCGCTGCCTTGCCGCCGGCATGGACGACTATCTCGGCAAGCCGGTGGCGCTGGCACAGCTCCAGGAGGCCCTGGCCCGGTGGCTGATCAGGGCGATGCGCGCCGAGCCCACGCCGGCCAGGCCACCGCCCGTTGCGGCCGCCAAGATCCTCAACCTCGAGCGGATGCAGGAGATCATCGGCACCATCGACGCCGACGCGGTGGCGCTGCTCCACCGCTATGTCGAAAGCACCGCGCTCCTCCTGACGGAAATCGATCGCATGGTCGCTGCCCGCAGAGCAGACGACGCACTCGAGGCGGCGCATGCGGCGAAAGGGGCTTCGCTTTCGGCGGGGGCCGAGGAGCTCGCCGCATTGTGCGCCGATCTCGAGACCGCCATGGAAGTCGCGGCGTGGGACGATGCCGCCGCGCTGCAGGTGCGGCTTGGGCCGGCATTTGCGCGGGTGAGAGATGCGGTGCTGCGGCTCGAGGCGTGAGTCCTATTATTTGATCCGCTACAATCCGTGACTCCGGGAATACGCGCTTGGCGCGGGTGACCTCCATCCGGCGAGAGCGCCGTCTCTCGGACGATAGATTTCGACCTTGAGCGGGTAGCACTTGGCCGCATCGTCGGAGTGGCTGGAACCGCAATCTCCGCCCGGGCAGGCCGACAGCGCGCCCAGCAGGTCGATCTCGGCGAAGAATTCGATGAAGTCGCCGGGTCGCGCGGGGCTTGCCTTCATGAAATACTTGTGCGTGTCGCGCATGTAGCCGGTGCACATGAAGACGTTCATCACGTCGTGAACGTGGAGCTCGGCTTCCTTCACCGGCAGCTTCCGCTCGGCTGCAAGCGCCCGCGCCAAATTCGAATGGCAGCAGTGATGGTACTCGGTGCCCTTGAGCAGAACATTGGTGTAAGGGTCGCAGCGCGTGCCGATCACGTCGTGCACGCCGGCCCCGTCCTCGTCCCAACCGTACCAGTCGAGCGTGTCGTGGGTGATGGTCGCCATCGGCCGCAGGCAGGGCAGCGTGCTCCACAGCCTGTCGCCGGTGCTGACATGGGTGGCATGCAGTGCCCTGGTCTTGCCGCTGAAGAACCGCTCCGACAGGTCGTGTGCGTTCCACAGATTGAGATCGCCAACCTGGGGGCCTTCGACGCTGACGATGCGGAAGAAGTGTCCCGCAGGTACGGTGAAGGCTCTTGCTTCGCGCGGCGGAACCAGGAGCTCGGCGTGCTTCGATGCCTCGCCGCGCGCTCCGGCGTAGAACGCCGCATCGAATGGCGGCAAGCGCTCGACCGCATAGGTCACGATGGGTCTCACTTGGCGCCGAGCCGCCGCATCCGGTGGTCCTGCCGTCCGAGCCGACTTCGTCATCGTCGTCACTCCTGCTATTGCTCGTCGCGCGTGCGCTCGTCCCACGCCGCATCCCGAAGCAAATATCCTACACTCCGTGCGGGTCCCGCGAGCAGAGTCTCTGCATGGGCTGAAGACTGCGTAGGAGGCGCATGACCATGCTCAACGACGACACCAGCCAAGGCTGGCGACCGGGGCCGCTTCTGGAAGCCAGCGCGCTGCCGGCTGCCTGCTACACCTCAGACCGGTTTTTCGCAGCCGAGACGGAGGCGATCCATCGGCGCAACTGGTTTTTCGTCGGGCTTGCCTCCGAGCTCGCTCGGTCGGGCGCCTACCGCGCCATCGAGACGGTCGGCGGTCCGGTCATCGTGCTCCGCGATGGGTCGGGGGCACTCAGTGCCTTCGCCAATGTCTGCCGTCACCGCGGCTCAATCCTGCTCGAAGGCAGCGGCGAGGTTCGGGCGATCACCTGCCCCTACCATGGTTGGACCTATCGTCTCGACGGAACCCTCGCCGCCGCCCCCGCCATGAAGCAGACGCTCGGCTTCGAGGCCGCGCAGCATGGGTTGCGGCCGATCCGTCTCGAAACCTGGCAAGATCTCGTCTTCCTCAACTTCGATGCCGGAGCGCCGAGCCTGATCGAGCATCTCGGCGACATGCCGGAGCAGCTCGGCTGCTACCGGTTCGATCGCATGGTCTGCACCTGGCGACAGGAGATCGATTGCCGCTGCAACTGGAAGCTGCTGGTTGAGAACGCTCTCGAGAGCTATCACACCGGCCTTGTCCATGCGCGCACCGTCGGTGCCCAAACCTCGGTGACATTGGCGACGAAGGGGCAATGGATTGCGCTCCAGGTGCTGAGCCAGACGAGCGTCGCCGTGCTGACCGACCGGCCGCCTCTGCCGCCGATCGAGGGCCTCACCGATCAGGCGCGGTTGGGCACATATTTCACGATGGTCCTGCCGGCGACGCAGTTTGCCTGCGCCCAGGATTGCATGTGGTGGCTCACCATGCGTCCGCTGGCGCCGGACCGCACCATGCTATCGCTCGGCGGATGCTTTCCACGTTCGACGGCGGAGCGGCCGGATTTCGCCGAAGCAGCGAGGCTCTACTACGATCGCTGGGCGCGCGTTGCGGCGGAGGATGTCGGCATTCTCGAAAGGCAGCAGCGCGGCCTCGCTTCGATCCTCTACAGGCCCGGCCGGCTATCCTGGCGCGACGATCTCGTCCACGCCGTCCATGAATGGGTCGCGGCACGGGTGCCGGCGGCGATGGCTGAGATCGGGGCCCAAGCCGAACATGGCGCGCCGCCGTCTGCTGGGGCCGGTTGAGCCCAGGCGCCCAGACCGGCGGGCGGTCATTCGCCGATCTGGTCGATCTCCTTGAAATGGTCCCCTTCGACCAAGTTGACGAAGATCACCGCAGACGTATTGTCGCCCTTGGCATTCCATTGGATGGGCTTCGCGTAGGCGACGCCTTGGAATGAGATCGGCTTCATCGCCGCCAGCACGTCCGCGCGCGTTGGAAGTCCGCCCTTCGCCTTGGCAGCCGCCTCGATCGCCGTAATGAGAACGCGAGCCGAGTCATAAGAACTTGCCGCATAGTTGTTGATCGGCCCGTATTTCGCCGTATATGCGGCTGCGAACTCCGAAGAGCCAGGCACCTTGCCGAGCGCCGGCGCCGCCGAGAGCACGCGCACCCCATCGCCCTTGAGCGCGGCGCCCGCCGAAGGCTTTATGAAGCCATCGACGCTCCAGCAGCCATCGCCACAGGCAAAGAGCTCGTTGCGGCCCTGCGCGCGCATCTCCTTCAAGATCAGCGCACCTTCCTTGATGCCGGCAAAGAAGAGGACATCGAGCTCCTTCGGCAGTTTCCTTACGAGATCGCCGAACTCGGTGTCGCCGACGGTGACCGAAGAGCGGGTCAGAACGGCGCCGCCGTTGGACGCAAACCCGGCTGCAAAGCTGTCCGCCAAACCCTTTCCATATTGCGTGCCATCGTCGATGACGACGGCGCGGCGCTTGCCCATGGCTCCCAGATACCTCGCCAAGCTCGGGCCTTTGCGATCATCCCGGTTGGTCAACCGGAAGACGTTCGGCAGACCGTTCTCGGTCACGCCCGGATTGGACGCCATCGGCGTGATCATCGGCAATCCGCAGCCCGCATAGACCTTTGACGCCGCGATCGTCACGCCGCTGTTCACATGGCCGACCACGCCGAGAATCTCAGGCGCCTCGCAAAAACCCTTCGCAACCACCTCGCCCTTGGCGTTGTCGGCCGTGTCATCGGCGATTTCGGCCGCGATCATCGCGCCGAGAACGCCACCTGCCGCGT
>WNFI01328398.1_pt1 | contig 10951 bp, 11 predicted proteins | sample 5400471 | NCBI WGS metagenome assembly WNFI01 (sample SAMN13153348, study PRJNA577476) | soil metagenome | isolation source: 100 cm saprolite on Douglas fir-dominated hillslope | place: USA:California | collected 2013-09-17 | reverse complement strand
CGATAGGTTATCTCATCGACTTTGATCCGCGAACACCAACTTCATTAGCAGATGGCACCATTTCCCCCCCCCTTCCCAAACTCTTAAAACGGTATATCCTGCGTTCTAGGACACGCGTAGCAGATGTCAGTGACCAGTATAGGGTTTATGCATACTGGGATTACTCTATCACAGACAAAATCCCCAAACCACCAAAATGGAGATGGAGTAAGAGTAGTAGCGTGGAACCGATCAGGAATGATGATGCCATTGACCACGCACAACTTTTAGAAGAGCTAAAGTCTAAGGGCGTCACCGGAAGCTGGGACCTTCGGGCTCCAAGAATGGGCCAGAGATTAATCGTACCAAATGAGGCATCTCTGTGTATGTGTGTCTATTTGGTCACTTTGCTCAATAGCGCTGAATATTATTATGAAAGCCTTGTTATCAGGTGCTCCTGAGGTTTCCGAGGATGATTATACACTACATAGAATCAGGAATGGTGTGCCAGAGGGGATGATTGACATGGCCGATGGACTTCCAATGGAGAGGATTGCCGACATGATGGGAGGAGGTTTGTCCGTGTCTTGTTTCCTTTACCAATGACCTTATCTGAATAGTTCTGGGATAGTTGACTTCCGCAAAGGTTGTTATGTCGGCCAGGAGCTGACTGTTCGAACATACCACACGGGCCTTATCCGGAAACGTGTGGTCCCTGTGAAACTGAGTCCCAAATCTGGGACAGAATCTTCGCAGTAAGTCTAAGTATTAATAGTGCGAATTGTGTCTAAGCATCTCGAAGATCTGCACCACCTCCCGGGCTTTCTATCGTCCCGGCATCAGTGACATCCGCTCCGAAACCACGCTCCCGAGGAAAAGGCACACTCCTTTCCACGATTCGTACGCCCTCATCGTCACAGCACTCTGTGGGACTGGCTTTGGTTCGGCTGGAGCACCTAGAGGCAGCAGAGAGGGGACAAATCTCCTTGGAGGTTCAAAGCTCACCGAATAACCACGGTGACTGGGACGTGGTGCCAGAGAGGCCTGATTGGTGGCCAGTTCAAGATCAGTAGTCTGTAGGGCAGTCATAAATCTCGCTCATTAGATTGTGTACACGAAGTGACGAGTCTACAATGCCATATATTAAACAACGTGCAACCGGAAATTAACTTTTTTGAGGTTGAATAGAAGTTCACAGGTCTACTACAATCGAACATTCTTGGGAATTTGCTTCTGCGCCTGTCGGACACCCAAATCTGCAAGGACATCCTCGGCTGGATGGGAATCACGTATGAGTCCCGATACGACAACGATCGCATGTAATGTACGTACCTCCTCCCAGGATAGCATCAAATGGAATCGTTCTGTGGTACAACTCAACTGATGAGCCAAGGCCACTTTGGGTAATCTGCGGAAGAGAGAATGAATGCATTATTGGGAGATGTGAAGTTGTAGTCGACTTACTCCGCGGCCTCCGAAAAGCTGACGAATGAATGGGAGCGTCAGGAGACGGTGGTGGCGGGTTATTTGAAAACTCATACCTGGGTGGCATCACGAGCCGTCTCCTGACCCGCGGAGGTGCAGTACTGCTTCAAAAGTGCGATTGGGCTAAAGTAACCCAGCAAGAGTGATTGCGTTGATATGAGCTTTTGCAACGCATGAACGGAGGCAAAAAAACGCACCCAGCCAGATGTAGAGATTGCTGAGCATAGCTCTAATGGGTAGTTAAACTCGTTTAGTACTATCGTTTCGAGTTAGGGAGACATCGCAGTCATACCATATTCTGCATCTGGTACGCTGTTGAGTGCGAATCCAACGTAAGTATGAAACCGAGGACGTGAGGGCGAGCTTACTAATGTGCTCAAGCCATGTTTGACAAGCCTCCACGCGGGAGATCATCTGTGCGATCCTAGTAAATCCAATCAAGCTATATTCACGCCTTCCGAGAGCTGCTCGGTACGTACTTGGCACGAACAACAGGCTGCTCGATCAAAGATTTGCCGAAAACGATACGCTGGTTCACCCATCTGAGAGGTTTAGACAATTTCAAGTATGCATCACACGGATAATAATGAAACCCACCTCAGTGTTTCATCAACGATATTTCTCTGCATTTGAACGGCGTTCGTCGTCATACCCCAACGCTCGTGATTGAAATTGCTGAGGACAACCTTAAGACCTTGATCGACAACCCCGAGAGTGTTCTCGACTGGGACTTTGACGTCATCGAAAGTGATGTAGGCAGTGCCTGCAGTAGTAGAATATGAGGTCTTAATTTGCTTCGTTTCTACGCCAGGGCCGCGCTCGATGAGGATCATGGTGAGACCACGCTTATATCGGATGACAATTTAGTTTGAGTCCATGAGTCCCTTCTTAACAACGCACTTTGCTAGTACGGCACGCCGTCTGATGGAATAATTGAGAAATGAGACGTCAAAATCTCGTGAGATTGCAACTCACGGAGAAGTAATCCGAGAATTGACCATTCGTGATCCACTTCTTCGTACCGTTGACAATCCAGAACTTCTTGTCAGGCGTGAGCTTGGCTGTACATCTTAACCCAGCGACATCACTGCCAGCGAAGGCTTCTGAGATGGCCAGCGAGATATATTTCTTTCCAGAGACAATCTCAGGTACGACCTTATCTCTGACCTCTGGTCTGGCGAAGTGGATAACGGGGGGGAGACCGATGAAGCCGCCTCCCAAGCAACCGTCGATGAATGATCGCTGTCCCGAACGAGAAACTTCTTGGTTGAGAATAAGCTCATGGAAGGAGTCGAAGGTCTCGGGAGTAAGGCCAGACATCAGAGTCAGACCCTTCAACTTCAAGTGAGGACCCGGGCCAAACCGCATCGCATTGACGCCACTCTTGCTTTGTAGGAGTTTGTGTTACAGACACATTCAACAACAATCGAGGTATACCAGGGGATGCCACTTACGCCATTTGATCGACCACTTCTTGGGAGATCTTAGAGCCAGTTGTCTCGCATCGTTTGGCTTCAGGGATGAGTACTTCGTCGCAGAACCGGCGAAACTCCCTCTGTAAGCGGTAGTGACTCTAAACAGATGAGCATTTGGGTCAGGTAATCTTCAGGTGATCTGGATTCATAAATTACCTCACTGAAGTAGGGGCTCTTGAAGCCTTTGCTGAGCCATTGCGGCTCTGAAAACGCGCAAGAGTATCGCCGTTAGCGTGGGAACAACTCTCCTCCGGTGAAACATACCTCCATAAGGCACTGGACTAAGCGATCCAGGCGGGGGTGGCCTGAATCTCTCTTTCTCTCCCTTAACCGTCCCAATCTGCAGGCGCTTGAACTGAGGCCTAAGAAGGACTTCACTTCTGTGCAGCGAATAGAAGATCTCGGTGGCATCCTGGCCCCCTACGATTCGAGTGATACATGTCTTAATTTGTCACCGGTGAAAGTTGGAGGGTATTTCACTCACGGACGTCGTCCTCGAGCAATACGGACTTCCCACCAGGATGCAGGTTCACAAATCTGGTTAGGTCGTATACCTTTGCATCAACTATGATCCACTAGGGAGCAACCGCGTCAAGAACTAGCAATACATTGACTGGTTTGACTCACGAGATCACCATCCCTGTTGTGCTACGCGTACCAAAGACATCAACAGAGCTGCTAACGTTGCACAGGCTAATGGTAGGTTGCACACCTGAGCGACCTCCTCTTTGGAATACTCTTTGAGCTGTCTAGAGGCCATTTCCTATAGGGATATAGTGATGCGACGTTCACGATGGTGGATACGAGAGTGTCTTGTAGTACTTCCGTTTGAGGGAAATAAGGGTGCCAGGCTAACCGGATCAAGCAAGTATCCGGTGGCTGTGTTGCAACCCGGTGTACCCAAGTGAATGTGCATGTGAACTTGACCACAGGGAAATGCGTTTGCCCACCAGTATCAAGTTGATGGAAGCCGGGTGTCGGGCTCCCCGGGTCCTGTTACGGTACCTTGCTAGGGCTGTGGTAGGCCAGGTTCAATCTCATGTGCAAAGCGCCAATTTTCAGAAAGCGCCCATTTTTTGTGATTCATTAGCGCCAAATTAGAGCTAAGAGGTAATCCCTTGCTGTTGCTCAGCCTCGTGGACAGGAATGTTGAACCAGATGTTGCCGAGTATTGATCAACAACCTGAAACGCTTTGGTTCTGAGCTGACCATCATATACATATCAGATATAGCGTGAGACTTGGACTATGGTTCATGAAGCACACGATGACAACTAATATTGCTGCGACTCATAAACATTGTCACAATAATAATTTTTCTCCTGTGTCAACTTCGAACGTCCGCTAGCTCCATGACTTTTAATTGATGGAGACGTTGAGAAATTGTTTCAGTGTGCATCTACCAGCTGATCCAACATCCAACTTCCCAGAACACCCGTCGAACTAGGGGGGCAGGATTTCCATTCGAACATTAATCTGAACTTTTTATTTCAAGCCAGAATACTACAATGGATTAAATATAAGCGGATTATATCTGCGCGCCAGTAAAGTATGGCAATGTCGGTGTAATGAGAAGTGTCTGCGATCCGAACCTCATTACAGGATACAAAGACAACAGTCGCATCGTCGTTCAAATTTCAGCCAAGAAGAAGAAGTGGTGTATGTGCCCGAAGAGATCCCAAAAAAATCGTCAATGTGTCCGTAAGTTTTAGAATGTGCAATTAAGAGATTATTACAATGTGGACCGCATCATACCTATAGAGTGGAGTATGCAAAGTGAGTCGACCGTTGAAACGAACACATGAAGAGCGCTTTGGTACTCACGAACTATTTCGTACATATTCCCAAGTCGATCTAATGCCCGGAGTAGGACATCCCTCTGTTCCTTGAGTTCATTGACAGTGACATTGACCTTTTCACCCCCGGGCTGGCTGTACATAGGGCCAGACGTTTTTAATCCAGGAAAAGCGATCGGTTCAAGAGAGGCGTAAGGATGCTGGGTATACGAAAACGAATCAGGTGAGATGGGGGATCCCGAATTTTGATCGTTGTGTAAGGATATGTGGGACTGAGCCGACGCATATGGTGCCTGGTATTGTTGATGATGGAGCAACTCGACTTGCGGTGGTTGGAAGGAGGCTGATGAATGAGATGTATCCTGAATGAATGACGAGGAATGCTGGCCGTAGGTCTGAGGCGATGGCATATGCGACTGGAGGAACGACGGAGTAGAGCCCACAGAGTTCTCAGTTAGTGCTTGCATCTCTTTTCCAAGAACTTGACAGGCGGTGACCCAGGGAAGCTAGATAAACATGCGTTCGGTAAAACGGAGCATTGGCAGAAAACCACAAGACTTACTCCAATCATCATATCCAGCTCGTCAAATACGTCAGGCTGAGCCAAAACAACGCCCGCCATTTCCGATATCTCCTTCGCCGCCTTCAGGGTTGGTTGGGGATCAAGAGACAAAGGAGTTTTACGCAGAGGAGCAAATGCATTACCGCCATCATCAGTACCGGAGGGAAGGGACGACGACTGAATGTATCTAGCCCAGTGTTCATCTCCAACGTTGGTAGCCGACCCTTCAACCGCTGGTGAAGACCAATGGGAAGGAGAAGATGTCAGGTGAACGGCGGTCGTATCTGGGGTGGGAGGAGCATGGGGATGAGACGAATAAAAGGACGAAACGGAGGTTTGTTGAGGAACGGAATACAATGTCGATGAATGGGCGTGCAAAGGGGCATTAGATGCGTTAGGGTTCAGTGGTGAAGACGAATGAGGAGCGTAGAAAGTTGAAGAAGAAGCAGCCGTCAAAGAATGATTGGGATTCGAAATTGGTGAGTGGGAAGAATACGAATGCTGAGATTGTCCAGATGAGGAGGGAGGGGATGGAAGGAACTGAGTAGAAGTCGACATGGGAGCGGGGTAACTTGTGTGCGAAATACCGCTCTGTCCGCCGTGCCCGGAAGAAACAAAGTTGTAGTCAGGGATGGCCGTTCCTGCTCCTGTACCTCCTGCAAGGTCATGATACTGCTGATGCAGGCCTCTCGTCTGGGAATGGTGACTCTGAGTGTGGAATCCTGATTGGTCAAGGCCGCTGGTTTCTCCGCCCACGTGTTGCTGAAACAGGCCTTGAGGATGTCCTTGTTGTCCCAGCGACGTCATAGCTGGTGCATTCTGCTGACTCACTTGAGGCTGTCCAGCTTGTTGATGCGAGTACTCATGGGGGGATCGTGGGCCTCGAGGACTACCGTCAGTTTCTGTTACAATCCCAAACAAAACTTGGCTGATTGAACCCAGGTGAATCGACGCCGCTTTAACAACGCAATGAGCAAAAAGCAACGCGGCGGTCCTCCGTGGTTTTCGCTGGGTGTCGAGCGGTGTCCCAGCAACTTGGGTTTGAGCCATTGGATGCGACAAGGAATACGACGAGGAAGCGGGCGATGGTCCCGATTGCCCGGATAATTGAGGCGGCGAGACGCTACCTTGGCTATACTCCGTGCGAAGCTGAGTGTGGCCATGTCCGACGGATCGGCCCCTCAAGTGCTGAACAGACATGGACTTGTGAAGGGGGGGTGGACTTGTAGCTGTCCTCAAAGCTGAGGGTGCTACTCCACCGCCGAACATGATGGGAGTGGACAAAGCAGGGGAGGATGCGGAGGAAGATGGGAAGTAAGCATACGTGGAACTCAATGGGGAGCTACCAGAAGCGGAGTAGGTGTATATCGCCGACCCAGAGGACGAGGGAGAGGGTATGTGCAAATTTTGAAGATCAAGGATATTCGTGTCAATGACCATACCTGATGACTGCCCAGTGACCTCAGAGTACGAGGAAGACGAGGAGGAGGGCGTTTGATGATGGTGATAGTGGCGTGAAGCGAGGGGCACATGTGGAGCTACGGCCGTCACCGTTGAATCTCGCAAATTGGACGAAAGCTCCAGACTGGGGAGCCATTCAGTGATACGTTGCGCTGTATCCCGAAGATTCTCGTAGTCTCGAGTGAGACCAACCAAATCCGCTTCCGTTCTCGACTCTAGAAACGTCCACGTCAGCTTCTACGGTATGTATTTCAAAGAAAAGCTGACTGACCTCCAGAGGGTCGTCGAGAGATAGAGGAAGTCTCCTGAAGTCGCATAACTCCCTCCAATAGGAAAATTGAAACAGATCTGAACGTAAGCTCAGTCTTCGTAGGAAGGAAGTGGTTCAATGCTGGCATCGTGGAGATCCAGGCTGAGGAAACATTGTATTCAGGGCGTCGAGGCTAGCACAAATTCATAATGCGATATGAGTTCTGGAACGGGTTCAACTGAATGAAGAATCTGGACTTACTATACCCCATTCTTCAGGCGGACGTGGCCAGGGTGTCCAAATAAGCTAGATAGGAGTTAAGAACATGTGAGCGGAACCGAATTGGAAGAACATACATCGTCCCTTAGAGCACTCATTGTTCCATAAACGAGAGCGGCATACTTGTTCAAGACGAACACATTCCAAAACAAACACGCTCGCTCTTCGACTTCTACCCGATCCCTGGGAGCATCAATCAACATTCTCGCTTCGCGGTTGCCGACAGTTCGGTCAGAGACATCCAATTCATTCAGTTTGCATGCTCCTACGAAGCCCGCGAGACCAGCGCTATGGTATTGCGCTTCGGAGATGCGCCCCGTAGCAAAGTAGTAGTACACAAGGAGCGAAGTGGCGAGAAGGAAGTCGTGCAATCGATCAGCACAGTTAAGCGAACTTTCAAGTGCCAACCGTGTGAACTGAAGCAGACGAGATAAATCCCTTGGTGTCGGCGAATTTGAGCCCTGGGGTGTTTCGGAAGATCGAGAGGAACGTTGCTGAGGGAGAGACGGAAGACGTGAAGCACCCCGAGCCGTCATGGCGCTCGGGCTGCCGTTCAGAGTGGCAAAGTGACACCCGAGAAGTAATACAGCATTCATCAACGCGGGGTGAATCAGCTTTTCACCACCATGCTCGCGCGTAGGTGCGGAATCGGTGGCCATATCATCTTCATATTTCGCCCAACGATCATCAGAACGGTCCGAATCACCCTCAGACATATCTGGGACATGAGACATACCATGCCCGTGGCGACGGCGATTGGCCCTTAGAGAGGCCAAAAACGCACGCGAAAAGCGTTCCTCGTCAATCTCGTATCCACAACGATGCCGATATCGCATGAAGACGTCGAACCTAAGAATCCGAAGAAATTAGGTCATAATTATGACGTGAAGACAAGAAAGGATAATAGGAGATAGTGAAAACCGTTTGAAAACGAAAAGCCATTCACCCAAGGAAGGAAGCGGCGAAAATAGGAGAATAGGGGAAATAGAATAGTGCACGAGGGCGCGCGTAAAAGAGGGATATGACTTACATTTCTTCGCTCCATGAGGGCAATGGAACATCTCCTTGTAAAAGCCTCTGGGATAACGGTGATCCGGCCGAAGGTGGTAGTGGTGGAGGGGAGGTGGAGAACGAGCTCGCGATGGAGGGGACGTCGGGAATCTGCGAGATTTTTGAAATAGATCCAACCTGGCGGGTTTGATCGTCGTCCATCAACAATTCCTCGTCATGGCCGAGGGGGCCGACCGAAGATCCAGGGCAAGATGGGGAGGAGGATTCATCGAGGTAGGTACCTAATGTACTGGAATGGGAGGAGGTGCTAATAGCAGCCTGGAGACGTCCAATCTTGTCTTCGAGGAGGCGTATTTGAGCACGTAGAGTCTCATTCTTGGAGCGAGGAGGGGTCTTTGGCTTCTTGACTTTGGGTGGGGGAGGTTGGGGGAATTCGCATTGGTCTGCTGTCCCGATACGTATGCATGGACCGCAGACGGGCTTGACGCCATCGCATCGCTACAAAACGAGCAGGGCGCGTCAGAAGGCTGGACGCGGAGGAGAAGAGGATAGGCAACAGACCTTTTTTCGTTTCTTGCACTGCAAGCAGGCTGCACCACGATCGAGGACGGAATACTCATGGTGATGGGAGCTGCCTCGCATAGAGGGACGGAGGGCGCAAGGGCGGAACGGGAGAGCGAGGGGCCATTTGGAGTTGTAGGCGGGATCTATATAGGTGCTGGATGAGATTAGTCGCGTACCACGGAGATGGAACTGCGCGAGGGCAATGCATTCCTCTTTTTTACTGAATTGAATGAATGATACTTTCCCAAACTTGGCGAACTGAATTAACCACCGCCGGCACCCGAAAACGACCCTTAGTGTATGCTGAGGTAAGCAGATGTGTACTAACGCTGTACCCGAAACGTCTCCACATGCCGATTCCAGCACCCGAAATCGCCGGAAAGAGACTCAGCACGGCATTGGACCATGAGTCAGTCTGAGCGAGCACACCAGCACAGCCTCCCGCAGTTGGCTCACGAGTTTCATATTACCTCTAATCTTACGTCCAAGGAACAATTGAAGATCATACCAACACTTGATGCACCCCAAACGCTTGTACGTCCTTGATCTTCTCCATGAATGATCAACTTTGGTTCGCAACCTTTGCCAGATGAGTACCAGCACGTGCACTTTCCTCTTTCGTCGGCGGTATTACCGAGATAGATCCGTTTTCTGCAACCCTTTGTTGGTATATACTCCTGATAAGCGAAAAAGCCCCCAAACGACCATTTTAATATTTTTTGCTACCGTGTTCCAGTATTTTCCTGCGCAGCACAAAGCGTGGAGCGTCGCTTTCTGAATGGGTCACGTGAAAGGAGCTAGCTTTACCTCCGGCATATTCCTTTCCTTCATATGGATGTGCTGACAAAGCATCGGGCCCCTGGGGTTACAACCATTTCGTCATATCTTGGACAGAGCAAATTCCGGCTCGTGTCCCGGTATCCGTATATGGATGAGACATGGATGGCGTTGTTGTGTCATGAACACCCGGTCCGACGTCGCGATGGCCTCTGTACACTATCGCTCGACTATGAGCAGGTCCAAGTCCCACACTACACTCCCTCTGCAGGGCCATAGGAATTCTGTCGCAACAGAAAATATAGTCCCTGCATTCCCGTCATGATGTCGTGCATATATGGCTTGGGAAGGATGAGATGTTCCATTCTGTGTAACCGTCCTTGGTTACTGGCCCACAAAAGTCAATTGATTGATAGGCCTGCAATCAACTTGGCCGCTGCAGGCAACTTGGCGTAGCTCGTTCTCTTCTCTCTATCCAGTTCGCTTTCTATTCGGCTGATACACCCGTTCCATGGTGACCCTCCTAGGGAACTTTATTTTCTGGGGTCTCTTTTGCAACATTTACGTCTTCCACTACACTGACATATATCTGCTTGGCAAGGCATCTCAGCAGTCTCCTCCGGTGGTCAATAGATTTCCCGCTCAAACATTGGTGCTGAATAGAAGAATCCCCCCCCCTCGATAGATTCTGACTGTGTATTGTGTCGTTGGGAGGACTCAACCTGTAACAGCAGTCCACCCCCCATTTCTCACGCGATACGAAATCACCGAGGTTTTGGAATGAGATTGCCTGCTTTGAAAGAGCTCTTTTACGTTGTTTCGCAGAATCCTCTTTCATCTGGCCCTAGTTTGAATCAGAGCGACATGGATCTCCCGACCCTGTCAGGGTGTGGCCGAGCTATTGGGAAGGTTCAGAAGCAGCGCTATTACTCACCTTGTGCTTCGTGGCGACGGGGCACCTAGCTTACGGCAAGGTAGGTCATAACTTCCTCGTTCAATCCCTTAGTACGTGCTCGGTCCCGACTTGTACGCCCAACTCCCATCGTTCTCATTGCTTCCTTTCATCCCTTTGTCAATGAGTAACAATAAGAGAAGCCCCAACTCAAACCTTCCCTCCCCCTTTCACACGAGATACGTCGGGGCGTCTCCAGGTCATACCGCGCAAAGTCCTCACTCATAAGATATGCCCCCCTTCTGGCCCTGGCTTATGTTCCTCGTCTGCCTTTGGTTGACCGGACAAGCTTCCGCAATGCCGAAATCATATCGCCAGAAAGAGCAACACGACGCCTTGATCGGCGAAGATCGTCGTTTTG
>WNFI01019112.1_pt1 | contig 10951 bp, 10 predicted proteins | sample 5400471 | NCBI WGS metagenome assembly WNFI01 (sample SAMN13153348, study PRJNA577476) | soil metagenome | isolation source: 100 cm saprolite on Douglas fir-dominated hillslope | place: USA:California | collected 2013-09-17 | reverse complement strand
AGCACGTTCCGGCGCGTTGGCCCTCACGCGGCATGATGCGGTTCATCCGCCGGGCGGCGCGAACCGCCGGGATAGCGATCCCGGGGCGCCACCCACCTGGCGCCGCGCTGAAAATCAGCGCCGGAGCAAGGCCATATATGCCATATATAGAGAAAACTGTGGCGAAGTCACAGCAACCTCGCGCGACGGCTTGACGCGCAGCCAATCACCAACTTGTGGGCAGGCTTTTGAGGCCACGCAGCACAAAGGTCGGCCGCCATTCCGGATTCTCGGCGTCATCGAGCCGCAGCTCCGGCAGCCGGCGCAGCAAGGTCGCAATCGCGATTTCCGCCTCGATCCGCGCAAGCTGGGCGCCGAGGCAGAAGTGAATGCCGCCGCCAAAGGACAGCGGCCGCACATTGGGCCGGGTGATATCGAGACAATCCGGCCGGTCGGGATAGACCGCCGGATCGCGGTTGGCGGAACCCAACAGGCAGAGCACGCTTTCGCCCTTCGGGATTTTCTTGCCGCCGAGATCGTCGATGTCTTCCAGCGCTACCCGGCCGCTCATCTGTACGGACGAGTCGTAGCGCAGGAATTCTTCCACGGCGTTCGTCATCAGCGCCGGATTGGCCTTGAGCAGCGCAAGCTGATCGGGATTGCGGTGCAATGCCAGCAGCCCGTTTCCGATCAGATTGACAGTCGTTTCGTGCCCGGCGCCGAACAACAGAATGATATTGGCGGTCAATTCCTCGTTGGAGAGCTTGCTGCCGTCTTCCTCGGCCTGCACCAATTGCGTCGTCAGATCGTCTCCGGGAGTGTGCCGTCGCAACTCGAACAGCTGCTGGAAATACATCTGGGCCATCGCATTGCCGGCATTGGCCCGCTCGATTTCGGCCGGCGACAGCGGCACCGGATCGAGCAGGCGCCCGCCATCGCGCGAACTCTTGTAAAACTGCTCGCGGTGGTCCTCGGGAATTCCGAGCATGTCGCAGATGATCGTCACCGGCAGCCGGAACGCAAAATCCTCGATCAGATCCATGTGGCCCTGACCGACGATCGCATCGAGCGTTTGATCGACGATCTGCTGGATGCGCGGACGCATGTCCTCGATCCGGCGCGCCGTGAACGCTTTTACCACCAGGCCGCGCAAGCGGGTGTGGTCGGGCGGGTCCTGCTGCAGCATCCAGTGACTCATGCTGCGAAAGACCGGCTGCTCCATGATCTCCGGCCCATATCGCCGCACGGTGCGGTCGACGAAATCCTTGCCGAAGCGCTTGTCGCGCAGCACGAGGCTGGCCTCGGCGTGCCGGCTGGCGACGAAAGCACCAAACGGCGTGACGTGCATCGGGTCGGTGTTGCGCAGCCGCTCGTAGGACGGGTAGGGATCGCGAATGAATTCCGGCGCCAGCGGGTTGAAAAGCGGCGCGGTCGTCGCGGTCTGAACATGCTCGTTCATGGGCGCCCTCGATGCGGTCAGATTCAGGCGATTAGCCCACAAGCCGCCGATATCGGCAAGGCCGTATGTGGCTGCTCTCGCTATCTGCCAGTAGTCCGGGCCTTTATCCGGTGCAACTGGCCCGCGACCGCCCGAATCTTGCCGGGGGACGCCATCCAGATCGCCGCGGCGGACAATCCGCTCACGCCAATACCGACCGCAAACGCGATCGTATAACTCCCTGAAAGGTCGTGCAGAATGCCCGTGATCCAGGGCCCCGCGGCACCTCCGGCGAGCGCTGCCAGCATGATGCTTCCGAAAATGCTGCCGTAATGTTTGCCCTGGAATATCTCGAGAACCACCGCGCCCATGATGGAGGTCAGGCCGTAGCCGAGCGCGCCCTGCGCCAGGACCATGATGTAGACCAGCAGTAGTGCCGGAACGTATTTCAGCGCGATCAGGGCCGCGAAGCAGATCGCAAAGCCCAAGCAGCTCGCGGCCCAGATCCATTCACGCCCCACCCGGTCGGAGACATGTCCAAGCAGGATCTGGCCGGGAATACCAAGCAGACTGACGGCACCCAGTGCCCAGACGGCTACGCTCGGGCTGAAGCCGATGTCGAGCAGATATTTGGTTTGGTGAACCTGCACCGCGTACCAGATATACAATCCGCAGAAATAGCCGAGCGATATCCACCAGAACCGTGCAGTGCGAAGGGCACGTTTCAACGTCCAGTCGGTTCCCGCCCATACAGGATCGAGGATATTCGATATCGGCTTCGCAGACGCCAATGGCGCGGCGTCGCCGTCCGGCTCGAGTCCGATGTCTTCGGGGCGCTTTCGCAGCAACAGATTGATCGGCGCCAGCACAACCAGAATCAGAATGCCCATCGCCGTGCAAGCCGTTCGCCAACCGGTCTGCTCGATCATGAGCTGTACCCAGGGCAATAGCGTCACGGAGCCAATTCCAACGCCGGCGAATGCAAGGCCCATCGCCAGGCCGCGGCGGCGAATAAACCAGTTGGGCAGGAACAACGATTGACCGGAGTAGCCGAGACAGACGCTTCCCGCGCCGACCATGACGCCGATCGTCAGATACAGGTGCCATGGCTGCGTGGTCAGTGGTGCCAGCAGCAACCCTCCCGCCATCAGCGCGACGCCCAGTTCCATTACGGCCCGCGGGCCGGCGCGATCCATCAATCGGCCGATTAGCGGACTGACCGCGCCGGAGACCAGAAACCCGAAGGAGAAGGCGCCCGCGGTGACCCCGCGCTCCCACCCGAACTCGTCGATGATCGGCGGAAAAAACAGCGAAAAGGCGGTGCGGGCATTGACCCCGATCGCCATGGTGACGAACGTCACGACGACGATGATCCAGCCGTAAAAGAAGTGAAGCCGCATCAGGTTTCGTATCGCGTGATTCCGGGGCGCGTCAATTACCCGAGAGGGAAGCAACCGAACCGGCCGTGGCTCCATCCACGCGCTCAGAGCAGCGGCGCGAGGGTAGATCGGACAGTTGGTCATGCCCGCCGCAAGCACACCGGGTCTTTGCGCGAACTATCGAATGCGGGTTCGGTATGAAAAACCTTGGTGCAGGTGGTCAGGATCAGCGCCGATTTGCTGCATTGCCATTCCACGCCGAGACCTGCATTGGAGAGCGGCGTTGAACGCAGCAACCCGATCGAAAGAGAAGCCAGTGCACCGCCGAGCGTTACGAACGCGACCATGAGCACGCGCTGCTTGCGGGTCCGCAATGGGCCAATCATTGCCGTCACTCCTATTCAGTGCCCAAAGCATAGGAGCGGGCCGCCCGTTTTTATGTAATCGAAGTCACATTTGGCGGATTTTCGGCATGCAATTCCCAGCCGCACGGTTCCCCATGCCAGACCAAATGAGCCGCGAGCAGGTTCACTGCCGAAGCACCGGATGGTCATTCAGCACATCTTCTCTGATTGATACTGCCTGAATCGCGCGAAACAGGATCCGCGCCGTCTTCAGATCGTTGGCCTTCACGCACAAGCTCACGATCTGGCGCACGGCGGAATCGCGCAACAAATCATCGGAAATCTTGATTGCGATTTCCATTGCAACCTTGGCGGCGCGTTCGAACCGTTCGGTCTCACGGTTGTTCTTCTTATCCGGGTGATTAGCAAAGCCGCCTACTTTTTCGGCACTGTCGGCAGCCGAACGGCAGATGTCGCGTATCCTGTGCGCCGCTTCAATATCGCCAATCGGCCATTGGATGTTTTCGTCCCAGATTTCCTTGCGCTTACGCTTACCCTTGCTGAACCACCACATTGCGATGCCCTGAATATCCGCAAGCATAGATGGCCGCGGAACAATTTCAACAATCAATCAACCCGAGCAGCCCTTCGATGTTCGGCCGCGCGCCGTGAATCTGTTTACTAGATACGTCGGCCAAGGCTGTGATCCAGCCCACCGCGGTTGGGGCGCCGACGATGAGCCTGTCCCGCGCCAGGCCAGCCAGCGCATTTGGCAGTCCTAAAGCAGTCATCGAAAGGAACCAGGGCGAGGAACAGGCGTTTTCAGCCCAGGTAGCCGATCGACAGAGGGGCGTCGCTATGCTCGAAGTATTGAAACACAGCGACCGGTCGCTCGCGGAACGCGCATACTGTCCGCCCGCGCCGAAGCCCCAACCGCACCCGCTGAAGCCGATCGCTCTGATCCGGACCCTGAAGCGCAACCCGCTTGAATGCTGGGCAACGGAGCACTTCGAACAACCGATCGTTGCAGGCGGATTGCCCGTGGGGCACGCGCTGCTGGTCCACGAGCTGAATGCGATCCGCCGGGTCCTGCTCGATAACGCCGCAAACTACCGGAAGGATCGGCTGCAACGCCGGGTGCTGTCGGCGGGGTTGAATGAAGGGTTGCTGAGCGCCGAGGGCGAGCAATGGCGTCTGCAACGGCGCGTTCTTTCCCTGATGTTCGCGCGCAAGACCGTGATGGATTTTACGCCTGCGATGATTGGAGCCGCCGAGGATATGATCGGTCGGTGGTCTGGTCTTGGCGACGAGGCAACAATCGACATCGCGGCCGAAATGGCAAGGCTCACGCTGGAGGTTCTCGAACGCACCATCTTCTCGGATGGGTTTGAATCCGACCCGGAAGACATCCGGACCGCCATGGTGACATATTTCAATACGATCGGGAAAATCAGCCCGCTCGACCTGCTCGGCGTGCCCGACTTTGTCCCGCGGCTCGGCCGGCTCCGCGTCCGCTCGACGCTCAAATTTTTCGAAGCCGAGGTTGATAGAGTCATATCGGTCCGCCGCCGGATTTTGGCCGAGCAACCGGATAAAGCGCCCCATGACCTTCTGACTCACCTGCTGGCGGCTCTCGATCCCGAAAGGGAGGAGCGGTTTACAGAATCTGAGGTGCGATCGAACATTCTCACCTTTATCGCCGCCGGTCATGAAACGACCGCGAATACTCTGAGCTGGTCGATGTTCCTGCTCTCGCAATCACCGGAATGGCGCGAACGGGTGGCGGCCGAAGCAGACCGCGAACTTACTGGGCCGATCCCCGGCATCGCCGATCGTCTGGTGGAAACGCGTGCGGTGATCGAAGAAGCCATCCGTCTCTATCCGCCGATAGCCGCGGTAAGCCGCGTTGCCCTGGGCGACGATGTCTTGAACGGGGAGCGCGTCAGGCCGGGATCGCTGATCGTCATCTCGCCCTATGTGCTGCACCGGCACCGCTTGCTGTGGGACAGCCCCGATGCGTTCGATCCGCAGCGTTTTCTCGGCAGCGCGCGAGCGGAGATCGATCGGTTCGCCTATCTGCCGTTTGGCGTCGGTCCCCGCAAATGCATCGGGTCGACGTTCGCCTTGCAGGAAGCGACGCTCGTGCTTGCCATGATCGCGAAGCAGTTTGATTTTCAACTGAAGCCGGGGCACGCCGTGTGGCCGACATTGCAGGTGACATTGCGGCCGGCGAACGGTCTGCCCATGATCATCAGGCAGAGGTCATCAAATGGCCCGCACCCTCACGGATTGGCTTCTCGCAGGGTATTACTTCATGAGGCGGCTGCGTCGTCCGACCATGCCTTAGCCTGCTCTCGACGCGGATCGTAATCCCAAAGATTTGAGCGCGTGATGCACTTGCCGCAATGGAAGAACGCCCGTTCGACGATGACGATCATCGCGAGTTCGGGCATACGGCCGTTGTCCATCATGGTGCTCCTGATATCCTGATCCCGAACGATCAGCGCCCGTCCGGCGACGCGAAGCGTCTCGCGATGACCGGGAACAAAGAAGATCAGGCCCACGCCGGGGTTCTGCAGCACGTTGTGGAAGGTGTCGACCCGGCGGTTGCCGGGACGATCCGGAATCGCAAGGGTCGTGTCATCAAGAGACCGCACGAATCCCGCGCGATCTCCCTTTGGCGACAGATCGACCACGCCGAGCGGATTGGTCGAGCCCACTACCACGAATGGCGATGCTGCGATAAAGGCCTGACAGCGGCGGTCGAGCCTGTGCAATATCTTGCTGGTGAGCCATCTGTTTGCAGGCCCGACAAGTCTTCTTAGCTCGCTTTCGGTCGTGATCACGTCACGAAACCGCGCAGCGGCCGGCGCCGCTTCCGTTGCGTCCATATCCACCGGTTATTTCCTCTGTCGAACGGACAGGATGAGATTCCCGCCCTTGGTCCCGAATTCGACGCTTATGGTGCCGTTGCGGCGAGAGTGCGCCCACAAATTGTCTTCTTTCGTGAAGGCAGTAGCATCACCGTGAGCAACGGACCGGCCAGCTTCCGGAACTTGTGTTCTCAGACCAATTCCGAATCCTGCATTTGCACCGACGTCGCTGACGTAATCAATTTACCGAGTTCGACGAAGTGCCGCTTGCGCGGTGAGCTTCGGCGCCAGGCTAGGCCGACCACCCGGCGCGGTTGCGGATCGGTGAAGCGCATCAGCCTGATATCGTCCTGACGGCACTCCAACTTGATGCTCAGTTCCGGCAGCAGAGTCATGCCGAGGCCGTTGGCCACCATCTGGACGATTGTCGAGAGGTTGGAAGCCCCGAACGTATCGATGTTGTCGACGCGCCGCAGGTTGCAGAACGACAGCGCCTGATCGCGCAGACAGTGACCTTCTTCAAGCAGCAACAGACGATCCTGCTGAAGCAGGTCCGGCGTCGCACGAATGCGATTCGAGATCCGGCGCGACTTCGGCATTGCCAGCAGGAATCGATCGGTAAAGAGCTTGATTGTTTCTATTTCAGGGTGCTCGACGGGCAACGCCAGGAGCAGCAGATCGAGCCCACCGTCGAGCAACTCGTCCACGAGATGATGGGTTTGGGTCTCCCGCAAATGCAAGTCGAGATCGGGAAACCTGTCGCGGATCAGCGGCAGCAGCGCCGGCAGCACATAGGGCGCGACCGAGGGGATAACGCCGAGGTGCAGAGGTCCGGATAGAACGCGGCCCTGCCGGCGGGCGAATTCCTGAATCTGCATCGAAAGCGCCGGCTGGGTCACGGCGCATTGTTCGGCGGCCTTGCCGAAATGCCGGACACGGGCGACGGCATCAAAATATTTCAGTTGTTTGAATGAGATCATTCTGATCAGATTTTCTTATCGAAGGCCCATCTTAATACGATTGGACCTGATCGGCAACGGTCCCTAGGTTGCCGCCGGTATTTCCCCTAAGGAGAGAGCCGATGAGCGAAAATCCGATCCTGACAACCTCGTCCGGCGCGCCGGTAGCGGACAACCAGAATTCCCTAACGGCGGGACCGATGGGGCCGGTCCTGATGCAGGACTTTCATCTTTTGGAGAAGCTGGCGCACCAGAATCGCGAGCGCATCCCGGAGCGCACCGTTCATGCCAAGGGCTCGGCTGCTTACGGCACGCTGACGATCACCAACGATATTTCGAAGTACACCAGGGCGGCGGCGCTCTCGAAGGTCGGCAAGAAGACCGAAGCTTTCCTGCGTTTCTCGACGGTGGCGGGTGAGCGCGGCGCCGCCGACGCCGAGCGCGACGTGCGCGGCTTTGCGCTGCGCTTCTACACCGAAGAAGGCAACTGGGATCTTGTCGGCAACAACACGCCGGTGTTCTTCGTGCGCGATCCCTTAAAATTCCCGGACTTCATCCATACCCAGAAGCGCCATCCGAAGACGAACATGCGCTCGCCGACCGCGATGTGGGACTTCTGGTCGTTGTCGCCGGAAAGCCTGCATCAGGTCACCATCCTGATGTCCGATCGCGGCCTGCCCCAGAGCTATCGCAACGTCGACGGTTTTGGCTCACACACCTACTCGTTCATCAACGCCAAGAACGAGCGCCACTGGGTGAAATTTCATTTCAAGACCATGCAGGGCATCAAGAACTGGACCAACGCCGAAGCGGCCGAGAGGGTCGCCCACGACCGCGAGACCCATCAGCGCGATCTCTTCGAGTCGATCGAGCGCGGCGATTTCCCGAAATGGAAATTCTCGGTGCAGATCATGCCGGAAAGCGATGTCGACTGGCACTGGTACAACCCGTTCGATTTGACCAAGGTGTGGCCGCACAGCGATTATCCGCTGATCGAGGTCGGCGTTCTCGAGCTCAACCGCAATCCCGAGAATTATTTTGCCGAGGTCGAGCAGGCCGCACTCTCGCCCGCCAATGTGGTGCCCGGCATCGGCCATTCGCCGGACAAGATGCTGCAGGCGCGCGTCTTCTCCTACGCGGACGCCCACCGCTATCGCGTCGGCGTCAATGCCGAGCAGCTTTCGGTCAACAGGCCGCGCTGCCCGGTGCACCATTATCACGCCGACGGAACGATGCGGCTCGCCGGCCATCCCAATCCGGACGCCTATTACGAGCCCAATTCGATGGGCGGGCCGGTGCAGGACTTAAGCGTCAAGGAGCCGCCGCTGGCGATCTCAGGCAATGCCGACCGCTACAATCACCGTGATGGCAACGACGATTACCGTCAGGTCGGCGACCTGTTCCGGCTGATGAGCGCCGATCAGAAGGAGCAACTATTCCACAACATCAAGGCCGCGATGGATGGCGTGCCGATAGAAATCGTCAAACGCCAAGTCACGCATTTCTATCGCGCCGACCCGGATTACGGTATCGGCGTCGCCACCCGCATGGGACTTAGCGCCAGCGATCTCCCCGCGGCGCAGGCGGCGGAGTGAGCTCGGTTAAGCGAAACAATTTCAACCCCAAAGGAATCGCCGATCATGACCGCGGCCCAAGGTGCCCCGTTTTCCAATCGCGCCATCGTCAATGAGCTATTCACGGAAGCCAAAATCGACGCGCTGAATAGCAAGCTGATCGAGCGGGGCATTTCCGCCGATCAGGTGATCGCGATTCTGCCGGTAGAAGCCCAACTGATGGTCAATCCCACGCCACCGCAGTTTCGGGTGCTTTACCGCCCGAACTTGGATTTCCGGGGCTTGTAGCGGTTTCCTTGTGGGCGTTCGTCTGAGTACGGACGCTACACCGCCGGCAATATCTTTCCCGGATTGAAAATGTTCTGCGGATCGAGCGCCTGCTTCAGTGCGCGCATGGCCTCGATCGCCTCAGCGCCGAGCTCGGCCTTGAGATATTTCTGCTTGCCCTGTCCGATGCCGTGCTCTCCGGTGCAGGTCCCGCCCATCGCCTGCGCGCGTTCCACCAGGCGGTGCATGAAGTCCTCGCCGCGCGCCATCTCGTCGCGATCGTCGACATCGCACACCAGCGAGCAGTGGAAATTGCCGTCGCCGACATGGCCGACAATCGGCGACAGCAAATTGAGGCGCTCCAGGTCGGCTTCGGTTTCGGTGACGCAATCGGCCAGGCGGGAAATCGGCACGCACACATCGGTCGCCACCACGCCGGCACCGGGGCGCAAGGCCTTCACTGCCCAATAGGCGTCGTGCCGCGCCTGCCAGAGTTTTGAGCGGTCCTCCGGCCTTGTGGTCCAGGAGAAATCGCCGCCGCCGCATTCTTTGGCGATCTCGCCGAAATTATTGGATTGCTCGGCGACTTCGTTGGCGCTGCCATGGAATTCAAGCAGCAGCAGCGGCGTCTCCGGTAACGACAATTTCGAATAGGAATTGCAGGCCCGCACCTGCGCCGCATTGAGCAGTTCAATCCGCGCGACGGGAATGCCGGTTTGTATCGCCAGGATAACCGCCTGGCAGGCGCCGCGCACGCTCTCGAATGAACATGCCGCGGCGGCGATGGTCTCGGGAATGCCACGCAACTTGATGGTGAGCTCCGAGATGATGCCGAGCGTGCCTTCGGCGCCGACAAACAGATGCGTCAGGTCGTAACCGGCCGACGATTTCTTCGCCCGCGTGCCGGTGGTGATGATCTCGCCGTCGCCGCGCACCACCTTGAGTGCCAGAATGTTGTCGCGCATGGTGCCGTAGCGCACCGCGTTGGTTCCGGACGCCCGCGTCGACGCCATGCCGCCCAGCGAAGCATCGGCGCCGGGATCGATCGGAAAGAACAATCCCTGGTCGCGCAAATGCTCGTTGAGCGCCTTGCGGGTAACGCCGGGCTGGATCACACAGTCGAGATCCTCGGCGTGAACTTCCAGCACTTTGTTCATGTCGCGCAGGTCGACGCAGACACCACCCGCAGGCGCGTTGACATGTCCCTCCAGCGAGGTACCGGTGCCGAATGCGATCACGGGAACGCCGTGCCTGGCGCAAATCCGCACTGCGTCCTGGATATCCGAGGTCTCTTGCGCCATCACCACCGCGTCGGGCGGCTGCGGCGCCAGCCACGTCGTGGTATGCGCGTGCTGGTCGCGCACCGCCTGTGAGGTGATCAGCCGGTTGCCGAATCGCGTGGCGAGCGCTTCAACGGTCGCCGCCAGCGCCTGCGGCTCCGGCCGCTGCAAATTATTGGTTGTGGTTACGCCCACGCGATATCCTCCCGGCAAAAATACCGTGGCAAAGGATATATAAGTGGTCAAGGATCGAAATCGAACAAGCGGGGTGGATTGAATGACGACTGTTACCGGCGATGATGTGTTGCTCCGGCGGGCGCCGTTCCTTGCGTCGGTGATGCAGATCGAGCCGCAATGGATCGACTACAACGGCCATCTCAACATGGCCTATTACAACGTGATGTTCGACCGCGCGATCGACGAATTATGGCTCAAGCTCGGGATCGGGCCCAGCTACATGAGGGAACGCAAGGGATCGACCTTCACCGCCGAATGCCATGTGCGGTACTTACGCGAGATTCATCTCGGCGATCCCGTGCAGGTTTCGATCCTGCTGGTCGGCGCGGACGACAAGCGGCTGCATACGTTCGAGGAAATGCGCCACGCCACCGAGGGCTGGTTGTCCGCCACCTCGGAGAACATGACCATTCATGTCGACATGACCGCGCGAAAGACCGCGCCGTTTCCCTCCGATATCCGCACCCGCATCGAGGCCTTGGCGAACGCCCACAAGTCGGCCGCACGCCCCGAGGGCATCGGCAGGAAAGTCGCGATGCCCTCGAAATAGAGCCTGGCTCAAAGCCGGCGATCAGAAGCGGGTACGTCCGCGCGCCAGACCGACCACGGCCGAGACCAGGA
>WNFI01696732.1_pt1 | contig 10952 bp, 1 predicted proteins | sample 5400471 | NCBI WGS metagenome assembly WNFI01 (sample SAMN13153348, study PRJNA577476) | soil metagenome | isolation source: 100 cm saprolite on Douglas fir-dominated hillslope | place: USA:California | collected 2013-09-17 | reverse complement strand
GCCTCAAGCTCGTGCTGCAGCGCGGGCTGCCGCGCGCCGGTGAGGGGCAGCAGCCTGCGCACCGCCGCGGCCACATCCACCAGGAACCTCTGCGTGCTGCTCACCTGGGAACTCACCTGCATCAGGACGTCGGCGAGGTTCTCGGCCGCCTGGCTAAAGTTCTCATACTCGTCCGTCTCCAGCGCACGCCGCACAGCATCAATCTCGGCCATGGTGGTCAGCTCCGCCGGGCTGGCCCGCCACCAGCTCGGCGTGGCCGTGGCCAGAGCGCCGACCGCCTCATCAAGGCGGACGGTCAGGTCAGCCTGGTGACTGCCGGTGTAGGGCAGCAGCTGCCGGGCGGCCGCGGTCACTTCCGGAGCGCTCCTCAGCAACCCATGCCGCCCGACTGCGGTGGCGTCGGTGAGCAGATCTGCGGTGTCCGACTCGAGACCGGACAGGGCGGCCAGCGCCTGCCGGGCGGCCTCCATCCTCGGCGCTGAGTTCAGCGGCAGCTCGGGCCGGACCGGGAGCGCCGACTCCGCGCGCTCCAGGATCTCGCGCAGCTCGTCCTCTACCTTCAAATCGTCCGCGGGCCCAAGCACAGAGCGCGCCGCCCTGGCCCGTATCGCGGCCGTCGCCAGCCGCGAGTCCCACTCGCCGACCGCGGCGGTGAGCACGCTCGCCATGGCGTCGGAGACGTCCTGGACCCTGGCCCGGGATTCCGTGATCGCCTGGGCGGCCGCGGTCACCCCGGCGGCGTCGGCCGGCAGCACGGCCGGCGGCCGGGGGACGGCACGCACGGCGTTGTCGAGCGCGTCGAGGGTCCTCGCCGTCTCCGGCGACAGCAGGTCGGCGGGCGGCAGCACGTCACGCACCTGCGCGGGCAGCGCTGCGACGAACGCGGCCTTGCCCTGCCACTGCGCGACCGCGATCTTGATCACGCCAGTCGCCGCGGTGCCAAGCTCAGCGGCCGCGCGCTGGAACCGGGCCAGGTTCGCCCAGTCCGGCGCGCCGGGCGCCAGCCCGGACTCCTCCGGGGGGGGGACGGAGCGCACGGCTACGTCGGCCGCCTCGAGGGCTGCATCGGCCGCCGCCTCAGCCTCCTCCTGCCGGGCGTTCCGCGGCTCGGCCGAGTCGGCCAGCAGCTCGCGGGCGGCGGGCAGCAGCTCGCGCACCGCCGCCGCCAGCTGGTGCGTGGCGGGGATGCCCCGCCGCCACCTCTCGACCGCGGCCTGCGCGCTCTGGATCCCGAAGTGCCCATCCTGGCTGGGCGGGTGAATGTTCGGGGGCCGGCCGCCGACCGTCGCGGTCCAGCCCAGGTCGGCTCGCGCCTGGGTGATCGCGACGGCCAGATCGTACGGCAGGAGATGGGGCTCCCGGCCCGAGGCGCTCGGGAAGGTCACCACGAAGTGGTCCGCCTGCCCGCCGCGCAGCGCGAGCACTGAGCCGTCGCGGGTGATCCGGTGGCTGTTCCGGGGGCTGATCACGGGCCGGCTGAGCTGGTCGGCGAGTTCCCGGGCCGGCGAGGCGGCGCGGCCGGGCTGGATCACGGCGGCGTTCTCGGTGAGCAGCAGGATGGGGTCCGCGGGCTCGTCGAGCCGTTTGGGCCCGGGCGGCGGCATTGCCTCGGCACTCAGGCCGGCCTTAGGCGGCTCTGGGAGCTGCGAGAGCCGGATCTTGATCTGGGTGGCGAGCTCGGCCGCGGTGAGCGGCTGCTCGCCGTTGAAGAACTGGCCGCCGGCGGACTGGACCTGCACGCCGAACATGCCGTTCAGGAAGGGCACGGAGGAGGCGGCGCGGAGCAGGTCCTGGTCGCTGGCGGGCCGGGCGGCCTTCGGCCCGGGGTAGAAGGTGCCGGACCCGACCGGGATCCCGCCGGGGTGGATCAGGCCGTGCCTGAGCATGGCCTCGGGGGTGAGGTGCAGCTCGTAGGCGTTGCGGACCAGGAAGGAGACGGCGACCCGGCCGCCGCCCAGCCAGGTGCCGGGGGAGCCCGGCTTGATCCAGTCACGCATGTTCTGCGCTTCGAGGATGAAGTCGAAGACCGCGTCGGCTGATACCCGCAGCCGCGCGACGGCGCGGTTCTCGGGTTCCATCTGGGTCATGTGCTGCTGCGCGGCTGACCCTGACAAGGTCGTGCTGCCCGCGGCCACGGGGTCGAGCAGGCCGGTGAGCGTCCGCCGGGCGGGCGACAGCGGGTCTCTCACCGCCAGGTTCCCGGTGTTGAGCTGCCCGCCGCCGCTGACATTCAGCAGTGACAGGCCGGAGGTGCGGGACTGGCCCCGCATGCTCTCGTCGAACGCGTAGTCGACTATCTCCAGCCAGCTGCTGTAATTGCCGCGGATCTTGGGGTCAAGGAGCCGGGCCCGGATGCTGAGCTTGCCGTGGGTGTCGGTTCCCGGGCCGCCTGCCTCGACCAGGCCCGGCATCTGCATGGCCTTGTCTAGCATGTCCTCCAGGTGGCGGGTCATCATCGGGTGGGACAGCATGTTGTGGAGGGCGTCGTCGGACCGGGTGCCGGGCTGGGCCATCCGGCTCACCGCGGCGCTGCGGTCGCCGCTGGCCGGGGTGATGCTGCCGCGCAGCCTCGCGGACAGCTCTTCCAGCAGGACCCGCAGTGCCTCGTGGTAGGCCCCGCCGTTCAGCACGCTGCGGTCGAGGATCTCGCCGCGGGTGATCTCCAGCGGCCGGCCGCGCAGCGGGGCGCCGGGTGTCACTTCCTCGACCAGGGCGATATCGCCCTTGGGCGGCTGGGGCAGGGTGTCGTGATGGATCATCGCCTCGGGGATCAGCGCCCGCTCGACGAGCCACCGCTGGGCGGTGGCGAACCTGTGCCGCCTGCCCTGGGCATCCTTCACCCACGACAGGACGTACTCCGGGATCACTGTCGCCTTGGACAGCGACGAGGGGCTCCAGGTCCGCGTCAGCCGCGCCTCGACCATCACGTCGCCGCCGTAGCGGTCGGCCCGGCCCGGGATGAACAGCGTGTCCCGCTGGGCGTCGACCTTCTGCTCGTATCCCTCCACCGAGGTGTACTGGGTGGACGCGAACTGGGGCGCGACCACGAAGTCGCGGGCCACGTTCTGGAACGCGCCGGGGCCAGCCGACTCGCCGAGGGTGAGGTTGGCCCCGCCGGCGGTGCCGGCGGCCAGTTCGGGCTCCTCGCCCTCGATGCCGCTGCCCCGCGCGTTCTGCCAGAACTGGTTCGCGGTGTCGAGCTTGAAGGCGTACCGGACGTGGTTCCCGCTGTCGACGGTCTCGAGGTGCACGTACCCGCTCTTGTGCGGGTCGCGGTGCAGGCGCAGCACGATCTGGATCCGCTCGTGGCCGCCCGCCACGGGCCGGACGCTGGTCAGCACCACGCCGGTGCTGAGCAGCAGGTCCATCATCGAGGTCAGGGAGCCGAGGTTCAGGATGTTCTGCAGCCGCGGGCCCACCTGCCGCACCGGGGTGCCGCCCACGCCGCGGACCGTCCAGTGCTCCTCGAGCAGCTCGTCCGCCTCCTTGGCGAGCAGCTCCTGGACGCCGTCCAGCACCGGGTTGCCCTCGCCGGTGACGCCCGCATCGCCGCCCAGCACCGTGGAGTGCTCCGCGGTCGGCGCGTACAGCCGGTCGACCATGCCGGACGCCGGGATGGGCGGCGCGTACGGCATCATCCGGGTCTCGCCGGGGTTCTTCGTCGCCGGGATCTGCGCGACCAGGTGCGTGCGCGGGCCAGCCGCCTGAGCCTGGGCCTGGCTGGCCCGCTCGAGCCGGCGCTTGTCCCGGAAGGCGTGCCATTCCTGGCCGGTGGCCGGCTGCTGGCCGGGCGGAAGCCGCTGCGCCTCGGCGGCGAGGGCCTCGTCGGAGTCATCCGCGGGGGCCTGCCCGGCGGGCAGGCTGCCGAGCACCGCTATGGTCTGCGGGTCGTAGGGCGGCGGCGGCGGCGTGCGGGGATCCACCGCCGGGGTGTCGGGGCGGCCGACGGTCAGGCCGCCGTGCACCTTGATCAGGCGGCCGGCGTAGGCGAGGTCGCCCTTGGTCAGGAAATTCTTGTCCCGGACCGCCACCGTTACCCGGCTGGCATACCCGCCGACGTGCTCCTCGTAATCGCGCTCGGCCTGGGTGAGGCGGCCCGCGGTCGAGGTGAGGTTGGTGGTGGCGGCGCTGGTCTTGCCCCAGACGTGGCCCCAGCTGCCCAGCGCGAAGGCCTGGGCGCCGATGCCGCCGAAATTGAAGGTCGGCAGGCCGAGCACGAAGCCGGCCGTCCAGCTCTTGGAGGAGGACGAGGCCACGAAGGGGCCGCCCTCGGCCACGTGCATCTGGAACAGCGGGAACTTGCCCGGCCGGGGCTCGAGGTCGATGGGGAACAGCTCGATGGTGATCACCGCGTGCCGGTCCTGCCACAGGCCCTGCTGGACGATCGTCTGCATGATGACCGAGGGACCGCGCACCATCGACGCGCCCAGGTTGGACGGCGAGGACAGCGCCCACGGCAGGTTGCCGATCGCGGCGTCCTTGACGCCGAGGCTGGCCAGCAGCTCCTTGATCGTCTCGGCGATCTCGCTGGTGCCGAGCACCTCGATCAGCTGGTCGTCGGGGTTGAGCGGGACATGCCTGCTCGTCCCCGCGAAGGCCTCGATGGAGGGCATCTTGAGCTGGACGACCTGTTTGGGGCCCAGCCCCGCGAGGGTCTGCCCGCGGGCGGTGAAGATCCGGCTCCGCTCGGTGTGGCCGACATGATCAAGCACGGCGTCGGTCTCGGGTGCCGTCCGGGCGAGCTTCTCGTGCAGGATGAACCGCACCTCGCCGCCCAGGCTCTTGTCTTCCCGGGCGCCCGTGAGCCGGGGGCGCTCGGGCTTCCGCCACCCGGTCACCGCCTTTTTCGCCACGTGGTAAGCCGTATGCAGCACGCCGGGAGCGATTTTCTTCGGCTCCAGGCGGGTCTCGACCTTCAGGTGGAACCGGACGTCGTAATCGAAGGTGCGGGCCGGCCCCACGTAGAGCATCGCCTCCAGGGTGAACGCGCCGGCGCCCGTGGAGACCTGCGTCTGGGTGCCGCGCGTGACGCCCCCCCTGATCGAGGCGCCGATGGTGCGCGGCTCGGTATCGGCACCGCGCCCGCGGAATCCGCTGACACCGGCCGAGGCGCCGGCCGAGGAGCCGACCGCGTCGGCACCGGAGGTCCCCGAGATCGTCGACGGCATCACCTCGAGCGTCGCCTCGTTCACCCGGCCCGAGGCTTTTGTCTCCCGGCCGTGGCTGGCCGAGACGGTGAAGGTGAGAACCTCGGTGCCCGAGCGGGCCGGCCGGGAGATCTCCATCCGCAGCCCGCCTTGCCTGGTCACCTCCACCAGGTTGACGATCCGCTTCGCGCCGGGCTGGAACAGCTCGCTGGCGTGGCTCTTCAGTCCCTCGGAGCCGAACCCCGTGACGAGCTGGGACCACACATAGGCCCGCTCGAACGGCGTCCAGTCGGTCGACCACTCCAGCTCCCGGTCGAGCTGCTCGGCCAGGTCCAGCAGCCTGGGCAGCACCCGCTGGCCGCCGGCCAGGTGGCTGACCGCGGCGAAGCCGATGCCCTGGCCGGACGCGATCGACGCCGGCGGGTACAAGTCGCCGGGATTTTTCGCGTCGGGCTCGTCGTCGACCGGCGTGGCGCCGGGCAGGCTGGGGTCGACCGCCTTGCGCATCTCGTGCTCGTACCGGGCCTGCTGGATCTGCGGGATCCGCACGGCCGCGGTCACGACTCCGGTGACCGGCGGGGTCGCGGTCTTGTCGCTCTTGCGTATCACCTCGACGCTGATGTGCATGTCCGACAGGTAGCGGATGCTCTGGCCCCAGATGACCATGCCCCGGATATCGCCCGACCCGGTGTTGGCGGCCTGCGACCAGCTGGTGGACAGCGTCCCGGTCACGTCGCCGCCCACCGACACGCTGGAGAAATTGCCGAGCTCCGCGGTGGGCTCGGAGGTCCAGCCGAAGTCCCACAGCGGCAGGCTCAGCGACGCTGAGCCGCCCTGGGTCTTGCCATCCCAGATATTGGTGAACCGCTGCGCCTCTTCCTTGACGCCCAGCTTGTCGCTGGTCAAGGCCACGGCGGTGCGCTGGCGCATGGTCACGCGCAAGAAACTCTCATTGCCCGAGGAGTCCCGCAGCAGCGGCGACACCAGGCCCGGGCCGGTGATCTCCCCGAACATGCGCAGGACCGCCTGCTCGTTGAGGACGAACTCGGCCGTCTCGCGCACCTTGGCGTCCAGCCTGGACAGCACGCCGCCCGGCGCCAGGCGGCGGAGCACTTCCTCGCGGATCTCCTGCAGCCCGGTGACCCATTCCGGCGTGTGCAAGACCTTGGGCAGCACGTCCGCGACGCGGCCGGCCTGGTCGCGGGCCCCGGGCACGTTATTGTCCACATCGTCCTGGCTGACGCCCAGCACCTCGCCGGTCAGGGTCCGCGGCCGCGGCCGGAACGCCCCCGGCGGGTCGCCGGGCTGCTTCTCGGGCGCGACCTCCTCGGGGAAGGACGCCCGCGCGGTCAGCTTCAGCTCGCCGGCCCGGTCAATCGGCTCCTGGCCGACCGTGCCCTTCCCCGGGTCGCGGTAGGCGGCGCGCAGCCGCGGGCTGACCAGATCGGCCACCACTACCTGCTGGCCCGGGTGCGCCGGCGTGACGTCGGTCCGCAGCGCCGCCCCGCGGAAGTCGAAGTAGGCCTTCATGCCCTCGAACCGCGGTGCGCGCTTGGTGGCCTGCACCGCGTCATAGCCGCTGCGGTAAGTAGAGCTGCTGTCGCCGGTCAGCGCGAAGCCCGCGGTCGCGGTCGTCGCGGGCCACGGGCTGACACCGGTGAACGGGGTCAGCAGGTTCATGATCATGCCGAGGCCCCGGTGGCTGGACGCCTCATACCGCCGCTCGGTGATGAACGTGTGGTCGGCCTCTACCGCGTGGTGGCCCTTCTTGCCGAGCGGGACGGGCTCGCTGGCCAGCGGGTTCAGGTGATGCGCCAGGCCCAGGTCACCCAGGTCGAGGGTGACGGTGACGTTCAGCCGCCGGTCCGCCGGGCCCGCCTCGAAGGCAAGCCCCCCCTCGAGCAGCCGGTTGATGAACGCGTTCCCGCCGTCGGTGCGCAGGAACGCCACCGCCTGGTCCGCCACCTCATCGTGGAGCAGGTCCCGGACGTTAGCCGGCAGCGACCGGGCGACCAGCTCCCCGAGCTGGCGGTAATGGTCCCGGTTGACCGGCACGTCGCCCAGCCGCACGAACCGCCCCTGATGGCCCATCGGGAAGCGGCGGCGGCCGCGCAGCACGGTGCCGAAGACGGGCGGCAGCTCACGCTCGGGCGCGCTGTGGGCCAGGTCCGCCACCGCGGCCTCGCGGCGGAGCTTCCACGCCCGGGCTTTTTGCTGGGCGTCGAGCTGCGGACGGAAGTCTTCGTGCGCTGCCGCGATGGCATCGGTCGCGGCTTCCTGGGCGGCCGCCAGCCACCCCTCGATGTCGCTGCCGAGCCTGACCTGTGCCACCACGAGCATCCATAGCGGCGCGGAAGGTATGCCCGAGCTCGCCCATCGTCCTGAGAACGGCGGCGTCCTGCGCCGCCAGCTCCGCGACCGCACGCGCGGCGTCATCCGGCGGCGGGCCGGCCTCCTGCACTGCCTGGAGGTACTCGTCCCTCAGCTTTCGCGCCCGCGCGGCGACGACCGAGGCGTCCGCGGCCGCGAAGTGCCGCTCTAGTCCTTCGAGCCAGTCCAGGGTCTCCTCGCGCTCCCTGGGAGACAGCGGCTGTGGCTCCCCGGTGGTCTCGGGCGGTCTCAGCCACCGGCGGATGGCGTTGCGCACCCGGGCCGCGTCTGACTCGCTCTGCTGCGCCTGCGGCATCCGCTGCACCAGGTGGTTCATCTCCGCCACCCGGCCGCGTGCGGTGGGATGCACGGTAGCCGCCAGCGCCGCCGCCGCATCCTGTTCGACCTGCTGCCTGTCGGACAGCCCGAAATCCTGGGTCCAGCGACTTGGCGCGCCGGCCGGACGTGGAGGGAAAGGAACTGGCCGAACTGGCCGGCCCGGCCGGGGCCGGGCCGCGACGAGGTAGCCGTCGGGCAGCCGGACGAGGATGAAGCTGCGGCCGTCCGGGTCGGTCAGCCGCGGGCCGGCCGCAGATCCCGCTGAGCCGAGCTGGCCAAGGCCGCCGAGCAGCACGATGTCCAGGCCGAAGGTGTCCGCCGCGACGTGCGGCAGGAGATCGGCGGCCAGGTGCGGGTCGGCCATCACGTCGGCGGCGGTCCGGCCGGGCGGCATCAGCTCGCGGTACCGGGAGGCGGCCGACCCCAGGTCGTTCTCCAGCGCGGCCCGCAGATGCCGGTGGACGAGGTCCGGCGTCGGCGGCGCGGCCAGGGCCGCCGCCAGCCGCTGCCCGCCGGCGGCGACGAGCGCGGCGTACACGCCGTCCGGGCTGCCCGCCGCGGCGATGTCCGCTGCGTCCACCTCGTAGCCGAACACGTCGAGTGTCGCGGTCTGAGCGTTGGTCAGCCCGTAGTAGAAGCCCACCGGCTGGTCGGGCGCGTCGCCGAACACCAGCGGCACGCCCCGCGACGCCATCGCCTCGCGCAGGGAGTACGTGCCCAGGCTCTGCGGCGCGCCGTCCTTCCAGACCAGGAAGTCGCCATTGGCCACCGGTTCCGGCTCGCCGCCGGGGCCTGTCTTCCACGTGCCGGCGATCACGTCGGGCGGTTCACCGGGGTCGTCCTTGGTCGAGGGGCGGCCGGGCACCATGATCGCCTCGCCGATCATCGACACAATCTCGTGCACGCCGCCGGTCACGGCGTGCAGCGCGCCCGCCGCCTGGAGGGCCGCATTACAGGTCAGCATCAGCACCTTGGCCGGGCTGCGGGGCGGCGGCAGCGGCTGGCCGTCCGGGCCCTTCCCGGCCACGTGCAACCCCATCCGGCGAGCGATCTCGGTGGCGTTGTACAGGGTGTCGCCGTCGAGGACGGCCCCGTTCAGGGAATGCCCGATCAGCGTCTTCCAGCCCTCGGGGACGGGCGCCGCGGCAGCGGCCTGAGCGTGCAGGTAGGTGTCCCGCGGCGCGCGCAGCCAGGTCGCCCCCGGCGGCGGGACGGGCAGCCCGGGCGCCGGCGCCGGGTCCATCGCCAGCGGCCCGCCGCGCTGCGCGTCGGCGTTCGCCCGGTCGATGTCGACGCCCATCCGGGCCCACGCCTCGCGCTCGAACTCGCTGCGGGCCTGCTGCCCGCGCAGCTCACCGAAGGCCCGCCGGGCCAGCTCGTCGTCCTGACCGGTGTACTCCCGGCCGTCCTGGGCCACGGCCGCTGCCTCGGCCTGCTCGGCTTCCGCCGCGATCTGAGCGAACGTCGGCACCGGACCGGCCGGGGGAGTAGCACTGGGATACTTCTCCCGGGCATCCATCACCAGCTTCCTGAAGACCTCCTCCGGGTCCGGGTGGGATCGCCTGAGCCGCCGCCTGGTCCGGCGGGGTCTCCTGGTCCTGCGTCGGCGTCGGCGCGTCCGGCGGCACCAGCGCCTCCGGTTGCACCGCCGTCGGCCCATCTGGCGCCGCGCTGTCCTGAGCCGCGCCGTCTTTGGCCGCGCTGTCCTGGGCCGCGCTGTCCTGAGCCGCGCCGTCTTTGGCCGCGGCGTCCTGGGCCGCGCTGTCCTGGGCCGCGCCGTCTTTGGCCGTGGCGCCGTCTTTGGCTGCCGGACCTTCTTGGGCCGCCGGGTCTGGTGCGGCCCGGAGCTGCGCTAGGCTCTCGACCTGCTGCGGATCGACGCCGAGTGTGCGCCATTCTTTCCAGGCGTCGTCATAGGCTTTCGCGGCCTGATCCCTGACGTACGCCTGGAAGGCTGTGGCCACGGGCTGGGGATCGCCCTGGTCGCGGAAGCTCCTGATGGCCTCAGCGATTGCTGCAGCGTCCAGCTGCTCCACGGGCGAGAACGTGGCCTCGGGGTCCGGGTTGGCCAGGTCGGAGAAGCGAATCGTAGCCTTGGCGATCGCCGACTCCACCTGCTGCTTCTCGTCGGTGAGAGCCTGTGCATAGGTAACGCCGCGCACGTCAGCGGGCCACTCGCCGGGATAGGCCTGCTGGGCCGCCGCCACGATCTCCTGCCAGGCCGCCTCGCGCCGCGTGGCGATATCGTCGCCAGCCCCGTCCTGCGGCGCGGCCCCATCTTGTTCCGCTCCCTCCTGCGGCGCGGCCCCATCTTGTTCCGCTCCCCCCTGCGGCGCGGCCCCATCATGTTCCGCTCCCTCCTGCGGCGCGGCGCCGTCGGGTGCGATCTTCTTCAGATCGATCCCCAGGTCGTGAGCGACCATCTCCGCAGCGGCCTGGCGGGCCCGCGCGGAGTGGTTCGCGACGAACGCTCCGTGGTTGAGGAGAGATGCCTTGAGTTCCTCCGCAGTGGGCTTGTGGTCCTGCAGGGAGGGGTAGTCGGCCTCGCCGTACAGATCGAACACTTTGGCCGGGTCGTATGAGCTCCAGGCCTCCTCGACCGCGAGGCTGACGTAATCGGCCACGAAGGAATGGAGCTCGTCGAGGGTTATGCTCTCCCGCGTCGCGGGCCAGTCGCCGGGATACCTCTCGCGGAGCATGGCCAGTTGGTCCTGCCAGGCCCGCTCGCGCTGCTTGGGGGTGCCGTTGATGTCCGCGGCCGGCTGCTCGGCGTCCGGGTCTGGCGCGGGCTTGGGCGTGGCGTCTGCGATCTCGCGCTCCACATCCTGCAGCCGCCGCCGCATCGCCTGTGCTGCGATAGCGTCGAGAGAGCGGGGCTGTGCGGCCCGGGGGTCCTGCTCCACCCGGGCCAGGCTGGCCTGCAGCCGCTGCTGCTGTTGCCGCAGTTCGGCCAGCTCTTGCGAATCTGGTTCGGAGACCTCCGGCTTGCCTGTCGCGGCGGGCCCCTCGTCTGTCGCGGCGGGCCCTTCGCCTGGCTCAGCGGGCCGCTGGTCTGTCGCGGCGGGCTCCTGGTCTGTCGCGGTGGGCCCTTCGCCT
>WNFI01139970.1_pt1 | contig 10952 bp, 10 predicted proteins | sample 5400471 | NCBI WGS metagenome assembly WNFI01 (sample SAMN13153348, study PRJNA577476) | soil metagenome | isolation source: 100 cm saprolite on Douglas fir-dominated hillslope | place: USA:California | collected 2013-09-17 | reverse complement strand
TACGCTTCAGCCAACCTGCGCGGGGGCGGCGAGTACGGCGAGAAGTGGCACGAGGCGGGGATGAAGCTCAAGAAGCAGAACGTCTTCGACGACTTCATCGCAGCCGCGGAGTATCTGGTGAAGAACGGCTACACGTCACCGGGCAAGCTCGCCATTCACGGCGTGTCCAACGGCGGTCTCCTCGTGGGCGCGGTCGCGAACCAGCGGCCCGACCTGTTCAAGGTCGTAATTCAGCAGGCCGGCGTGATGGACATGTTGCGCTTTCAGAAGTTCACGATCGGCTGGAACTGGATCGCCGACTACGGCTCGTCCGAGGCCAACGAGGGCGAGTTCAAGGCGCTGCGCGCCTACTCACCGGTACACAACATCAAGGCGGGAGTCGCATATCCTGCGACGTTGATCACGACCGCAGATCACGACGATCGCGTGGTGCCCGCGCACTCGTTCAAGTACGCGGCTGCGCTTCAGGCGGCACAGTCGGGAGACAACCCGATTCTCATCCGCATCGACACCAAATCGGGGCATGGCGCCAGCAGCACGACGAAGGCGATCGAACAGACGACCGATCTCTACGCCTTCATCTTCAGGAATCTCGGAGTCACTCCATCATTTTTTCCGCAGTGACGTTCGCGCCGTCAGGGCCGATACCGGCCCTGACGGCGCCGTACGTCGCATTATTGGTCATTGATCCGTCAAAGAGCAGCGCGTTGCCATAGCCCGGAACCGCGTAGCACGCCGCCAGGATGTCGGGCTGGAAGAGGTTATGGCATTTTAAATAACAAAATACACAAGCGCCCAGGACGGGAAACCGCCATCCTGTGGACGCGTAGTCTTCCCAGATCATCTGATTCTCCCACGTTTCACAGCCGGAGTCGTCATGGATCCTGAAGTCCTCAACTTCGCCGAGGTCGCCACGATCATCGTCGGGCTCCGCGACCGCATCGAAGGGTTGCAGCAGTCGGTGGACACCATCGCCATCGAGGTGGAGCGCATTGCGGAGGCGCAGCGGTTCAGCGCCAAGCTGCTGTCGGAGCGAGCGGAACAGCAGCCGCTGCCTCGGTGAGACCGACGTCCTATTATCCAACTCTCGAGTCGTATCCGTTTTGTTCCTACCTCTGATCTCGACTACGTGACTGCCTGACCGCGCTGGTCGTCGATTCAGGATGCCTGCGTCTACCCTGCGCTGCCCCGGCTGTGGCGCACCCGCCGCCGCCGACGCCCAGCACTGTAACTACTGCGGCTCGGCGCTCGCCACCGTCACCTGCGCGTCCTGCTTCGCGCCGATGTTCAAGGGCAGCCGCTTCTGCTCGCAATGCGGAGCCGAGGCGACGCGCCAGGTGCTCGATGATGCACCGCTCAAGTGCCCGCGTTGCCGAGCGGAGATGCAGGCCCTGCTCCTGGGCACCCTGCGTGCGCGCGAGTGCGCGGAATGCGGCGGGCTGTGGATCGCCCCTGACACGCTGCAGAACCTCTGCAACGCGCGCGAAGCGCACTCGGGCGTGATCGGCGCGCTCGCCGCACGAATCCCGAACAACACCACGCCGCCCGACATCGTCCAATACCTGCCGTGCCCGCAGTGCACGGGGCTCATGAACCGGACGAACTTCGGAAAATCATCCGGCGTCGTCATCGACGTCTGCAAGCGCGACGGCGTGTGGTTCGACCGCGGCGAGCTGCAGCGCGTCATCGGCTTCGTGGACGCCGGAGGCCTCACGGCACAGCGCGAGCGCGATCGCGAGCAGCTCGCGGACGAGCAGCGGCGTCTTGCAACGATGCAGGCGTACGGCGGAGGTCCGATTTCCGTAACGCGATCATACAACTCAGTCGTGATCCACGGTGGAAAGTCGGACAGCATGTCCACGGATGGCGTAGAGGGGATTCTGCTGCAGATCGCCGGACTCTTTCACGGCTAGATCCACCAAACAGGCACGAGGCGCATCGCAATGACGCTTGGCGAATTCATCAAGGGCGAGCTGATCGACATCGTCGAGTGGCTCGAGACGTCACCCGACACCATGGTGTGGCGCTTCGTACGGCCGAACAACGAGATCAAGAACGGCGCACAGCTCGTCGTGCGGCCCGGCCAGCAAGCCGTGTTCGTGGACCAGGGCAACGTCGCCGACATCTTCCTCCCGGGGCAGCACGAGCTCTCCACGCGCAATCTTCCCGTTCTCTCGCGTCTGCGCGGATGGAAGTACGGGTTCGCGAGCCCCTTCAAGGCGGAAGTCGTCTTCGTCAGCACGCGGCAGTTCGCCGGCGCACGATGGGGCACCAAGGCACCCGTGATGACGACGGATCCCGAGCTCGGTCCCGTGCGTCTGCGCGCGTTCGGCACGTACACCGTTCGCATTGCGAACCCCGAAGCGTTCGTGCGCGAGCTCGTGGGAGCCAACGCGTCGCTGAACATCGAGCAGATCAGCGACCAGTTGCGAGACCTCATCGTCGCCCGCTTCAGCGACACGCTCGGCGAACAGCACGCATCGGTTCTCTCGCTCGCGTCGCGGTACGTGGAACTGGGTGACAAGACGGCGCAGCGCCTCGCACCGGAGCTCGCGCGCTTCGGGCTCGAGTGCACGCAGATGATCGTCGAGAGCATCGCGCTCCCGGATGAAGTCGCGGCGACGCTGGATCAGCGGACGCGCATCGGGCTCATCGGGGATATGGGTGCATATGCGCAGGTGCAGGCTGCGGACGCCGTGCGCGACGCGGCGCGCAATCCCGGCGGTGGTGCCGCAGCGGCGGGCGCGGCCATAGGCGTTGGCATGGCCATGGGACAGCAGCTCGCCGCAAGGACGGGCTCGGCAATGAATCCGCCGGCGTCCATCAGTCCGCCGCCGATTCCGTCTTCGTCGTACTACATGGCGGTGAATGGCAAGCCCGTCGGTCCATTCGACATGGCTTCACTGCGTGAGCGCGCGACAGATGGCGGGCTCGTGAAGTCCACGCTCGTGTGGCGCGAAGGCATGCCGCAGTGGGTTGCCGCTGGCGACGTACCCGAGGTTTCGTCGTTGCTGCAGTAGACGCCGCTGGAGATTCTTAGCGGCGGTCGTTTCGCGGTCCTCCTGTCCATTCCACTCCGGGGGCATGGGCATTGCCACTTCTCTCAGGCAACACGCGGCAGAGCACCGCCGAGCCTGGTGACGATGGGCGGCACAGCAGCGGAGGACTTCGAATGAGCACACGGGTATCGAACGTTCGGTTGGCGGGCGTGGCCATGGCGCTCATGGTGGTGGCGAGCACCGCGGGCGCGCAGGCAACAACAAGAGTCAGCACGCGGAACGCGCCTTGCCCGTCCGCGTACAAGGACTCGACGATGCGGACCACGACCGCACCGGCAACGACCGGCAGCATGAGCAACCCGACGTACAGCTCCACGGACACGACGGTGCGAGTGACGTCCGACACCGCGAAGGCGCGGTTTGCGCACTGTCGCCGGGCGCGGAACACGACGCGCACCGCCGGCGGCGAAGTCGGACTCACGCGCGCGCGTTCGCAGGAGCGCATTCCGGTATCGAAGGAAGTAGGAGCCGGACCGGTGCGTGATACCATGCCGGCGCCTGTGGCCGCCGCGCCCGATACGGCGACGCCACCACCACCGCCCCCGCCGCCACCGGCACGCGTGGATACGTCCACGTACGTACCGCCCGCTCCGGCGATGGTGGTGAAGCACTACGGCAACTGGTATATCGGCTTCGGCGCCGGCACCGCCATCCCCACGGAGGAGTTGCGGCAGGCGTACAATTCCGGTGTTTCCATGCACGTGCCGATTGGCTGGGAGTCGGAGTCATCGCTGCTCGGCGCTCGCCTGAATCTGGGCTACTCCAAGTTCGAGGGACGCACGACCTTCCGGTCCACGGGAACGACGACGCCAGGGACGGGATCGAGCAGCAGCGCGACCCTTCCGCTCGATGCGATTCAGTTGTGGTCCGCACTGGCGGATCTGACGTTGCGACTCCCCGTATTCGGAAACTCGCTCGGCGGACCGATGAACGGGCTCTACGCGGTTGCGGGCGGTGGCCTCAATGAGTTCCGCGACTTCTCGTTCAACCTCCAGCGGACGAATCCGGAGCTGGTGACGCCGGACAACATGGATAAGGAAGCCATCACACGCTGGGCACTGAACGCCGGCGGTGGCCTTTCTGTGGGCCTGGGCATGGCGGACGTTTTCGTGGAGTCGCGCTATGTCACGGCCTTCACCCCGAACCATCGCACGAGTTATGTGCCGGTGGTGCTCGGGTTGGCGTTCAGATACTAGTAGGTCGGTAGGTCGGTAGGTCGGTAGGTCGTCGGGTCGGTCCTGCCGTCCTACTACGGTTTGAGTGGTACCACAACAGGCGCCTGCGCTCCGCTGCCCATCTGTAGCCTGATGCGTGGCGGTTCGGCTGGGACGTCACGCACCATGGTGGCTGGACGCTTACGCAGCACGAGATGCATGAGCTTGTCGCGGAACACCGCCGCGCCCGCAGCGAGTGAGATCACGACAACCCCCGCGACCACCAGGTACACTCGCCTGCGTCGCCCCGCCGTGTGACGACGGCGGACTCTCGAGGACGCCGGGACGAACAGCGTTTTCAGGCGGGGACGATCGGCGGGATGGCGCATCGGGCGACAATGATAGCGCACGCGGCCGTACGGCGAAATATCGCCATGTTCGATGCCGTGCATCCCTTGCGCTTCCGATGCATGTTTCAGATCCGCCGTGAACGGGCGCGAGTCGGCACCGTCATCCTGGACCACCAGGAGGGGAATGATTGCCATGCCGCGAACCGCGATGAATCTCATCGACCCCGCAGTGCGTCGTTGCATCGACCAATGCGTGCGATGCCACGAGGTCTGTCTCTCGACGATCCCCTACTGTCTCGAGCAGGGTAACCAGCACGCGGAGGAAGCGCACATCACGCTGCTCATCGATTGCGCGAGCATCTGTCAGCTGGCGGCGGACTTCATGCTGCGCGGCTCGGATGAGCACAGCCGTATCTGCGCGGCCTGCGCGCCCATCTGCGAACGATGCGCGGACGACTGCGCAAAGTTTCTCGACGACGAGGTGATGCAGGCCTGCGCGGAAAGCTGCCGCCGATGCGCCGAGAGCTGCCGGCACATGGCGCACGCGGCGTAGCTATCTCACGATCAGCGCGGCGATGCCTGCGGTCGCAACCTGGGCATCCTGTGCTGCCGTGCCCCCGCTGACGCCCACGGCACCGATGACCTGCCCGTCCACGACGATCGGGACGCCGCCTTCTATCGGCAACGCGTCGGCCGCGAGGAGCTGGATGCGTCCCGCCGTCACGGACGAGTCGAGCGATTTCGTCGGACGCTGAAAGCGCGCGGCCGTGCGTGCCTTTCGCTGCGCGAACTCGGCATTCGAGGGACGCGTGCCGTCACCCTTGTGGAACAACACCAACTCGCCGGCAGCATCCACGATGGCGATCGACATGCCCCAGTTGTTCTTCCGCGCTTCCGCCTCCGCGGCGGCGACAATGTTCTTCGCGCCATCGAGAGTGAGAGCTTTTGTGGTGCGGAGTTGTGCCGCGGCGGGCGCCGTGCCCATCAGCGTGAGTGCGGCGGTGAGAAGGACGAGTCGTCGCATGGTCGTGAGCGGGATTGAGTAAACGATGCGTCAGCGCAGCGGGACCGCCACGCTAGACGGCGTGGTCGGCGCGGAGATTCTCCCCACCCCACGCCCGGCGCGACGTCCAGTCGCGCGGCTCGCCGGTCCAGAATTCATCGCTCGCGGGAAGCCCGAGCGCAATGAGGCCGGCGGTGCACAGGTACAGGCTGCCTGTAGAGATGTAGCCTTCTCCGATCGCGGGTTGGTGCCCTGCGAAGCCGATGGCGAGCCAGCCATTGGCGTCGAATGTCCGCGGCGCTTCTATCATGCGGCGGATCACCGCCGTCATCGCGGTCCGCACTTGCGCGGGCGTGGCTGACGTCGAGCAGCATCGGTTGAATGACGAAGCTGTTGTAATAGTCCCAGTGGAACGACGCGCCATCGCCGTAGACGCCGTCGCCCTTGTACCAGCCCTCGTGCTGACTGAGCGCATGATCCACCGGCTCGGCCTTCCACTCTGCGCCCACGGAGTGCAGTGCTGCTTCGATCATTGCGCTGAACAGCAGCCAGTTCGATTCGCTGGGGCGAATCGCTCGCGTGGACTCGAGCGCGCGCACCACGTTCGCCTTCGTCGTGGGGTCGAGGGGCTTCCACATCGTCGTGGGCGCGCGCACGATGCCATGCGCCAGAAATGCGGCGTCCACGAGTGGCTGCGCGCCCTTCGTGAAGTTCAAGTAGTCCGGCGACTGCGGATCTGTCGCGTGCGAGAGTCCGCCGCGCGCGAGCTCTGCCAGCCGGTCACGCATGGCGCCTTCAGGCGTCGGATCGACGCCGAGCTCGATCCATGGTGCGATGCCGGTGAGGACGCGTCCCAGTGCCTCGAGGTGCGTGTACGCGGCGCGTGCGCTCGTGGCCGCAGGACCCATTTCCACCGGCATACGTTCGCGCAGACGTCCCGCTGCCGCGCTCTCGAGCACCGGCGTCGCTATACGAGCCATGACATCGACCCAATAGCGCCGATCGTCTGCTGGTGATCCATATTGCGTGGTGACCGGCACGCTCCGTTCGGCGCGCAGAGGCCACGGACGCATCGCGCCCATCGCGAGCAAGCTCGCGACGAAGTCGCGCCGTCGCGTCACGACACGCGTGCGCTCAGATACTGATCGATCTCCTCGGCTGCATCGCGCCCTTCGCGGATGGCCCACACGATGAGCGACGCGCCGCGTCGTGCGTCGCCGGCGGCGAAAACGCCCGGCACCTGCGTCTCATAAGTCGTGCGCGTATCGATGACGCCGCGCTTGAGTCCGACGCCGAGCTCCCGAAGCCACGGCGCGTCTTCCGTGCCCTGAAATCCCATCGCGAGCACCACGAGGTCAGCGGGGATGTCGAACTCACTTGCGGCTCTCGGAATGACCTCGGTCGATCCGTTACTCGCCACGCCGACGTCCACGCGCACTCCATGCAGGCGACGTACGGCGCCCCCTTCACCCGAAAAGGCTGTCGTCGCCGTATTCCATTCCCGCTCGGTTCCCTCGTCGTGCGCATGTGACGTGCGAAGCTGCATCGGCCATAGTGGCCACGGCGTTGACGATGCGCGCCTCACCGGTGGCTGCGGCATGAGCTCGAACTGTGTCACGCTCTTGGCGCCCTGACGAATGCATGTGCCCGCGCAATCGGAGCCCGTGTCGCCGCCTCCGATGATGACGACGTGCTTGCCGCGCGCGGAGATCTCGTGCGCGGGATCCACATGTTCCCCAAAGAGGCGCTCATTCTGCTGGCGGAGGAGATCCATCGCCAGATGGACGCCCCGCAGCTCGCGTCCGGGCACGCGCAGCTCGCGCGGCATGCATGCTCCCATGGCGAGACACACGGCATCGAACGCCGTGGACAGCTCCTCGACGGAAACGTCGGTCCCGACGTCCACACCCGTGCGGAATGCAATGCCTTCCGCCACGAGCTGTGTCATTCGCCGTTCGACGACGTGCTTCTCCAGCTTGAAGTCCGGAATGCCGTACTGTAGGAGTCCGCCGGCGCGTTTCGCACGCTCGAATACGGTGACCGTATGCCCCGCGCGCCTGAGCTGCTGCGCCGCGGCGAGCCCCGCGGGCCCGGAACCTACGACGGCGACACGATGTCCCGTCTCGCGGCGCGGCGGCTCCGGCGACAACCACCCTTCCTTGAACGCGCGGTCGGCGATGGCTTGCTCGATCGTCCGGATGGCCACCGGCTCGTCCACGAGAGAGAGAACGCAGGCGGACTCGCAGGGAGCGGGACAAAGGCGCCCGGTGAGCTCGGGAAAATTGTTCGTCGAGTGAAGCAGCACGGATGCATCTCGCCAGCGCCCGCGACGAACCAGCTCGTTCCACTCCGGAATGACGTTGCGCACCGGACAGCCGGTTCCGCTCTGGCAGAACGGCACGCCGCAATCCATGCATCGCGCGCCCTGCTCCGCGAGCGCCGCATCGGTGAGCGGAACGTAGAACTCGTTCCAGTGCGTCACACGTTGCGCTGGCGTCTGCCGCACTGGCGTTGCACGCCGCAGCTTGAGGAATCCCTTGGGATCACCCATAGCGGGCTCCTTCGGATGCTGCCAGACGACGTGCCTCGCGCTCGAGCGCCTCGCGGTATTCCACCGGCATCACCCGCACGAACGAGCGCACGGACTCCGACCACCGTCCGAGCGCACGCTTCGCACGACGGCTGCCCGTGTATCGCATGTGCCACTCGAGTAGGCCGTGCAACGTGCGCTCGTCTTCCGTGGTCTGCACTGCCTCGATCTCGAGCGTGTCCGTGTGTGATCGCGCGCGGAACGTGCCTCGCTCGTCGGCGACAAATGCAAGTCCGCCGCTCATGCCTGCCCCGAAGTTGCGGCCGACGCCGCCGAGAACCACGACGATGCCTCCAGTCATGTACTCGCATGCGTGGTCGCCGACGCCTTCGACGACAATGCGAGCACCACTGTTCCGCACTGCGAAGCGCTCGCCCGCCGCGCCCGCGATGAACACCTCACCAGCAGTCGCACCGTAAAGCGCCGTGTTCCCCACGATGACGGTGCCGTCCGCCAGCAGCCGCGCGCCCTTCGGTGGACGAATGGCGACACGTCCCCCAGACAGCCCCTTGGCGACGTAATCGTTTGCGACACCTTCCAGCTCGAGCGACAGCCCATGCGCCGCGAACGCACCGAAGCTCTGCCCCGCCGCCCCGCGGAAGCGCAGCACGATGGTGTCCGTCGGAAGCCCCTCACCTCCATACCGCCGCGCGATCTCTCCCGAGATCTCGGCGCCGACCGCGCGCTGCGAGTTGCGAATCGGCAGCGTCGCGCGCACGCTCTCGCCGCGCTCGAGCGCCGGTGCGGCGAGATCCATCAAGGCTTGTGCTTCTGCATCCCTTTGAGGCGAGACGCGCTCCGCCCGCACGTCGCGCCAATCGCGCGCAGCGTCCGGCTGATGCAACAGAGCAGACAGGTCGAGCATGGCGGCCCGTCCGCCCACAACGCTCGTGCGGGACTCCAGCAGATCGACCCGCCCCACCACCTCGTCGAGCGTCCGTGCGCCAAGCTTCGCGAGAATCTCTCGCACCTCTTCGGCGACGAAGAAGAAGTAGTTCACGAGATGCTCGGGCTTGCCGGCGAACTTCTCGCGCAGCACCGGATCCTGCGTCGCCACGCCGACCGGACATGTGTTGAGATGGCACTTGCGCATCATCACGCACCCGGCCACGACCAACGGCGCCGTCGCGAACGCGAACTCCTCGGCGCCCAGCAGCGCGGCGATCACGACGTCGCGTCCGGTTTTCAGTTGGCCGTCCGTCTGGAGGCGCACCTGGCCGCGCAGGTCGTTCAGGATGAGCGTCTGATGTGCCTCGCTGAGCCCGATCTCCCACGGAATGCCCGCGCGCTTGATCGACGACAGCGGCGAAGCACCGGTGCCCCCGGAGTCGCCGGAGATGACGATGAGATCTGCACCCGCCTTTGCCACACCGGCCGCCACGGTGCCGACGCCCGCCTCCGAGACGAGCTTCACCGAGATCGTCGCTTCGGGGTGCACGCTCCGAAGGTCGAAGATGAGCTGCTTCAGATCTTCGATGGAGTAGATGTCGTGGTGTGGCGGCGGCGAAATGAGCGACACGCCAGGCGTGGAATGGCGAATGCGCGCGATCTCATCGTCCACCTTGTGGCCGGGCAACTGCCCACCCTCTCCCGGTTTCGCGCCCTGCGCGATCTTGATCTGGAGCTCGCGCGCGTTCACGAGATAGAGCGCCGTCACGCCGAACCGTGCGGAGGCCACCTGTTTGATGGCGCTGTTTCGCCGCGTGCCGAAGCGCGCCGGGTCCTCGCCCCCTTCACCCGTGTTGCTCCGCCCGCCAATCTCGTTCATCGTCTCCGCGAGCATCTCGTGCGCCTCGCGGCTGAGCGAACCGAACGACATGGCACCGGTGGCGAATCGGCGCACGATCGCCGCAGCCGGTTCCACCGTCTCGAGCGGAATCGGCTCGCGCACCTTCACGTCGAGCAGCGCACGCAGCGACCGGTCGCCCAGCTGAAAATCGTTCGCCGCGTCGCTGAATGCGCGATACGACGAGGCGTCGCCGTCGCGCGCGGCGCGCTGGAGCGTCGCAATCGTCTGCGGATTCCAGGCGTGACGCTCACCCTGAATGCGATAGTGATACTCTCCGCCGTCCTCGAGCAACGCGTCGCCGGTCGTCGAACGGGCTCTGCGCCGAACGTCCTGTGCGATCTCCGCCAGGCCGACGCCGCCAAGTCGCGACGACGTTCCGGTGAAGTGTTGCGCGACGAGCGACTTCGAGAGGCCCAGCGCCTCCCATGCTTGTGCGCCGCAATAGCTCTGCAGCGTGGAGATGCCAAGCTTCGAGAGCACCTTGAGCAGCCCCTTCTCGAACGCCTTGATGAGATTCGCGCGCGCGGTCGCGGGGGATGTTGCGATCGAGTCGTCATCCGCGAGCAGTGCGCAAGCGTTCAACGCGAGATACGGATGCACCGCCGCCGCGCCATAGCTGAAGAGGACCGCAACATGCGACACTTCGCGCGCGTCACCGGATTCGCACACGATGCTCACGCGTGAGCGCCGGCCTTCGCGAATCAGGTGATGGTGCACTGCTGCCACCGCCAGGAGCGACGGCATGGGCAGCGACGTCTCGTCGTGGACACGATCGCTCAGGATGATGATGCCGAATCCGGCATCGACCGCCTCGACCGCCTGACGACACAGCGCCTCCACCGAAGACGCCAGCGCATCGTCGCCAGCGCCATCGGGGAACGACGCGGTCAGTGTGCATGCACGAAGCGACGGCTCGGCGAGCGCGCGAATAGCGGTCATCCCTCGAGCGTCGAGCACGGGATGATCCAGCCGGATCTGTCGCGCGTGCTCCGGCGACTCATCCAGCA
>WNFI01446730.1_pt1 | contig 10958 bp, 8 predicted proteins | sample 5400471 | NCBI WGS metagenome assembly WNFI01 (sample SAMN13153348, study PRJNA577476) | soil metagenome | isolation source: 100 cm saprolite on Douglas fir-dominated hillslope | place: USA:California | collected 2013-09-17 | reverse complement strand
GTCAGCGGACACCACCAGCAGACCACTACGGGCGCGGGCGGCGAATACCATTTTTATAATTTGCCGTTCAACCCTTACCACGTCCAGGTAACGGCGCCAGGTTTCGCGCCCTACGCCACGGATGTAGACATACGATCGGGCGTTCCCGTTACGGCGGACATTCCACTCACGCTGGCCGGGGCCAGCACCACCGTTACCGTGGAGGCAGGAGAGGCGAAGGACCTGATTGAGCCCGATGCTACCAGCCTGCATACCGACATAGATCGCGGCCTCTTTGACAGAATGCCTACCGAGAGCGCGTCTTCCGGCCTTAGTTCGCTGGTAACGTTGGCCTCGCCGGGCGCGGTTGCTGATTCGGATGGCCTGGTCCATGGAATCGGCGATCACGCCGAAAACTCCTACTCTGTGGACGGGCAGCCGCAAACCGACCAGACAAGCAAGATCTTCTCCAATCAGATTCCGGTTGATTCTATCCAGTCGTTGGAAGTGATCGGCGGAGCGCCGCCAGCCGAATACGGCGACAAGACAAGCCTCGTCGTCAAAGTCACGACCCGCTCAGGTCTTGGGCAAACCAAACCGACCGGCAGCGTCACGGCCTCGTACGGTTCGTTCGGTACAGCTTCGGGCGGATTCTCGCTGGCTGTAGGCAATCAGAAATTTGGCAACTTCGTTTCCGTCAGCGGCTTGAACACGGGACGGTTTCTTGACCCGCCAGAGTTCCAGGTCATGCATGCCAAGGGAAACGAGCAGAATATATTCGATCGCGTCGACCTTCAATTCAGCGAGGCCGATTCCGTCCATCTGAATGGCAACTTTACCCGTTCGTGGTTCCAGGAACCAAACTCATTCGATCAGCAGGCTATTGGACAGGACCAGCGCGCACAAATCCGGACTTACAACTTTGCGCCGAGTTGGACACACCTTTTCGGGCAGAGCACTCTTTTCACTCTGGGCGCATTCGTGCGGCATGATTCGTTCAACTTTTATCCCAGCAAGAACCCTCTTTCGGACCTGACTGAAACGGCCTCACAACAGAGGACGCTCACCAACACCGGCCTGCGCAGCGACATCTCCTATGTGAAGGGAATTCACAACCTGAAAGTGGGAGCGCTGTTCCAGCACACCTTTCTTCGCGAGCGCTTCCAACTGGGCCTGACGGACCCGACAGTCAATGATCCCTGCATTACGCAAAACGTTGCCGGAAACTTTGTTCCCGCCGGCGACCCAACGATCAATGATCCGGTAAACTGCGCAGGTTCAGGGTTCGAACCGAATGTTGCCGCCAATCCTGACGCTTCGGTGCTTTTCGTCCCGCTGCTTGGGTGCTTTGACCTGACCCGCCCGCCTGCCCCGGGCGACGGGTGCCCGAGTGCGGCGGCCGGACTTTTTGGGTTCAGAGGCCGCACTGATGTCAAAGAGTTCGCTGGATACATTCAAGATTCGATCACCAAGGGACCCTGGGCCTTCAACCTCGGTGCGCGCTTTGACGTCTATCGCGGTCTCTCCCGCGCCTGGCAGCCGGAACCGCGCGCGGGTATCGCCTACAACATCAAGCGCACTAATACCGTGCTGCGTGTGTCTTATGCGCGTCTCCTGGAGACACCGTTTAACGAAAACCTGGTGGTGGCCAGCGCGGTCAGCGATCCTGTTCTGAGCGCGCTCTTCGGACAGAGTGCCGCGGCGCCGATTCCTCCGGGGCAGCGCAACGAATTCCATGCCGGCTTCCAGCAGGCGTTCGGCAAGTACGTTGTGGTCGATGCCGACTACATCTGGAAGTACACGCACAACGCGTACGATTTCAGCGACTTGCTGAACACTCCTATTTTCTTCCCCATCGCCTGGCACAATTCGAAGATTGCCGGCCCCGTGGCCCGCATCAACGTGCCGAATTTCCATGGACTGACCGCGTTCACGGTAATCGGCAGCGTGAGCGCGCGCTTCTTTGATCCGCAAGTCGGCGGGCTGGGCAGCTCTCCGGCAACCGGAGTATTTCGCATTGACCACGACCAGAAATTCCAGCAGACCACCCACTTGCAATATCAGCCGCGCAAGAACTGGCCATGGGTCGCTTTCAACTGGCGCTATGACAGCGGCTTGGTCGCCGGCGCAGTGCCCTTTGCCACTGACACGACCACTCCCGTTGACCTGACCGGCCTCACCGCCGATCAGCAGATCCAGGCGGGCCTCTTCTGCGGAAATCAGGTACCGACTTTTGCTAATCCGCTGACCGTTTGTGCACCCAGTCAGTATGGATCAACTAGAATCAAGATACCGGCGCCGGGAACACAGAATGACGACCACAACCCGGCCCGCATCGCCTCGCGACATCTGTTTGACGTCAGCGTGGGGCACGACAATATCTTCCACGCTGATCGCTTCAAGACCAGCCTGCGCGTGACGGCCGTCAACCTGACGAATCAGACCGCTCTCTACAACTTCCTCTCAACCTTCAGCGGAACTCACTTTGTCACGCCTCGTACGTTGAGCGTGGATTTGGGTTTCCACTTCTGAAGATCTATCGTTGCCGGGGTGGCCTCGAATGGGTTCACCCCGGCAACTGCAACAATGCAAGCGCCCAGCTAGCGTGATATAGCGCGTAATCGCAACGACTCCAATTGACGCAGTGGCCTCCAGCATGGCACTGGCTGGCAGTGCTCTGTCTGCTACTGGTTGTCACATCCGCATCCGCGCTGGTCTTGCACCTCCACGCTGATGATCTGCAGGAGCAAAAGCGAATACTGGCCTCTTATTGATCCGTCACGTCGATCAGCATCATTAATCCTCCTCCCCCGTTTTCTTCCACATTGTCATTCTCGGTGTGATGGGGGATGTGGCAATGAATCAGCCACTTGCCTGGGCGCCGGGCCAGCCAAATTACGTCATAGCGTTGGCCCGAACCTAGATTTATTGTGTCTGCGTCATACCTTGCCGACGGAGCGAGCGTGACTCCGTCTCGGGCTACGACCGTGAATGGTCCACCATGCACGTGCATCGGGTGAATGAAGTTGTTACTCGTTCCGATGAAGCGCAGCTTCACGCTCTCTCCTACCTTCATGTGAATCACGTCGGTGGAGGGATACGCACGTCCATTGATGGTGAAATAATTCGGCAGCCCGCCCTCCATGAGCATGGCCGGATACGTGAGCCCCTCACGAACCAGCCATTCCTGCAATTGGATTACGTATTCAAGATCGGCCTTCGGTTCGTTTTTCTCCGGACCCCGCGGGTCAATGATGAAGGCGCCATAAAGGCCGAGACCCTGCTGCCGGTCCGGATGATCGTGGCTGTGATAGAAAAATGTCCCGGCCTGATCTGCGGTGAATTCATAAATGTAAGAGTCGCCGGTGCGAATTGGGTCTTGCGTGATAAAGGCGGGTCCATCCATTTTGTTCGGCAGAACGAGCCCGTGCCAATGAACGGTAGTCGATTCCGGTAACTGGCTGTGCACGATGATTCGGACGTGATCTCCCCGGGAAACGCGAATGCGCGGACCAGGAATTTGCCCGTTGTAAGCAAATGCATCCACCGCCACGTTCGGCAGAATGTGCCAGCGAATGACCGACACCTCCAGGTTGAAAACCTTCACGCCGTTTTCCATCCGTGGTTCCAGAGGCAGATCACCCTTCGCCTCCATGCCGTATTCTCGGGCAACGAGACGGGGGTGAACCGCTGCCATTTCCTGCATTTTTTCAGCAGACGTATCCCGAGGCATAATCATTCCAGGCGGCATGATCAAACCTCCAACTTCCTTTGCGCTCAGGCGAAGGTTCTTCCAATTGGCCGGAGCGACAAGCCCGGTCAACAAGAAAAGTAGCGAGATCAATGTAACCGCTAAAAGCTGCGGGGCAGTGACTCCGCTTTTCATGGAGTGATGATTGTGCTCCTGATTGTGAGAACTGTGCGCCTCTACTGCCAGATCGAACCGGCTGCGCGGTTTGCGTCGTGTCATCAACCCATGCTTAAGCTGCTGGGCGACCAACCATACGTTGAAAGGATAAGCAGTCGTGAATCCGACGATTACTCCGAGAGACATGACTCCCCAAAACAAGAGCTCGAGAGGGTCCATTGTACGCATGTCGCGGCCCATCATGAGAAAGCTCATGAGCGGTCCCATGCCGGCCATCATTGCGTTCATGCTGATAAATTCAGGCAGAAATGTGCGGCGGACATTTTCCCAATATGTTCCTCCCATCAGGTTTTTCATGAAGAGAGATTGGAAAATGAACAGGCCGAATCCAAACCCGGTGGCATATTCGATGATGAGATCAAACCACATGGGAAGGCCGAGCGCAGCGGTGATCACGGCGGCAAGAATAATTCCTGTTGCATCACCCGCCACGCAATGGATCGTACTGCCGACACCCTGCTTCCATAGTGGCCTGACGAATTCCTCATGAGTGCCGGGGTATGGTTCCTTGTCAGCCAGCACATACAACAAAAGTCCCAGCGGCCCCATGTACAGAGTCACAAGCACAAAGGCCGCGCGCATCACGTTGGGCTCTGGATTGTTGCGCCATTGATCGTACGCAACGTAAGCTGCCGAGATTCCCGCAAGCGCGAACCAAACGAGCAATGCGTAATCGACAGGTCGGATCAGCATGTGCGTGTGATGAAATCTTCTTGTTCCCGGTTTCCACGAACCTAAGTCTTTGGTGTTGCCAGAAACGTATTGCTGACCTCAAGCCACTCACCAATTGGACTAGTGCAGAAGGTGCAGCGCGTGGGAGCACTAACGCAATCCCTCTCTGAGCTCTCAGACCTGATCAGCGGCATGATCGGACTTCAGTACCTGCTCCGCGCAAGAGAAAAGAATTAGGACTACGCTGGTCCAGAGTTTATTTCGGCGCTGGCGGCTGGACTGGCTGATCTTCTGGTGGTGAGATTGCCGCCAAATTTTTCAGCAGGCCCTGTTCCTGATCGGAGAACGTCTTACGGAACTGCTCTGACTGTAACACTTGCTGACGGCCTTGCGGGTCCATCTGGCGCAGATGGCGTAGCGCCGTGCGCACCATGACCTTGCGGTTGTCCGGCAGCGTCTGGAACTGCTGATTGGCCTCGCGCAACTGCTGGCGCTGGGCCGGAGTCAGGCTTTCCATGAACTGCATTCGCTGAATGGCGCGCTCACGCTGCTCCGGAGGCAGTCCATTGAACTTCCGCAGTTCTTCCTTGAGGTGCTCCTGACGTTCCGGCGGAAGCTTCTTGAAATTGGGATCGGTTTCGAGGGCCTTTTGCTGTTGCTCGGGCGGCAGGTTCTTGTGCTGCTGCAGCCAGACGCCGGGCTTGCGATTGGGATGATTCTGCCCCGCATTGTTCTTGTTAGCGTTGGCGTTGGGATGGGCCTGCCTGGCGGCGGGCGGATGCGCTGCCGGAGCGCGCTGCGCCGCGGCGGGCAGTGCGAGCACGACCGAAATGAGCAGACCACCACCAACCCTGGTCCCTATCACAAAACCACCATTCCCCAGCTATTCGGAAGAGTCCTGCTGCTGATTCAAACCTGCGACCTCGTCCACCAGATCGGAATTGATGTAGAGATCGTGGTTCTTATCCAGCGATTCCAGATCGGACACTGCGCCGCTATCCGGCTTTACTTCGTCGATTCGCAACATCTGGTACGTAAGTCCGCCAACTGCCAGCACCGCAGCCAGAGAGACGGCTAGCACGGGCCGGCGCAACCGTGTCCACACGGCCGAACGAGATGTCTCGCGTTCTTCTCTGGCGTGCGCCTTTAGGCGGGTCAGAAAATAAGGAGAAGGCTCCGGCGCCTCCCATTCGTCCAGCAGCGACATGGTCTTGCGCAGAGACTCAAGCTCCTGCGCGCAGGCGCTGCACTGGACCACGTGGGCCTTGATTTCCGGTGACGCCGGACCATCGGCCAGTAACTCGATCAGATTTTCACGAATGTCATTGCAGTTCATACAAATTCCTTCAGCCGCTCGCGAAGAGCTTCATAGGCGCGGAAAAGGAGCGACTTGGTGGCGGACTCGCTCAATTTCAATACGTCGGCAATTTCCTTGTAATCCATCCCTTGATACTTGTGCATCAGCACGGCAACACGCTGCTTTTCCGGCAACGCCATAACGTGTTTTTTTATCGCCTGAAGCCGTTCGCGGCGCAAAATCTGCTGCTCCGCGTTAGGCCCGGTATCGGCAACGTCCGGAGTGGTGCCGGTCTCCTCATCCGGTTCATCCAGGCTGACCACTTTCCCGCTGCGCTCGACTTTATGGTCACGCGCGTGGTTCACGGCCAGATTGGTGGCGATGCGATAAAGCCAGGTGGTAAATTTGGCTTCCGCCGCATAGCTCTTGCGCGAACGATAGATGCGCAGAAAAACTTCCTGCGCCAGTTCTTCCGCAAGCGCCTGGTTGCGGCATTGGCCTCTACCTTGCCGGTAGCCACTGGCATGAACATCCCTGTTTGAATGGCCAAGCTGCTCATGTCCTGTTAAACCCGTTTGTCTCTAAAAAGTTGCAGGCTTTTGAGCAGGCCGGGAAACGGACCCCGGGCCAGAGAAAGTGTAACCAACCTCCGCTTTTCGCGCCATCCCGAAAGCGCGGGCCCGGCGTCATATCAAGGGGAGCGCGCGGGGCGGGCTTCTGCTAGAATGACATTTACCCACTGTAAGCGAACGTAATGCGCAGTGGGCGCTTAACTCAGCGGTAGAGTGCCATCCTCACACGGTGGAAGTCATAGGTTCGAATCCTATAGCGCCCACCATTCCAAGTTCGTCAGTCTTGAGCAAAGCCGGACCGTTAGAACGGAATGGACCAAGTTTTTTAGTTGCGCAATAGCTTGTTCGTGGTAACATCGCGGAGTCTTCATTGGACCGCACATTCCGGTGCGGGTGTTCGCGCGAAACTGAAGCGCTGGACTAAAGAAGATTTCACGAAAACTTTTTGAGCCGGAAACCATCCAATCAGGCCGTAATGAAAGAGTTCTCAAATCGGGTCCACCGACCGCGGGTGACCACCGGAAGAACCAAGAGTCAGCAGGTAAATCGAAATGAATGATGCATTTAACCAGCCCCACAACCAGCAGCCCGGCCGGAAACCTCGGCGGCGCAAACGGGGCGGATTCAGTAGCCAGTCGCAAAATGGACAGAATCAGGGCCAGGGCCAAAGCCAGGGTGGCGGCCCGGGCCGCAACAACCGGAACAACCGCAATAACCGCGGCCCCAGACGCAACCAGGTTTTTGTAGGTCCCATGGACCATAGCTATCGCAACCAGAACGGCTCCGGCCAGCAGGGCCGCTTCCGCAATGGATCGGCAAGCGAGAGCCTGGAACCGTTGCCGCCGCCTCGCGAGGACGCGCCCGCCCGGATCTTCGCCTTCTTGGACGACCTGTTCTTCGTGGCCAAGATCCAGGAAGTTTCCCGCAAGCTCAACGTCAAAGTAGAGTTTGTGAAGAGCGAGAAAGAAATGCTGGAGCGTGCGGGTGGAACGCCGGAAGATAAGCCTTCCCTGATCATCGTGGACTTGAACAGCAACAGCATGAAGCCGTTGCCGATTATTTCCAAGCTGCGGTCCAAGTTTAAAAAGGCCACCTCGATCGTAGGCTTTGTCTCGCATGTGCAGGGGGACCTGAAGCTCAAGGCAACTGAAGCCGGATGCGACGTGGTGATGCCACGCTCCGCTTTTTCGCAGACCCTGCCTAACCTGCTCCGCCGTCACGGCGCCGAGGAAGAAAAGACAGAAGACAACTTCAATCGGGCATAATCCTCCGGCAGCTGGACCCGACAAATCTTGAGGCACGTCCGTCTCCTGGGTATTCACCTTCACGCGCAGCTGGACCGTGTTTTTATCGGCAAATAGTTTTTTGCCCCGGCAACTGAGCAGCTCTCCTGAACGTCAAAACTTCATAGGAGCACTGCATATGTCACTTATTCGCGCCTATGAGGAGCACGAGATCGCTCCCGAATTGCGGCGCGTTTATTCCAGCGTGCGCACCAGTTTCGATCTGCCCTTTGTTCCCACGCTGTTCAAACTTCTCTCCGCGGCGCCTGAATACCTCAAGACAACCTGGTCGCAACTGGAATCTGTGGCCAGTTCCAAGGAGTTTCGCGCCGCCGCGGGGGCGTTGCAGGAACTTGCTCACTCCAAGGCCGTAAGCGGGGGCTGGACTTTCTCCGATCAACCCAAGGTGCTGGCTGCCGACAAGTTCTCCAACGCCGATATTCGGGTCTTTGGCGGGATCGTAGGTCTGTTTGCTCGCGCAACCGCGCAGATGGCGCTCTTCAGCCGCATCATCCAGCGCGGTTATTCAGGCGGACAGCGCGGCCGTGTCACCAACTCCAGGCAAGTTTCCGCGTTGTCGCAGATGGTGACCATCCACATTCCCAACGAGCGTGAAGCCGGTCTGCGCGTCTGGCTCATCTACTCCGACATTAAAAAGACCGCCGGCGCCAAGGTTGTGCCCGATGTTTATCGCGTGCTCTCTCCATTTCCTGCGTACCTGGCATCGGCATGGATTGACAGCCGCCGAGTGCTGGCTGAGCCGGCATTCGTCCGGGCGCAGGAAGAGCTGAACCGTCGCACGCGGGCGCTCCTGACCGGCATTCCGGTTCGCGATCACAGAGCCTTGCTGGAAAAACTGTCAACCGAGCAGCGCTACGACATTGAAGAAACTGTGGACGGCTGCGCGCGTCTTCTTCCTCAATTCGTTCTGCTGACTGCGATTTGGGAGCGGTCTTTCCCCAGCGCTCTGCGCTTGATCGGCGCTGCCTGAACGCGCCGGAGCGAAGCCCAGTTTCGTTGCGCCACTTATAATTGCCGCGTGGACCAATCCAGCCGCATCCTGGCCATTGATTATGGATCCCGACGCATGGGACTCGCGGTCTCTGACCTGCTTGGCATCACCGCCCAGGGCATCACTACCTTGCAGCGAAGGAACAAGCGCGCCGATTTCTCTTTTCTCGCGCGCGTGATTCGTGACTATCACGTGCGCGAAATCGTTCTGGGATATCCCCTGCGCCTCAGCGGCGAGGAGGGCACGCAGTCGCAAAAGGTCACCGAATTTGCCGATGAGCTGCGGCACAAGTTTCAACTGCCGGTGCATCTTTGGGACGAGCGGCTCACTTCTGCCGAAGCCAACCGCCTGCTGCGTGAAGCTGAACTCAGTATTGAGAAGCGTGCCCAGGCCGTTGACCGGATGTCAGCCGTGCTGATCCTGCAATCCTATCTTCAATCCCGCAGCGTTCCCGCGGACCCGGTTTCCCACAGCGACGAATAGCCGCTACTTGATATAGGTGTGCAGCACTTCAATCAGCTCTTCCGCCGCGCGCGCCTCGCCGGAGTTGGCTTTGGCGTTGGGGCTTAGGACGTGGAACCTCACTTCGCCTTCCAGGATCTCCAGCATCAATCCATTGATTGCGCCGCGGCAGGCGGCAATCTGTTGCAGCAGGGCCGAACACTCCACATCGCCTTCCAGCGCCTTGCGGATCGCCTCAAGCTGGCCTTGAACGCGGCTCACCCGTGTGAGCAGCTTCTTCTTCTGGTCAGTTACGTGCGCCAATAGCAATTCTCCTGACGGCTGGCCGAATCGGCGTTTATGGTACCAATCATCGTGCAAGAAAAAAATGTCGTATGCCGCACGATACAATTTATGTCTATACTCCCCTATAGTATATAGTAAGACTGTTGCTTCCGTTACCATATTGAAGCCGTAAATGAGACGCCGTTAACGGTCCTTTCATGTTCCACGTGTTTAATTGGCTGCTGCTCGTGACTCCCAACATGCGATTGAACAAAACAAACCGTCAACGGCAAAGCCATTTCCTCGCGAAATTGCGTGGGACGTTCTGCGCTGCTGTTTGTCTCGCCGTGTTGCCGTTGGCTGGGGCGCAAACCTCGCCGCTCCCCGCTCCTTCCGCTGACGATCAGCCCAGCGCTGCCGCCGGCGCCGATCCCGAATCGATGTTCCCGCATTTCAAGACTGGCCGGTTCTGGCTCTCCGGACAGATGAATTTCATCTTCCAGGCGCATCCTGACTTTCACGCCCCTTACAGCGGGCCGAACAGCCTGAGTCCGCGCTACGAGAAAGCCACTTCGCGCGTGATAACGCTTTACACCGGCGTGCGCCTCAACGATTCCACCGAGATCCTGGTTGACATCGAAGAAGCCGGCGGCATGGCGCTCAGCACCGGGCTGGGACTGGCCGGGAATACTGACCTGGACATCGTGCGCAACCCGCAGTTGAGCAAGGCGCCTTACCTTGGGCGCGCGATGATCCACAAAGTGTTCGCACTGAGCAAGGACAAGGTTGAAAACCAGCGCGGTTTTCTCTCCCTGTTCGACGAGCTGCCGCGTCGCCGCCTGGAAATTCGCTTCGGCAAGTTCAGCATGCCGGATTTTCTCGATAACAATACGGTCGGCTCCGACACGCATTTTCAATTCAACAACTGGACCATCGACAACAACGGCGCCTGGGACTACGCCGCCGACACGCGCGGCTATACCGTTGGTTTTCTGGCAGATTACGAAGACCGTAACTGGGGTTTTCGCTTTGCCGAAGGGCTGATGCCGAAGGTTGCAAACGGAATCGATCTGGTGTGGCGGCCGTGGCAAGTTCATGCTGAAAACTGGGAGTACGAATTGCGTCACGGCGTGCTCCCGAAAAAGACCGGCATCATTCGCCTGCAGGCCTTCACGAACTATGCCAACATGGGCGTCTATCGCGATGCCGTCGCCCAATTTGTCAAAGGTCTGGTGGCAACTCCCGACATCACCAATCATCCCTGGCACATCACGCGCAAGTACGGTTTTGGCGTGAACCTGGAACAGAATCTCACTCCGAACCTGACCGCGTTTGCCCGCTGGGGATGGGGCGACGGCAAAACCGAATCCTTCGCCTACACCGAAGTGGACTCGAACGTCACCATGGGCATAGGTCTCTATGGCACACAATGGCGCCGCAAGAAAGACCGCGCCGGCATCGCCTTCGTCTCCAACGGAATCAAGAAAGA
>WNFI01128574.1_pt1 | contig 10958 bp, 10 predicted proteins | sample 5400471 | NCBI WGS metagenome assembly WNFI01 (sample SAMN13153348, study PRJNA577476) | soil metagenome | isolation source: 100 cm saprolite on Douglas fir-dominated hillslope | place: USA:California | collected 2013-09-17 | reverse complement strand
CTGCTACTGGCTATCATTATGATCGGCTTCATCTTTCTCTTATTTCTAGCAATTGGACTCATTGCAACCATGCTGATTTTATGGCATGGACGCTAAGCCAGCTGAGGACCATTTGTCAAGGAGTCAAGACATTTGCAAATACGACTGCATGTCCGGTCGACAGATGATGCCTATGTCATGACAAATAGTGGAAAGGAGCATGAGAAAGCAGCTGAAGGCTTTTGAGTTCCCAAACGCCCTCTATCAACACACACCTGGGAAGGAGAGCACCATCCCTCTCTCAAGTTGTCATCAAGTTGTCATCAAGTTGTCGTTTTCTAGCGCTAGACAAGGGAACCCCTTTTAGGTATCCTTATGGCGGTTTACGGAGGCAGGAAAAACCATTTATCTACAGCGGCTCGCAGAAGTCTTGACCTGCGAGAGAAAAGGGAGAACCGCAGAGCCAAGATACGCCGCGATCTAGCGGATTAGGCTAGGGGTTCAAACTTTTGGCGAACCGCTGTAAGTTAGAGTCAAGCTATTCTTGAAAGGACTATCAGTATGATCATAAAAAAACATTCACTTCTTCTCATCGGTATTGCCTGTATAAGTGCAGTTCTTGTTGGAGCCCTCTCGGTTCCCTTGGTGTTGGCTCATCGAGCCTCGGGTCCTCGCACCTGGAACGCTGTGGTAGGCATTGAGAGCCCCGATCATGCGGTTCAGGGGATGAGCATTCTTCCTACTCAACTGTGGATCAATGTCGGCGACACCGTCGTCTGGACTTTTAAGAGTGGGGAGCCTCATACCGTGACTTTTTTGCAACCAGGAGAACAGCTTCCTCAGTTTAACCCAACTGATCCCTTGCAAGTCAAGCAGCAGGGAGGCACAAATTATGATGGGAAATCTTATTACAATTCGGGATTGATGAGTTCATTGAACGCAGCACACCCCGTTACGTGCTCATTAACCTTCGGGGTATCAGGAGATTTCGTCTACCATTGCCTGGTGCATCCATCGATGCTAGGGATTATTCATGTTCAACCTGCAGGAACCAACTATCCATTTACACAAGAAGACTACGATCGCCAAATCCAGGATCAAACCAGATCTGCCCTCAAAGATGGTGAGAGTTTGGTAGATGAAGCGACACAGCTCTCCAAGAGCGAGGGTCACGTTATTGTTGGAATTGGTGATGATCTGGTTATGCTTGTGCGCTTCTATCCTCAAAACATTACTACTCATGTTGGTGATACTGTCACGTTCATGAATCATGACCCCATGGCACCACACACAGTCACTTTTGGGCCTGAACAACCCAATTTGGCTAAGCCCTATGGCAATCCTCAGGCTTATGATGGCAAGGAGCCACTGAACTCTGGTTACCTTGGTATGGATCTGCCACAGGGCGCTAGTTTCTCTGTGAAGTTCGTGAAGGCCGGGACCTTTCCCTTCGATTGTGCACTCCATGACCAACTCGGGATGAAAGGAGTAGTCACAGTACTCCCATAGGGTTGCAATTACCATCCTTCTTCACAGGGTAGCGGGCCATCCTTCTAGGGTGACCCACTACCCTTTCCCGTTATTCGCAAAACGGCTAAAGTGCCTCAACTTGTTTCAACGTGATGAGTGAGCCTACAACTTCTTCTTCATTTCTTCATCGTTAATACGCGGCCCACTGACATAGTCCCCAAATTTGGCGACTGCCATAGCCAAGAAAAGAAGAACTGTCCCTCTTTCTCCCTAGAAGAGCATGCAGACTTCTGTTACGATATAATCAATATTGCCCTGACCGTTTTTTTAAGGAAGACATGATGAGTAGGAAACGATTAATTTCTTATGCCATAGGTATAATCCTTATGATAGCGCTCTTGACTGTATGCTTGGTGGCTCGTGGGCGGCCATCGGTTACACCAGCAACTGCTCTAGAAAAAGGTAAGCAGACGATAGTCGCATCGCCTACAATATCTAGAACGAACGAGCAACCAACGGCCACGTCAGTTCCTCTTGCTGGAACGAGTGGGCAATCCATGGCCACAACACCTACCGCTGGCTCAGAAAGCCAGTGTGGCAATGTCAATCTATCATCAGGTGGTAACCTTATAGGTCCCGCTAATGCACAGCAAGAAAAAAATTGTTTCTGGCAAGCATATCAACAATGCCTTCCAGCATCGCTCATGCTCACCATCACTGGGACAGATGTAGTTAGTTCACACACCTTTAGTACGACACAAAAGCAAGGCAGTTGTGTCGTCTCAGATACAGTGCTGAACAGCGTTGTCGGTCAACCTTCCGGTCAACAGGATATCTATAATTGTGCACGGCTAGAGAATACGGAAACTGGATTACATTTTGTCGATTGTGGAGATGAAGGTACAATCGATATTCCTAGTTCATAATCTGTAGCCATAGTCATGTCCAAGTGTTCTCTGTACCTCAGCAGTTGGTTTGAAAAGAACCAACCCAGTAAAGGAGGCGGCACCGCCCTTCTCGTCTACTGAAGTCCATATAGGGATTGGTGTGCTCAGACAAAGGCATGAATAGATTCATCTTATTATTGCTTCTGTTATCTTTAACTTTATGTGGGTGCATTGCATACAATTCAGCGAGTATTACCCAAAAATCCCTCTCTACAGTAAACTGTCAGAATGTGAATCCGCCTGCGAATAATCCTCCCCCACACGTTGATCCCGCTCTGCCTGGCTTTAAGGGGGACATGGTCTATGGATCTGGTCACGTCATCGATGGTAAAGCAAATGTCTATCTTGTCTTCTGGATCGATGCTACTTTCCAACCTGCATCCCCTCTTTTTGTAAGCCTGGCTGAGCAATTTGTGCAAGATGTAGGTCAAAGCCCTCTCTATGCCAATATTTCACAGTACCATGATGCCCAAAATCTCCATCCTACATGTTCTGTACTGGCAGGCACTTTTATAGATACACGACCTTTCCCTCCCAATTTAGTGGCAGCTTGGAAAAACGGAGCTGGTAACGTCAATCAGTCAGATAACTTTAGTGAATCGATATGGAGAAACGAGCTAGCAAGTGTCGCAGTACAACAGGGTTGGAATACGCAAGACTATCATAATATTTTTGTCTTATTGCCAACGATGAGTTGGGGGCCATGTGGGTATCACAAGACCCTTAAGGACGGTGACCAAGTGGGCTCTCCATGGGCGTATATATCGTTTCCATATGATAAGAGTAAGGGTCAAGAACGCTGCGCCGACGCACCACAATCGCCCAATAATGACCCCACTGCTGATATTACCGTCGATACTCTCTCACATGAGCTGATGGAGGCTGTATCCGATCCCTTGCTAAATGCGTGGAGAGCCCATGGTTTCGAGGTAGCTGACAAGTAAACATCATGCCTTTTCAGGTGTCTCCTGATGAATCGTGCGGGCAATTTCTTCGATGGGATGTTGGGCATCTTTCCTGCGCATGGCTTGCAGACCAGGACAACCAGCCTGGTTTTCGAGAATCCAGTTGCGTGCGAATGTACCATCCTGGATATCATGCAAGACAGCACGCATTTGTTCTCGCGTATGTTCATCGATGATACGGGGTCCACTGATATAGTCTCCGAATTCAGCTGTCGTGCTAATGGATGTGTGCATATAGTGGATGCCTCCCTTATAGAGGAGGTCTGCAATTAACTTCACTTCACGTAAACAGCATGTATAGGCAATTTCTGGCTGATAGCCAGCCTCTACAAGCGTCTCAAAGGCTGTACGGATAAGTGTAGTAAGCCCGCCGCACAAAACGACTTGCTCTGCAAAGAGGTCCGTTTCGGTCTCTTCGGCAATGGTTGTTCGCATGACCCCCACACGTGTACAGCCCAGAGCTCGCGCATAAGCAAGCGTGATCACTTCGGCGTGGCCAGTTGCATCTTGGTAAACATTCCAGAGAGCTGGAATACCAGATTCTGCGGTGTAGAGCTGGCGCAGCATGTATCCTGGTCCATTAGGTGCAACCATCGCCACATCAATAGCCGGAGATGGAACGATCTGGGCATAGTGCAGGCTGAAGCCATGGGCAATCATCAACATATTGCCTGGTTTCATATGGGCCTGTAGTTCTTGTTGATAGATCCTTCCCTGGTGCTGGTCGGGAACGAGCAGCATGATGATATCTGCCTGACGAGTGGCCTCACTGGGGAGCAAAGGCTGCCAGCCTTCCTGGATAGCTTTTTGGCGGCTTTTGCTCTGTTCGGGGAGGCCGATGACAACGTGACAACCGCTATCACGCAGATTCAGCGCGTGAGCATGCCCCTGACTGCCGTAGCCAATCACAGCAATGCGTTTGTCTTGTAGTACCGAAAGATCGACGTCTGCGTCAAAATAGATCTTAGCCATAGAATAAAATGTCCTTTATTCCTCTGTTGCAGTTTTGTCCGTTCCCAGCGCTGCCGTTGCGCTTTCTGCCAGGTGAGCGTATTGCCTGACGAACTTTGGCACATGATTCGTCTGCTGAAATCCTAGTACATCGTGAAATACCAGCACCTGTCCATCGCAGTGAGGTCCGGCACCGATGCCGATTGTGGGGATTGGGATTTCCTGTGTGATGATGCGGGCGAGTGCTGTAGGAATGCCCTCAAGCACTAGGGCGAAAACGCCAGCCTTAGCCAGGGCTTTGGCATCCTCGATTAGTACACGTGCGGCCTCGATACTCTTGCCCTGGACTCGATATCCCCCCATCACGTGGATAGACTGTGGCGTCAGTCCTAGGTGTCCCATGACCGGGATCTCTGTGGCAAGGATTGCTTCAATCACTGGCAGTCGTTTGCGACCACCCTCTAGCTTTACCGCCTCCGCGCGTCCTTCACGCATCAGACGACCTGCATTGCGTACGGCCTCTTCGACGGAGATATGGTAGCTGAGCCAGGGCATGTCGGCAATCACCAGCGCACGTGTTTGCGGACGTGTCACGGCGGCCACATGGTGGATCATAATATCAATAGTTACCGGCAGCGTATCCTGGTAACCGAGCACCGTAGTTGCCAGCGAATCGCCAACCAAGATGGTATCAACTCCAGCGCGGTCGACGATCTGGGAGCCAGGAGCATCGTAGGCTGTAATCATTGTGAGCTTGGGACCATGCTTGCGAGCCAAAATAGATGGTACAGTAACTTTGTTTTCCATAATCGTCCTTCCCTTGGATATGCATCATCAATAGCCCTTTAATCGCAATTTATTGCGAGAGAAGATAGGGACCCGATTTATCGCGTCCGCTGCTGAGCACTCGATTTACCGTGCACCCTTTGGGTGTCGCGTCCGCTCTTCGCTAGCCAGTCGCCCGGTATCCCAAGCGCCATCGGCGTGTAAGACAAAATTATCAATTAAACGCGCTGGGCCGACAGAAGCAGCAATCAGCAAAAGTGCTGGAGCCTGCAGCGTCTCTAAGGGCTGAAACGTAGCAGGGTCACGCACCTGTGCATAATCCAAGCGAGCTAATGGTTCTGTCGTAACGATGTCGATCATGGCCTGAATGACTGCCTGCGCAGCTGCCGATGGATGGGCATCAAAGACCGCACGACCAGCCTGGAGTGCCCGATAGAGCACTGTTGCGGCTGCTCGTGAGGTAGAAGCCTGCTGGGCATCCTTCTGACCAAAATAGGCGTGGTGTGGCTGGACAAGTTGGAATAATTTGAGCACGACAGTGGCTACCCCACGGAAATGACCGGGACGAGATTCTCCTTCGCCTTGCTCCGAGAGAGGACCACGCAGATCGACATAGCTTGTGAAGCCGGGAGGGTACATTTCCTCGGTCGTAGGTGCAAACACAACGTCTACCCCGAGCGTTTCGAGCATATGTAGGTCATGATCCAGGTCACGGGGATAGCGACTCAGATCGTCGTGAGAGTCGAATTGTGTGGGATTAACGAAAATACTCACGACAAGAATCTGGTTTTCAGCGCGAGCCTGTTGGCACAGAGAAAGGTGTCCTGCATGTAGATACCCCATCGTAGGCACAAAACCGACCTGGGCAGTCCATAGTGCACGTTCTTTCACCATTGTTTGAACCGTACGAACTACTTGCATACTTCTCAGCCACCTTTCAAACATCTAGATACATTGATTTATACATCAAAGAGGGAACATTGTATCCACTTGTTTGTACAAAACTGGAGAGCCCTTGGTCATTATACACCATCTGATTTCGGATGTACCGTCCATTGCCTGGATCATGAGGTAGGAGCAACGCTCGAGGTTACAATGTTGCCTGAGTCATGAGCCGCGACCACCGATCGGGGTTCGAAGTCCCGCCCGGCAGCGTGCGGAAGTATTCCCAGGAGAAGACCCCGCCGAAGTTGGAGTACTTGCTGGTCAGCAGCTTGACGGTTCTAGCGATCTGGTTCACGTTGACATAGCCGCCACCGTCCTGTGGATTGCCGAGCATGCCAGCTACCACCTTGCCTGGCGGGAAGCCGTTCTTGATGGCTTTGTCGTAGTCAGACGTGGAGGCGAGGGAGCCGAACCCGTTGTAGAACTGGGTGTTGAACCAGGCTATCTTCTTCCCCTCGGGGCTCTGGTACAGGCTCTTGTAGCTGAATCCTGACAAGCCTCTCCCGCCCGTCAGGTCGGAGGCCACCGGAGCGAGGGTGATTTCGAATCTGCTGCCGAAGTCTAAGGTCAGCTGGTCGATCAGATGCTGGACATTACTCAGCGCCACTGATTCTTCGATGTCCAGGTCGATGCCGTTGAAGTAGTGTTTCTGCAGCGTCTGCTTGAGCACCGGATACAGTTTGTTCCAGTTGCCGAAGAGCGATCGGTAGGAGCAGCAGGCAGCACCGCCCAGCATCATGTGCAGCTTCACGCCCATCTTCTGCAGCTGTGCAAGTTGTCGCCAGGGAGTGTTGAACGTAGGGTCGTCTGGTGGATGGTCATTGAGATGGATAAAGGTGCCGTCGCTCTGCGGGCCAAGGTGGAAGGCAGCCAGGTTAATGTCCGTGGCATACGGCTTCCTAGTCGTGGGGTTCAGGTTGTTGATGACTGGCGACAAGTCTGTCAGGGTCTGGTAGTAGTAAATCACTCGGTGGAGAGAGGCCTGGGGCGGTGCAATTGCCACAGCATGGCACTGGACTGAGGTCATCGCTGTGAAGCACAATGTAAGCACAAGGGTGAGGCAACTCGCGTCCAAGCCTCTGCCAAAGTGGAGCATGGTTCGCAACATTCTTTCCCTTCTCTCACAATCGTGAGTAGTTATTCATAATTGGTTGACTCATTGTACCTATGGAAAGGATAGCTGATGAGAACGTTTTTTTCTAGAGACATCTAAGGACAACTTCCTCCGAAGAGAGGACAATTTGCGGCGGACAATGGGACATCTGAGGTCAAGGTCAGCTTCGTCTACTCTGCCAAATGCTCCATCTGCCAGGGTTAGGAAACGCCCTCTCTAGGGGCAAATAGGGACAATTTCAAGCACTAAAAAAGCACTTTCGGGGAAAGAGTAGTCAACTTCCTAAGCTGCTGCAGCACGGAGGCGTTTGTAGCGACCTGCGATCATTTCTCCCATGCCAATAGCCAGCAGGCCTAATAGCAGGTGCACAACCTGGATGATCCAGTGGAGCGAGGAACCAGCCAGAATGGACTGCTGGCTCAATCCCAGGGCAACCATACAGATGGCAATCACAAAAGCTCCAATAGCCAGACCGATATTTCGTCCTTTAACTGTTAAAATGAAACCTCCCAGTATGAGGAGTAAGAGCGCAATAAGGATACCAAGTCCCATGTGTAGTGGAAGCAGTCGGCCTCCAGCTACATTAGTCCCTTTGATCCAGAAAAGAATGCCAAGAATAAGTACGATAAGCACGCAAAGGCGCATTACCATGATAGTGACACGTACAAACATAATACATTTCTCCTAAAAAATACTATTAAAAAACAAGGATAGATGTTTTAGATAGCATTCCCTGTCTTCTACGTCTTGTTAATCTTTTGTGGTGGTAGACTGTATGTCTCACCAAACTGGTGCTCCTGTTTTGGCCTAGTACTGGTGTCTAGGATTGAGAAGGCGAGTGGTGCAGCCAGCACTAATGAGTATACCATCAACGATGAGTGTAGTGTTGCTGGACTGGCCTATTTGTAGGCTTTACTGACTAGTAACCGTGTTAGGATAGTTGTGTTAAGTAGCTCATAGTTTTTTCCCACGATGAATGTATGCTAACAGTAGAGAGCTTGTGACTTGAAAGATGGTGGAGATATATGGTAATTGTAAACGTATAAATGCATAGTGGTCTCCTGATAGTGTGTTGATAGCAATTGATAGTCTGTTTTCTAATGGGTATGGCTTCTCCTATCAATGCTGTAGCAGAAAACTACCTAAAGATAGAGGCATAGAAGGGACCAGAGTAATGATTGAAATACAGGAATTGTTTGGCCTTACCATCGAAGGGGAGGGAGCATTGGTAGGAGCGCCAGTTGCCTACATTCGCACAGGGCCGGCCGTACAATCAAAATTAATGTCTGTGGAAGACCTGACCAAGGATATAGAGACTAGGTGTGGCCACAATCCCTATCTGGTCACTATCACTGGTGGAGAGCCTAGCTTCTATGAGGAGATAGGAGACCTCTTGGACAAGTTGCATGCAAGAAGCCATTCTGTAAAGATAGAAACGAAAGCAACAAAAGTTCCAATCTGGATAGATCAAGTAGATATCTTGTCTCTCTCTCCAGATCTCTATGCACCATCGTGGGATGCCCTGCGGGCGTGTATACAGGCGAATACACGTGATGTCTATCTCAAAGCTGGTATCTTGACTAGTGAAGATTTGGAACGGGCACATGAAATCTCACGGGTATTCTCGAAGACGCCATTCTACTTGTTCCCCAGGCATGATGAAGCACTGCAGAGTCTAGAAGACATCAATGAAAACCTGCTGAGAAATTACCGTTGGCTAGTAAGTGAAGTACTCCAACGGCAGTGGACCAACGTACGAGTGTTTCCGCCAGCGCATGTGCTCCTCTGGGGGAATGCGAAAGAAGTTTAGCAGTGGACCATTTCGTCCCAAAGATAGCTCACGTCAGTAGTGTGGCTGAAGACTACTAATGTACTCATTTGAGGAGAAAATAGGCATGGGATCACCTCCCATCTGTTCTGTTTACACTGTGGGGCAGCCAATCCACCACATGCACGTTTCTGCCCGGTGTGTGGGCATGCTTTGGGCTTACAGGATACAGGTAGGTTGCCCACTACTTCTTCCTCTCTAGAAGTTCCTGTACCTGTCACACCTTCTCAGACCCAGTCACTCGTGCAAAATGTGCTACTCAAGCAGCGCTATCGTTTGCAAAAGAAAGTTGGCTCGGGTGGCTATGGCGATGTCTATAAGGCGATCGATAGCCAGTTTGATCGGCTGGTAGCAATCAAAGAGATGAGCCAGAATGGCCTCAGCCCGCAGGAGATTAGCGAGGCAAGTGAAGCTTTTAAGCGTGAGGCTTTTATGCTGGCCGCTTTGACCCATCCAGGTTTACCTAGCATTTATGATTATTTTACAGAGAACGATCGCTGGTATTTGGTGATGAGTTTTATTGAAGGAGAGACGCTGGAGTTCTATTTAAACAGGTCGAAAAATGGTCGTCTCTCAGTTGATAAAGTGTTATATATCGGTATCCAACTTGCTTCGGTCTTGAGCTATCTCCACTCGCGTAAACCGCCCATTATTTTCCGCGACCTGAAACCTTCTAATGTTATGCGCACCTATGATGGGCAGATCTACTTGGTTGACTTTGGCATCGCACGGCACTTTAAACCAGGGCAAACGAAGGATACTATTGCATTGGGCTCGCCCGGCTACGCTGCTCCCGAACAATATGGCCGATCCCAGACAACACCTCAGACAGATGTGTATAGCCTGGGTGTAATGTTGCACCAGATGCTCAGTGGGTTTGATCCTTCTGAGGAGCCGTTTAATCTCCCTCCTCTTCATATTCCTGGGTATCCTCAGTTACATATACTGATATCGTGCATGCTTGATATGGACCCAAAGAAGCGGCCTGCTAGTATGGGCAATATCAAACGAGAATTGCAGCGCATCTCGACCGGGCGCTCACCTCTCTCTGGACAGCGTAGTCGTCCCACAAAGCAGGTTCCTTCTGTGCCCCCAAACCCGATGATTGATGGAAAGATGTCTCAGCGTTCTATACAGATATCCCCGCCATATCCTCCATCTTCCTCTGATGCGCTCTAAGCAGGAATAAATATATCACTAACATATGTTAGCATTGTTATACAGAAGAAAAGTCCTTTTAGCAATGACAATGCAAGTTCACCTCAAGGAAACTCACCTATGACCAGACAGACAAAAATGATTGTAACTATCGCACTAATGCTTAGCATGGCATTGGCGGCACTCGATGCTACAATTGTAGGTACGGCTATGCCCAGTATCGTCGGTAAACTGGGCGGTATCACCCTCTATTCCTGGGTATTCTCTGCCTATTTGTTGACCTCGACCACAACTGTTCCTATCTATGGCAAACTGGCAGATCTTTATGGACGCAAGCCACTCTTACTATTTGGCTTGGCATTCTTCGTGTCAGGCTCTATTGCTTGTGGGGCAGCTCAGACGATGGTGCAGTTGATCATCTTCCGTGCTATCCAGGGATTGGGAGCCGGGGCAGTGTTGCCGATTGTTCTCACTATCATTGGTGATATTTTTTCGCTTGAAGAACGTGCTAAGGTGCAGGGGCTATTTAGTGGTGTATGGGGCTTCTCTAGCATTATCGGTCCACTGCTTGGGGGATTGATTGTCGATCACTTCTCCTGGCGCTGGGTCTTTTTCATCAATGTCCCACTAGGTTTGTTTGCAGCTTTGCTGCTGATAATTGCTTTCAAAGAGCAGATTGAGCGTAAGAAGCACCATTTGGACTACATTGGTACGTTGACGCTTACGATTGGTGTTGTCGCACTTCTCTTTGCCACTTTAGAAGGGGGCATAACCTGGGCATGGAACTCGTGGCCTAGTATCGGCTTGTTTGTGGC
>WNFI01497033.1_pt1 | contig 10959 bp, 13 predicted proteins | sample 5400471 | NCBI WGS metagenome assembly WNFI01 (sample SAMN13153348, study PRJNA577476) | soil metagenome | isolation source: 100 cm saprolite on Douglas fir-dominated hillslope | place: USA:California | collected 2013-09-17 | reverse complement strand
CGGCGACACCCTCGCCAACCTTACGCTGAGGCTGCTGTTCCAGGATCTCGGCTTCACCAATGATGAGGTGGCCTTCTACGATGTCGGGGTCGGCTTCGTGGCCCTGCTGGTCGGCATTTTCGTCGGCGGAATCCTCTACGGGAAGCTGGGAATGAAACGCGCCGTCCTGATCAGCCTGATCCTGATGGCGGTGTCGAATTTGAGCTTCGCCGCGCTGGCCGCAGCCGGCCATTCGAATCCGGGAATGGCCGCGGCGGTTGGTTTCGAGAACTTCGCCAGCGGCATCGGCGGCGTGACGGTGGTCGCCTACCTCTCCGCGCTGTGCAACTTGCGGTTTACCGCGACCCAGTATGCATTGCTTTCCGCGCTGGCGAGCATTGCCGGCCGGTTCCTCACCGGGACCACCGTGGGGGCGCTGATCGATGCGATGGGCTATGTGAACTTCTACCTGCTTACCACCGTCGTCGCGTTGCCGGGCGTGATCCTCTTCTGGCACATGATGCGCTCCGGGCTGGCCGACGTTTCGATCGGCTCGGCCGGCAAGGAAGGCGAGGGCGCCGCCCGCTGAGCTACTGCTTACGGCAGGCGTTCATATCTGCCGCAGGTGCTGCGGTCCGAGCCTTACCGCGCTCAGCTCGAGCCGGCCTCGCCTATCGGCCACATCGAAAAACAGGAGGAGACGCTCCCTCCCTCCGATCTCATCGACGTCGACCTGGACGGTATAGATTCCGCCGCTGCGGCTCACGGCATCGAAAATCCGAACGACCGAGAATAGCCGCTCCTTGCCGCTCGGATTGCCGGTATAAACGAGATTACCGTGAGCCTTCCGCTTCCTTGCGATATGAGCGCTGACGATCTCAAGAACGTTACGCTTCAGGTTCCCGTCTTCCAGGAACCTGTCGTACTGCAGATCCGGCGCGGACTCCTGGATTTGGGCCGCCTCGTCTGCGCCTGCCGCCCCTGCGCAGGCCGCACCGCAGGTCAGTATCGCGGCGAACAACGCCAAGATGCGTAATTGCGTCAAAAGGAATCCGCTAGGCACGGAAACAATTCACGGGGCTCCCTTCACGTACTATTGTGACCCGGTTTTCGCTTCCCAGTGGAAGCGGTGAAGGACCCGGTGCACGACCGGAGCGAGGAGCAGCCCCGCGACGACCAGGAAAATGAGTCCGCAGTAGAGCGCATAGAGACCGGCAAAGACCTTGCCGGCGTCGGTTTTGAGTTGATCGACCGGCCCCATGCCGCCGAGCAGCATCGCCGAGTTCACGAACGCATCACGCCAGGCCATGTTCTCGAAATAGGAATATCCGGCCATGCCGATGCCAAGCGAGGCGACGACCAGGAGGAACGCGACGCCGGCGTGGCGCGCAAATCGCCGGGCGAATCGTGCGCGGGAAAGGGGTGCGATGCTGCGCGCTTCAGGGCGGCGAGCTTGATCCACGATACACCGCGCGACAGCTCGTAAATCTCGACCGGCACGTAGATCGCGCCGCTCACGGCGGCAAGCCACTCGGCCCAGGGCCGCGCGCGCCACAGCCCATAAGCCTCCAGAAAGCGCACGAACGCGTATACGACGACCAGGGCGGCGATCAGCCAGAGCTGCGCATTGCCCGTCTCCTCCATCAGCCGGATAAAAATGCTCGGGTAGCTTTTCCCGGGATTGAGGTGCAGACGGCCGACGAGCTCGATGGCGACGTGCCTCGCGTCCGCGGGGATGAGGGCAAGTACCCCGAGGGCTGCAAGAAGCGCCAGACTCCCCTTGAAAGCCTCGAAGACCGCAATCGTGCGCAGCCCGCTGGACAGCCGCATGGGGGCAAGCCCTATTGGGCGGTGCAGCGATAGACGGCAAGGCTGCCCAGCAGGTTGGGCATCACCGTGACCGGCCTGCCTTCGTGCAGCACCAGGCGTTCGCTGATGCGGATGCCGATCTTGCGGCAAAGGTCCTCGAAGTCGGTCACGGTGCAGTGGTGCAGGTTCGGGGTTTCGTACCACTCGTAGGGCAGGGTCGCGGACACCGGCATGCGGCCGAGCGCCACTTGCAGGCGCGCGCTCCAGTGGCCGAAATTCGGGAAGCTGACGATCGCCTCGCGCCCGACGCGCAGCATCTCGCGCAGGATCGCCTCCTGATGGCGCATGGCCTGCAGCGTCTGCGACAGGACCACGCAGTCGAAGGAGCCATCCGAGAAGAGCGACAGCCCGCCTTCGAGGTCGGCCTGGATGACGTTCACGTCGTTGGCGACGCAGGCGACGACGCTGTCGTCCTCGATCTCGACGCCGTAGCCCGGCGCCTGGCGTGCCTGCCAAAGGTAGCGCAGCAGCGCGCCGTCGCCGCAGCCCAGGTCGAGCACGCGCGCGCCCGGCGCCACCCACTGCGCGATCGCGGCCAGGTCGGGGCGGGAGGTGAGGAGAGATCTTTCGTTTTCCGTCACAAAAAGATCTCTATAAATCGATATTTGAAAAATACGCCCGCAATGCGGCGTGGTAGCGCGCATCCTCGAGCAGGAAAGCGTCATGGCCGCCAGGGGCGTCGATCTCCAGGTACGAGACGATGCGGCGGTTGTCGAGCAGCGCGCGCACGATCTCGCGCGAGCGCGGCGGCGCGAAGCGCCAGTCGGACTTGAACGAGACCACCAGGAATGCCGCTTTCGCGCGCGCCAGGGCCGCGGTGAGGTCGCCGCCGAAATCCGCCGCCGGGTCGAAGTAGTCGAGCGCCTTGGTGATGCGCAGGTAAGTGTTGGCGTCGAAGTAGCTCGAGAACTTCTCGCCCTGGTAGCGCAGGTAGGACTCGATCTCGAAGTCGGCGTCGAAGTCGAAGCCGAGCGCGCCGCGCCGCAGCAGGCGCCCGAACTTCTCCATCATGGCGTCGTTGGAGAGGTAAGTGATGTGGCCGATCATGCGCGCGATGCGCAGGCCGCGCCCGGGCACGACGCCCTTCTCGTAGTAGTGGCCGCCGTGGAAATCCGGATCTGTCATGATCGCCTGGCGCGCGACCTCGTTGAACGCGATGTTCTGCGCCGAGAGCCTGGGCGCGGCGGCGATGACCAGGGAATGGCGGATGCGCTCCGGATAGGAAAGGGTCCACTGCAGCGCCTGCATCGCGCCGAGGGAGCCGCCGATCGCCGCGGCGAAACGCTCGATGCCGAGATGATCTGCGAGCCGCGCCTGCGCCGCGACCCAGTCCTCCACCGTGACTACCGGGAAATCCGCGCCCCAGGGCTTGCCGGTCGCCGGATGGGGCGAAGCCGGGCCGGTCGAGCCGAAGCAGCTGCCGAGGTAGTTGGTGCCGACGACGAAGAAGCGCCGGGTATCGAGCGGCTTGCCGGGGCCTACCAGGTTGTCCCACCATCCCACGTTGCTTTCATCTTCCCGATAAAAGCCGGCCACGTGATGGGAGGCGTTGAGGGCGTGGCACACCAGCACCGCGTTCGAGCGCGCGGCGTTCAGCGTGCCGTAGGTCTCGTAGGCGAGCTCGAACGAGGGCAGCTCGGCGCCGCCGCGCAGCTTGATGGGCGAGCTGAATTGCGCCTTCTGCGCGACGACGGCGCCTACGGAAGATGGATCGTGAGGTGCGTTCAAACTCTTCTCTTTAGCGGCATTTATCAGGCGCCCGCAAGCTGAACATCAAATCGGCGCTGCAGCGATTATAGCGTCAACCTGACCGCCCGACCTAGAATGTCGCCGTCCTGACCTCGCGGGTTCGGCTTGAAGGCTTCAGGGCCTGGGCGCTGCTTGACCTTAGAGCGCGACAACTAAAAGGGGGAATTTGGAAATGAAGATTCTCGTTGCCTTGCTTCTCATTTCTTTCTTGGCGGCCTGCGCCGGAGGAAGAGAGTTCATCAAGCCGGAAAACGAATCGCCTGTTCTGGCGTCGACGACCTACGACCAGATAGTCAAGAGTTATGGAGCGCCGCGCCGCACCGGGACTTTGACCCAGAACGGTGTTCCTCTGAGAACCATAACTTACTCGCACGCAGTGGCCATGCCCTTCAGTACAAAACTGTCATCCCGGGCAATGGTATTCGTTTTCCTGGACAACACCCTGGTCAGCTATGACTACATAAGCTCATTCGACGAAGACAGGGACGCAATCAATATCGATGATGAAAAAGTAAAACAACTTGCGAAAGGAGACAAGAAAAGCAAGGTCGTCGCCATACTGGGTAAGCCGAGCGGAGAAGCGATCTATCCGGTGGCTTCTGTGAAGGGAGGCTCGCTTGCGAGATATTCATTCATGAGCACTTCCAGAGTGCCATTCAATCCCACGCCGAGAATTACCCGCAAGGTTCTGACAATAACGTTTGATTCAGACGACATTGTTACCGATATCACTAGCGCTGAATCCAAGTCAAAATAGGGTGAACAGGTCGGCTAGCCTTCCGCGGCCATGGCGGCTCCCGCCGCGATCAGGGCGTTTATCTTTTCTTTTGAAAAACCGGCTTCCGCGAGGACTTCGCGCGTGTGCTCGCCGAGGCGTGGCGCGTGGCGGCGGTATTCGGGCTTCGACTCGGACCATTCCGAGGGCACCGCGAGGGACTTGATGCGGCCTTCGCTGGGGTGGTCCACGGCGTCGAGGTAGCCGATCGCGGCGAGGTGCGGGTCGGCGACGATGTCCTCGAGGCTGTTCATGCGCTGCACCGGGATGTCGGCGCGCTCGAAGGCCTCTACCCATTCGGCCGTGGTACGCCGCTTCAGCTCCTCGGCCACCATTGCGTAGGCCCGGTCGTAGTTCTGGCTGCGCGCTTCGTGCGTAGCGAACTCGGGCTGCTTCAGGATCTCGGGCCGGCCGATCACGTCGAAGAAGCCCTTCCACTGCTTGTCGTTGTAGATGAGGGCGCAGACGTAGCCGTCCTTGGTCTGGTACGGCCGGCGGTCGGGCGAAAGGATGCGGATGTACCCCGGCGGCCCGTGCGGCGGCTCGAAGGTGTAGCCGCCGAGGTGGTCGCCGAGGATCATCTGCAGCAGGTGCTCGAACATCGGCACGTCGACGCGCTGGCCCTTGCCGGTCTTTTCATGATAGTACAGCGCCGCGCTGACGGCGCTCGCCACCTGCTGGCCGACCGAGCGGTCGGCGACGATCATCGGCGCGTAGCGCGGCTCTGCGGCGCCCTGCCTTTGCAGGAGATGCGGAATGCCGGCGGCGCCCTGGATCATGTCGTCGTACGCGGCCTTGGCGGCATACGGCCCGCGCTGGCTGAAGCCGAAGCAGCCGACGTAGATGATGCGTGGATTTACTTTCTTGACATCCTCGTAGGGGAGCTTCAGCCGCGCCATCGCCTGCGGGCGGATGTTGTAGACCAGCACATCGGCAGTCTTCGCCAGCGCCAGGCAGGCCTCGCGCGCCGCCTCCTGCTTGAGGTCGAGCACCACCGAACGCTTGTTGCGGTTGGTGTTCAGGAAGATCGTGCCCATGCCAGGATTCCTGAACGGCCAGGCATTGCGGATCACGTCGCCCTCCGGCGATTCGACCTTGATCACGTCGGCGCCGAAATCGCCGAGGATCTGGGTCGCGTACGGGCCCATGACGACGGTGGTGAGATCCAGAACGCGGACCCCATCAAGCGGGCCGCTCATTCAGGTTGAATCCCCGCCAGTTTCACGAGCTTTGCCCAATGGACAATTTCGGCTTCGATGAATTTTGCGAGCTGGGAAGGGTTCATCGGCGCAACATCGACGCCGATGCCGGCGAACTTCTCCTTCACGTCGGGCTTGTCGAGGCCTTTCACCGCGGCGTCGTGGAGCTTTTGCACGATGCCGAGCGGCGTCTTCGCCGGCGCAACGAGCGCGAACCAGGCGATGAGCTCGTAGCCCGGCAGCGCCTCGGCAAGCGCGGGCATGTCCGGCGCCAGGGGAGTTCTCTTAACTGATGTAACCGCCAGACCGCGAAGCTTTCCGCCTCTCGTCTGGGCGAGCGCATTGCCCAGGTCGACGAAAGTGAAGGCGAGGGAGCCGCCCATCGTGTCGGTGATGGTCTGCGGAATGCCCTTGTAGGGCACCTCGAGGACGTCGAGCTTGCCCATCGACTTGAGCATCGCCAGGGAAACCTGCGAGCCCGAGGAGCCGTAGCCCGCAGAGAACTTGCCTTTCCCAGCCTTTACAGTATTAAGAAATTCTTTCAGGTCTTTCGCAGGAAAGTCAGGCCGCACCATGAGCATGAAAGAAGTCGTTCCCAGCCGCGCAATCGGCGCGAAATCCTTCACCGGGTCGTAGTTGAGCTTCTTGAACAGGCTCACGTTCGCCGCCTGCGGCGTGTTGGTGGTGACCATCAGGGTGTAGCCGTCGGGCGCCGCCCGCGCCACCTCCGCCGCCGCGATCGCGCCTTGCGCGCCGGCCCTGTTATCGACCACGAACGGCTGGCCGAGCGCTTCCTGCAGCTGGCTGCCGATCAGCCGCGCCACCTGGTCGGTGGCGCTCCCCGCCGGGAAGGGGACCATGAGCTTGACGGGGTGCGAAGGATAGGTCTGTGCATTTACACAAGCACTCATCATTCCGAGCAGCAAAAGAATCAATTTCATTTGAAAACCCCTCAGGAATTCAATTTGGCCAGGAGCTCGCGCGTCTTGACCGGGTCGCTCGCGCGCAGCACGCGCTGCGCGAGCGTCTGCACCTCGGCGAGGTTGGTGCGCAGAATGCGCTCCTTGATGGCGAGCAGCTGCGACGGGTGCATCGAGAAGTTGCGCAGCCCCAGGCCGAGCAGCAGGCGCGTGAGCTGCAGGTCGCCCGCCATCTCGCCGCACACGGCTACGGGCATTCCGCCGCGCGTCGCAGTTTGAATCGTCCCGGCGACCAGCGACAGCACCGCGGGGTGCAGCGGGTCGTAGAGGTGCGCTACGGCGTCGTCGGTGCGATCGATGGCGAGCGTGTACTGGATCAGATCGTTGGTGCCGATCGAGAGGAAGTTCAGCTGGCGCATGAAGATCGGCAGCGCGAGCGCGGCGGCCGGGATCTCGATCATGCCGCCGATCTCGATCGCGCGGTCGTAAGGCTGGCCGCGCTCGTCGAGCTGCTGCTTCGCCTGGCGGATGAGGGCGAGCGTCTGGTCGATCTCGTGCACGTGCGCGACCATCGGCAGCAGGATCCTGACCTTTCCATAGTGCGAGGCGCGCAGGATCGCGCGCAGCTGCGTAAGGAACATCTGCGGCTCGGCGAGGCAGAAACGGATCGCGCGCAGTCCCATCGCCGGGTTCGGCTTGGTATGGTATTCCGAGCCCGAACCGTCGCCGTCGGTAAGCCCTTTGTCGGCGCCGACATCCAGCGTGCGCAGCACCACCGGCCGGCCCTGCATGGCCTGCGCGACCTGGCGATACGCCTCGAACTGCTCTTCCTCTCCCGGCAGGTCCTTGCGGTTTAGGAAAAGGAACTCGGTGCGGAACAGGCCCACGCCTCCGGCGCCGGCGTCCAGCACCTCGGCCGTGTCCTGCGGCAGCTCGATGTTGGCGTAGAGATCGACCGGGGTGCCGTCGATCGTGGCGGCGGGCGTGAGCTTCAGGCGCTTCAGCTTCTGGCGCTCGATGCCGAGCTGCGACTGGCGCAGGCGGTACTCGGCGAGCACCAGCGGGTCGGGATTGACCACCAGCACGCCCTGCACGCCGTCGACGATCAGCAGCTCGCCCTCGCTGATGGTCTGAAATGCGTGATGCAGGCCGACGATTGCCGGGATGGCGAGGCTGCGCGCCACGATCGCGGTATGCGAGGTGACGCCGCCGACGTCGGTGACGAAGCCGCCGAAGTGGTGGCGCTTGAAAAGGATCATGTCGGCCGGCGACAGGTCGTGCGCCACCACGATCAGCTTTTCCTCCTCGGTGAGCGCCGGCTCGGGGATCGTCTGGCCGCCCATCAGCGCCTTCAGCACCCGCTCGACCGCCTGCTGGATGTCGGCTTTGCGCTCGCGCAGGTAGGGGTCGTCGATTTCTTCGAAGCGGTCGGTGAGCTTCTCCATCTGCTGCACCAGCGCCCACTCGGCGTTGCAGCGCCGGCTGCGGATCAGCTCGCGCGGCGCCTGCGCGAGCGACGAGTCGTCGAGGATCATGCGGTGCAGGTTGAGGAAAGCGCCGAACTCGGCCGGCGCGTCGCCGGCGATCTGCGACTTCAGGGCTTCGAGCTCGGCGCGCGCCCGGCGCAGCGCGACGTCGAAACGCTCGACCTCGGATTCGACGTCTTCTGGCGGCACCTCGTAGTGGCCGACCTCCAGGCGCGCAGTCGATACGAGGTGCGCGTAGCCGATGGTGATGCCGGTGGCGACGGCGTGCCCGTGAAGGACGAAATTCATTCCTGCCCCTTGCCCTTACTCGCCTTCGCCGAACTTATCGCCTATCAGTTGCAGGATTGCGTCGAGCGCAGCTTGCGCGTCGGCGCCCTCCGCTTCGACCGTTACGGTCGAGCCCTTGCCGGCCGCGAGCATCATCACGCCCATGATGCTCTTGGCGTTGACGCGCCGGCCGTTGCGCGTGATCCAGATTTCCGACGCGAACGCGCTCGCCGCCTGCGTCAGCTTCGCCGAGGCGCGCGCGTGCAGGCCGAGCTTGTTGGTGATTTCCGCGGTGATGCTAGGCATTGCAGCACCGGTCCGCGTTCATGTGCACGACCCCCTCGGCGCCGCCGGCGCGCGCCTTCGCCACCACTTCGGCGAGCGGCTCGTCGCGGTGGGCGAGCGCCCGCACCAGCATCGGCAGATTGGCGCCGGAGAGGCCCTCCACCCTGCCGTTCTGCAGCAGCTTGGCGGCGACGTTGGCGGGCGTCGCGCCGAACATGTCGGTCAGCACGAGCACCCCGGCGCCGTCGTCGATGCGCGCCAGCGCCTCGCGGCCGCGCGCAAGCAGGGACTCGGGCGCGTCCAGCTCGGTGACGCCGATGTGCTCGGCCCGCTCGGGCCGCCCGCCGAGCGTGTGCGTCGCCGAGCGCAGCAGGGCTTCACCGAGAGTGCCGTGCGTGATGAGCAGGATCCCGACCATTATTTGCCGGAAATTCTCTTTTCGAGCGCGTCGAGGAACATCCCGGGAACGTCGAATCCGGTCTGATCCTGGATTTCGCGAAAGCAGGTGGGGCTGGTGACATTCACCTCGGTGAGCCAGTCGCCGATCACGTCGAGCCCGACCAGGAGCAAGCCTCTTTTTGAAAGTATCGGTCCTATTGCTGCCGCAATCTCGCGATGCCTCTCGCCAAGCGGCTGCGCCACGCCGCGCGCGCCGGCGGCGAGGTTGCCGCGCGAGTCGCCCGGCTTGGGGATGCGCGCAAGGCAGTGCGGCACCGGCTTGCCGTCGATCAGCAGCACGCGCTTGTCGCCTTGAGCGATCTCGGGAATGTAGCGCTGCGCCATCACGCTGCGGCTGCCCAACTCGGACACCGTCTCGACGATCACGTTGCGATTCGGATCGTCGTGACGCACCCGGAAAACACCGGCGCCGCCCATGCCTTCGAGCCGCTTCAGCACGGTGTCGCGGTGCTCATCTATGAAATTTTGCAACGCTTCCATGTCGCGTGCGAGAAGGGAGGGCACCGTGAACTGGGGGAACTGGGCGATCGTCAACTTCTCGTTGTGATCGCGGATCGCATCGGGCGCGTTGAACACCCGGGCGCCGTCGCGCACCGCCTCCGACAGGAGCCAGGTCGTAGTCACGTACTCCAGATCGAAGGGCGGGTCCTTGCGCATGAGCACCGCGTCGAAGTCCCTGAGCGGCCGCGTCTCCGATTCGTGCGGCCGGTACCAGTCCTCGTCGTTGTCCGTGGGGGACAGGCGCAGGGCGCGGGTTTCGACCCGGTTCTTCGCCCAATGGAGCTGCGTTTGCTCGCAGGCAAAAATACCGTGGCCGCGCGCCTGGGCGGCGCGCATGATCGCGACGCTCGTGTCCTTGTACGCCTTGAGCGAGTCGAGCGGATCGATTACGAACAGAATCCGCAAGACGGGACTACTTCTTTGCCGCCGACTTCTGCGCTGCAGGCGGCTCTTTGAGATTTTGCCCCGACTGATTGGCCATGAAGACGATGGCGCGCGCGAGCTCGACGTCGGTCAGGTCGGCGGCGCCGCCGCGCGGCGGCATCGCGCCCTTGCCCTTCATCGCGGTCGCGAGCAGGTCCTTCATGCCTTCGCCGGCGAGCTTTCCCCAGCGTGCCTTGTCGCCGATCTTGGGCGCGTTGGCGACGCCGGCCTGGTGGCAGGCCGCGCACACCGTCTTCACGATTTCCTCGCCGCCGCGCGCACCCGGCGCCGCCGCCGGCGCGCCGATCTCGACGCGGCCAACCGGCTGCAGGCGCGCCGCCACCGACTCGGGCGTCATCGCATTCGGATCGGCGCTCGGCTTGCTGATGACCAGCTGCACCAACAGGATGATGCCGATGATCGGCACCAGGAACGATGCCAGGACCACGACGATCAACTGCTGCGGCGTCTTGATGAAGGAGGAATGCTGATCGTGCTCGCTCACGGGATCGCCCTGGGAATAAAGGTATGATTTTAACTTGAAAGCGCCCGTAGCTCAGCGGATCAGAGTATTGGCCTCCGAAGCCAAGGGTCGTGGGTTCGAATCCCGCCGGGCGCGCCAATTCTTGGAGCCCTTCATGACGCGCCTTTTCTGCGGAGTTGTTTTCTCGTTGGCCGCCGTTGCGGCGCCGATTTTTTCCTTTGGTCAGCAATACCCGAACAAGAGCATCACCATGCTCGTGCCTTACGCGGCGGGCGGGCCGACAGACACCGTGGCGCGCGTCGTCGCGCAGTCGATGCTGAAGCCGCTTGGCCAGACGGTGGTCGTGGAGAACAAGCCGAGCGCCGGCGGCATCCTCGCCCCCGAGCAGGTGAAGAACGCCAAGCCCGACGGCTACACCATCCTGATCCACCACGTCGGCATGGCGACCACCCCGGCGCTCTATCGGCAGCTGCGCTTCAACCCGCTCACCGACTTCGACTACATCGGCCTCATCAACGACGTGCCGATGACGCTGATCGCGCGCGGCAACTTCCCGGCGAAG
>WNFI01067104.1_pt1 | contig 10959 bp, 11 predicted proteins | sample 5400471 | NCBI WGS metagenome assembly WNFI01 (sample SAMN13153348, study PRJNA577476) | soil metagenome | isolation source: 100 cm saprolite on Douglas fir-dominated hillslope | place: USA:California | collected 2013-09-17 | reverse complement strand
TATCTTATTGCTGGCTGGGGGAGAGCGTTGACGATGGGAGTTGGCCTCATGTTGCATTTAATTGAGTCCGAAAACTGGGGATTAGTCCGCAGAATATATCTTCCCTCTTCCTTATAAGAATGGTTTGCTGAAATACATCATATTCTTCACACGTTCCCAACAACACAATATATAAAGATTCCACCAAACTGAACACGTCTGAGCAGAGAATATGATAAAACGGCTAACTCCGCTAAATACATCAATTCGGCCAACTCCGCTGCAATGCAAGAGTTGTTGACAGCTGTTGGCGGATAACGTGACTTCCATCAAGTAAACAAAACGACCTATTCACTGAGTATAATCTTTTCAAATCCAGGACAAGGCGTTGACGGAGAGGTATAAGGAGGTAATGATGATGATGATTTGTTCCCTCGCGGCCGCGTGATAACGCAGCAGAGCGGCGAACCCCGTGCTAGATGTATGAGGAGGTAATCCAAGTCTAGCCATAGGGTGTGCCAGTGGATGCTTCCAGTTACATGATCAGCGGGGGCCTTCTTCATAGAATCCTTATTGTAATCTTGACTGGTCGTCAGTGCAGGGCCGGCTTCAAGGTAGTGTAGTAGATCTACTGAACACCGGTGCCGGAGGCTTGGTGGGCGGGAGGCCGTATACAGTAGATCAAATGGTGAATCCATTCTCATCTCAAACGTTTACAAATGCAGGAATAGGGAAGTGGGAATGTCTGACTGGCTGGGCTACTGGGGCAGGATACATTTTTATTTTTATTTTTGAAAACAATTCAATGAGCGGCCAGTAAACCGGTGCTGGTTCCGAGGGTACGACCAACCAGATTTTTGCTGGATGCCCTCTCTGCGCGAAAGAGGGCCCATCCCATCACTACCTGCATTATTGCCCTAGTCCACCTGCGAACAGCCAGCTGAATGATACTTCTCGTGCCCGTTGTTGTTTAATCAGGGCTTGACTCAGGAATCAATCAATCCCTTTGAACCATCTCACTACCTTCCCCTCGCTCAGGCTAGCCTCCTCGGCTTGACCCATCCAAGTCTCGACCTTACGATACCGTACTAGGGGCCCATGAGCTATACCAGCTTGTCACCCCCGGGCTCTTTGCTTCCCCTTCTCGAAACAGTCCCATTCGGTTCCATCCCCTGGCTTCCAGAAGAGGCCCCCCTTCCGGCGGGCCACTTAAGACGGATTAATCGGCAGGTTGGCAGTGTGTAGACTTTTTCTCTCTCAGCATCTCTTATTAACCAGGGCTCTCTAGCTGTCTACGACGCAGCCACGTCAAGCCATTGGTCATCAAATCCCGGCCACACACCAGGCCCATTGGGTTCCTCGTAATCATCTCTATAATTTAATGAGATGCCTGCTACTTCTAGGATGATTCCCAACTGCCTGTAGTAGGATTGAGCGCCATGTTCTTCAAGTCATTAGTCTGCGTGTAATCCTCACAATATCTATTACCGTCGAGAGAAGGCGAGAAGAGCTTTGATACCGCCCTTGAAGCAATCGCAGGTTAGTTAGGCTTTTCTTAAACGGCAGCCGCAGAGTTTATTCAATGGATTTAAAAGTTGATTTAGCCCAATTGTAGCCGCTCCGACGTCTGGCACCTAGACAGGCATTCCGAAGCCTCCCGATGGCCTCCATCCAACCAGTACTGCTCTTCACTCGCGAAAGTACAACCACAATGTCATAAGTGCTAGTGTCTCATTTGCTTCCTCTCTATTGGGAATACTTCATAGACTGCCTCACTACTATGTTGGGAGGAGTTGAAGTAAACCGGAAAATGCCTTATCCTCGACACCATTTTTCACCGTTCCATCGGCCTCGACAAATGATACACCTCGAAAGAAGTCCCATGAATGAGACCTTGGTCTACTTACACGTGGCAGTGAACACCGCCGTCTGATGACATTCAGGTAGCCATCATCCTCCTGCTCTTCGCTCCCTACATACCATGTCTATCATTCCTAGGCTAGGCTCGTCTAGGGTTCCCCGAAATCTGGCACGCTCACTGTCTTCCCTGGTCTCGCACCTCAAGATTTCCATTGCGACCGCCTTTCTCCCCGGTCCCCCCTAGCTGTGAAATCATTTTTGAAATTCAGCCTCCCTCTCATTGCATTATGGTTGAACATGGAAATATGTGGAGTCCTTTGGGCGCCTCGCTTAGGAGCTAGTTGGACCCAAATTTTCTGAATCATACCCTTTTGCCTTCTTGTGCTTAAACCGTGCTATAATATATATAAGGAAACTGACTACTGACAGTATGTTGAAAATCCACGGAACAAGAACAAAGACGGGTTCTATGGAGCTGGGAGAGGCCACTGCATAGGCATGGGCAGCTGTGACGAATGATATATGTCGAACGCGCCTTGACGGGATGTCATCCCGGATCGCCCCGAGGGCCGAAACCAGATGCAGCTCGAGCATTCCGAAATATTATAGATACGTCTTCACGCTGACTAAGCGCTGCGCACGGAAGGGACTAGAAGGATTTTTGTATAAATACGAGCGCTGAAGGCACGTACGATCTCTAACTAATAACTGTGAGTGGGCCGCTGAGCTGCGGACTGCCAAACACCGGAGCCCCCCGACATATTACAACAATATGAAAAAGGAGGGAGCGCAGTGAGAGCAAAAGATACTCCAAGGAACAGCGGTGTTGTTGTTGGGGGGTACCATAATGTCAGATGATCCATCAAGGATATTACCGAGTTTCAAACATGGCGGCGCGGGTGTATTCTCAGTGATTGTTCACGAAATGGGTAGTGGTGTCCCGAGAACCACAGTGGGGAGATATTGATGAAGTGAATAAATCCGCAGGGTTTACGGAATAATGATCATTACTTGGCAATCAACAGCCATGGAACGGCGGACCCTAGACAGTGGGGAACCCTTGAACCTTCAGTAGATCCAGACCCAAATTGTGAATCCATAGCCATGTGAGACGGACCTCAATCTAGCAACAAAAAGGGTGTGCTAGCGTGACGTGACTCGATACTCCCAGAATGTCGGTCTATTCTCATCTAGAAATTCCTTGATTCATTTGCTTCATCTGGGTGTCTGAGGTTCTGAGTAATATCCATAGGCATTCATTTTGTCATCCGCCGCCTTATTTCTCTCGTGAAGAGATCAACGGTCAGTTTCGCCACATACGCGGAGTTAGCCGAGCATGTCGTTCCGGATTTATTCCGTGCTTCTCGCGACTTAATTTGGCTCAAGATCCTAAGCGCGCGAATAGGCTTGACTCAACAGTTCTGGTGCCATTTGCGTTCATTCCAGCGCCGAGAGGTCGCAATATGGACAGGCGAATCGCTGCAGCATGTTGCTCTTTACCCGATCAGCAACTTAGCCGCACAGCACGCAACACTGACCGAATCCTGGAAGAATTCTGAGATTATGGTCATAAAAATGCCCGACGATGGACTGCGTGTAGTTGATGATCTGGAGATATCCATCACCAGGACATATATCCTAACACATGGCTCCATCACGAATACATCGTGGCGGAAGGTAAATCTCCCTCGAACAGTGCATGTGGGACCCGTGTCCACATGATATCACCTGTCTTCACGAGATCCAAATTCTGAGTTTCCAAGAGACCTCGTGTTGGATATGGCCTTCCACCCTTATGCGAGCAGTCAATGTTGGGCCAGAAAATATGCTAGGAGAAGGATCTACCTGGTCAAAATCGATGTTCACTTCTCCCTTCCCGGAGGCGCCTTCCATTGAATGGAAATCTTGCCTATTTACACTGGCAAATCCAGCGAAGTCGGATACTGACCCAAGAGGTTACTTTCTAGTATTAATGGTTTGTGTTTTCTGCGAGAATTTTTGTAGATGGGGTCGCCCGATTCTGGAGTGCCGTAGTAGGATCTGTCTCGATGTTAGAATGCTCGGTTTAGAATTTTCTGTGGAACTACACCTAAAAAGATGTTGCCAGACCTCTGTGGCTCCTCAAGGATCTTTGTGAGGCGTAGGGCATGGATCGACGATTGGCTGAAACAAGACAGTCCGTTTATTTATCCATGGCCTATTGAGTGATTTTAGGAGTTAGCAGGGAGGCGATATCCGTTCAATTTACGTACAGAGTGCGAACCCCCAAAACAGCACAACTCGGGGCTGGGCCATGAGTTCCCTAGGCTGCGTAGTTTGCATCTGAATCCATGAAGCCGTTGGGCATGGTTTTCCCGCAAGTGGACTTGGTGCGGGTGCTTTTGACCCTCTCATCAAGGAAGGGGGATGAGTTCCGTCAGCACCCCTACGGATATATACTGGGACTGCCCATGTTGAACGCACGGTTGGATGGGGGCATGAGAATATACGGGCATATTAGTATCCGGCGAAGAACTGTGTCTCATTGTCATCCGCGCGTTCAGCTTATAACTTCGTAGGGACGAGGCCTGATTTGTGCGAAGAGATGACAGAAAGGGTATTAGATATCGAAACGGCTGGGAGAGGAACGGTTCTGACATACTAGGAAGAGATGCCTAGGACGAAGACCAAAAAATCATCAAGTCGTCAAGGGATAGGGAGGAAAGACATGAGAAGAGCCTCTAGCTGTGCCTCCAATGCCGACGACGGTAAGAGAAAATTCGCAGGCTTTGAGGCTTCCTTGAGGAGGGCTAGAGTCCGTATCTACCCACAGGAGAGGTGAAGTTTTCCAATGGATACAGGGGCTCGACTTGGGGGAAAGAGTGAAAATGGTGTACTGAGCGCGAAAGCCCAACTAAATGAAATAATCACTCGAGGGTGGAGAGGGGGGTCTTCTCGAAGGGTAGGGCAACAGGGTTTGAGCCTCACACCAACCCCCAAGGGGGGATGGGAGAAGCTTCAGGCGGAGGATGGTTGGGAATAGCTTGCGCGGCGAGTGAGTGAGGTGGGTTTCATGTGCCATTTGAGTCCGACTAGGAGAGATTATCCGAACTCCACAAAATAAACACCACATCAACGGGGGTTCCCTCCCTTCTCAACTCCCTATAATGAATCCTCTACGTTTTTTCACTCCACCAAGATATCTAAGGATCTTTAAATTACATCAAAACCGAACAATGTCTCGTTTTTATTAAATAACGGGAACGATAATAAGTAAATTAAACCTCACCAGGTGTATAGCTATCTCCTATCACTAGCGACGTACCGCACCAAAAGGGAATCGATCTGCCATTTAGATAGCTTTTTCTGGTCAGAACATTCTGAGCGGGAGTTAGGGAAACGTTCGGATCAGGGTCAATCGCCACATGCATATAGGCCGTTGCGCGCTCCACATGATGTGATCAACGTCTACAATTATACGAGATGGGGCCATATTCGCGTAGCTCTTGGGAGAATCCGATGCTGCAAGCAGACGGAGCTTTCCAGCGAGTGAGCTGTCAGGGGCGAGTGATTTAATCAACCATCCTCTAGGATAAAAATGTGAGACTTCAGTAGATCAATTGGTAACTCTAGTCTCCCCGCTTGGGGAAGGTGAGAAAGCTCACTCGGCTGGATTGAAGCGCCTCAATTTCCATTCTAAGAAGAAAATTAGCGAGAAACCATGCCAGTGATAGCGCCGCTGTTTTTGAAACTCACCGTCATCCACTGGCGGAAGAAGGCTCGTCCCATCATCACTCTTCATTATATCTGGCTCACCCATGGGCTGCCAGCTTGATGCACTTTGAATACCTCTTTGGATGCTCTCGCAAACAAAGCGCTCTGCACTGTCGCACTGTTCCCTCACCATATTTCTCACTAACTCCGTCTCCAAATATACGAGTTCGGAATGGATTACGCCTCTCCAGCATCGTTACCTTTACGATTCTTGTTCGTTGCAGACGGTGCTCTAACAGCCGAGCTAGCGTCTAGGCCCCATCTCTGAGTCATATCCCCCAGTCTCCCTCCACAAGATCACTTTTCCGACAGGTCAGTTCGGACGGATGTAGCACTTAGGATCTCCATGTGGAGCTGTCTACACTGTCCCTCTTAATGTTCACGTCGATCAATCGTTCGGACTTCTTTCCGAGCAGTGCAGGCGGTAGCGTCAAACAATCCGTAAGCTTGTAGCCCTCCCCCCCCAAATTTGTTGAATTCAGGGACAAATATAGTGCACTGAAACCAAAGTCAGACACTCAGCGACGGAAATGATGAACTGCCTGCTACCTCAATGGGTTCCCTCTGTCGTAGATAGGGTTGATGCTCTGAAAGCTCGGCCGATTCATTCTCCTCAACGCCAAACCAGCCTGATACCAGTGGGTACGCTCCAAGTATTGCTTCCGGCAACGCAGAAAGGTTGGGGAGGAACAGGGAGGGGCCTCGCTACGTCTAGCAACTCTCAGACTATTTCCTGTGCTGTTGTGCCATAGGAATGAACGGGGACAAATTGGAGATCGGGTTTCACACCAGCGACTGTAACGTACTATCAGTTTCCAATCGAAGGGTCGGCATTTTTGTCAGACCTTCCCACAACACCCTCTACGATAGAGTAGTGGTTCCTCCAGACATGCTAAGATCAAATGTTGATATGGATGGACCGCGAGAATCTTGACCAAAGTATTTGTGTTTGAATGGATTTGCGCCACTTGGAAAGTGACTTTCCCTGCACCAGGGAATTGGATATCATACACTAAGCACAGATATACGACGGTGAGAATGAACGAAGGGAAGGAAGCAAGGTACAGGGATGTAGAATTTCCGGTTTACCACGATAGGAGGCTTTTGTTTTTGGAAAAACTCTGTGCGCATGACTAAGGGTCGGTGGGAAGGCAGGAAAATCACTCCAGCTAACTGGTTCAGGACTAGGGTTGGAGTAAACCGAATAAGACATGCATGGTAGTTGGATCTCTCGCTTGCACAGAGACTCAATTGGTAACGAGCCACGTAATGGCGCTGCCGAGTAGAAAATCCGAACGCTGAGCGAACAGCAATCTATGAAATCATTGAAACCACTTTCCATCGCAATTGAGATCTGTAGCCCGAGTGCTGAATTGCTCTCAAACCATTATCAAATGGACATCTTCAACATTATCTCTGACCTTATCGTGTCGGGTGGCATATATTCGGGGACCATGCATGCAACTTGCCGCGTTGTCTGAGCCTGAACGGAGATCAGCAGCGGGAAACTTCCGTCATATGAGAGTTCTTGAGAATTGAAGGCCGCGCGCTGCCCAAATATAATAGTTGTCATACGTCGCAGAGCGGGTGAATCCATAGAACACGTTCTGAGCTCAGCACTGGTTCGGTCCGGAATCAAACAATATCATGTGCTATGACTATAAGAGCATTCATGTTGACAGATCCTAGTGTACATAAACATATCGCCATCGATCCCTTCGCATGCCGGTCAATTTAGTCCATAGCACGTCAAATCGTATGGTACTCCCCACAGTGACAATACCCGAGTATGTGAGTTATCAGGCCAGTTGCTTCTCCAGGATCCAGTGGGTAGGCATGCCCATCGACAAGCTCTAGTTCGGGTATTTGAAGATTTTGAATCGGGTCCAGAGTCCGTTCCTGTGTCACAGGCGTGGTTGCATCCTTGGTATCTTCGTCGTCATCTTCCATGAGGTTGGCAGCAGTGGGAATAGATGCTGAAGCGAGCGTTTCAGCGGCGGGACTAGCCCTGGATTCAACATGTTTCCCAATTGGGGGTGCTGATGGGCTTCGCAATGCGGAAGATGGTTTCAATGATTCCAGAAAAGCGCTAGTAACGGGCAAGTCGGCTGGAACATGATGTCGTCAAATCATGTACAACTCGAGCGATTCAGGGCCGCTCCTCACCAATGCCGACCCGGGACTCTCGAGAATCTATCGCGCTTGTTATCTCGCGCAGAGCCTTCTTTGCAGCTTTGGAATTCTATCACATGCGCAGCGATCAACTCAGCGACGGATTGCAATGAATATAAACCTTACCTCTTCTTCTGTAGATATAGATCTTCCTTGTTTAGACAGACACCGCAGGCGATAGTATGTGCATTCATCGCACGATTCAGTATCTGATGGTTCATTGCATCCCTGTCAAAGTGAAGCATCATGAATATTTCCTTGTACCGGAAAAAGTGTTAATTAATTTACCTTACGACGAAGGCGGCATATCAAACACGAATTGGTACTACGAGAACGAGGGCTAGCCGTGCTGGAAGTGGACGCCATACTTCTTCGCAGCGGGAGGGGTGACGTGAGAGCTGCAATAACACCTAGCTTTATACTTGAACGGACAGTAGTACTACTAATGTTCGCGCGGGCAACGCGTGCATAACCGAACCCTTGCCTGCGTTTCATACCTGTGCATGATAGAGGCGAACTTCCCCATTCATTAGAGCTCACACTAAGATAGTACCATACATGTCATAAGCTGTGTAATGGCAGAAGAGCGCAAAAGAGGCAAGATGCACTGCTTCCGCGATTGATTGGGACACTGGATGAAACAAGTCGGCGGGAAGGAGCCTGAGGGGATCTCTCAGAATTCTACCACAGAATTTTACTGTATTTGGTGAAACTATCTCTGGGTGCTTCGAAACTCCGGACACTTGCGCCTGGAGTACATACGATTATGTCTCGATGACTGTGAGATGAACGTTGATATCTCTGGCACTCCGAGATAAGAGCATTGAACAAGCGCAATTGCGCAATTTGCATCTGTGGCCACCCACACACACATTGAACATGTGTCGGATGCAAGTTCGGTAGACTCAACTTTGGACACGGAGAGTGGAGCTTCCGATTACTCATGTTATTGACCACGAGGTCGAAATACAGTGCAAGAGGTGCATGAGGCTTGATCACTCTACGCCCACCAGTAACCCTAGCTTGAAATCAGGTCTAGATTCGTGGGATCTCCGTGATGATAGGCTCATGAGCGACGAGCAATGATGGGGGCCTGAGAGCTGCCGAATTGGGGTGTTATCTGCATGTCCAAAAAGCCGACTTCAGTGGTAAATGAATAAGCTCGGTCTTGACGTGGAGCGAATATTATCGCAATCCTTCAAGTGTTGTCTGTATGTTTCCCGAGATGCCCCGAGCCTGCGAGAGGTTAGTGCGCGCGAATGGCAAGGCCATACAACTTCTAAAATACCAAATTCGGCAGGAAAGCTTTTAGTCCGTGGAGTGGATGATCCACGAAGAAAGCGGATCAAATACACTTAGGATCTTTACTTCCAATTAACTACCACATGTGATTCGTGATGTGTAAATCCTAGCTTGGTTTCACTTCTATTTTAACTAGGCCCTTATGGAGTCCCTAATGTTGACACCCGCATTCTATCCGCCTGACTTACACCAGCTGCTCGTGGTCTTGCAAGTCAATGTGATCAGCACTTTGCGCCACACGCTCACACTCAATGGGCACACGAGGATCAGGTTGTTCTGGCGATATGACAGTTAACAAATAGTCTCACCTCATCAGACTGAATTGATTATGTAAGTAGTGAATTAGATGGTAGCCTGGCACCCAAGTAGGCAGAGCAGACCTTGGGGGAACCGGAGGAGCTGTAGGCCAGAAAGTTCAAGAAAAGAATATAGCATCCTCATCGATGGCGTTTGACTAGGGAATTTACGAAACATAAAAGAGTGCAGTTAACTTTTTGGGTAGGTATACATGTATGGTACTCACACATGGACCCGTGATTGTGCAATGAGTCTGGGATGCGAACTTCCATGTTCCTAGACGTGTGATCCGCGCGCCCTTACATGTTTTTTTACGGCTCTCACCGCCCGTCTCAAACTAGGGCACTCCGAGAGACCGCTTTCTGGAATCCTTTACGTTTGATCGATGAGGACGCCACCCGGAGTTGTATGACCCCCTGCTCTATCAGTTGTAATGTCGATATGAGGAAAACCCCAGGCATGTTATTCTTGTGATAGAAGTATGAGACACGCTATCAAAACAGGAGAATTGATGTTGGATCGAGAGAAGGATGGGATGGTCGTGGGGAGGCATGGCATGACCCGCCTATCCAGGGTACGTCAAGCGACGGAGACTGCAGAGCATTGAAATGGACCGCAGGTCACACTCGAGGCTAGCTCAGTTTCAGTGAGCCTGTGTAATTGGATCGGTGAACCTTGGAGTGAGAACAGATGGTGAACGAAAGGACTGTCACCGCATGACCATCAAACGCTGGTCCACAGGGGGTTTGTCAGTATGCTCTGGTGGCCAGCCTACAACCTAACGTTCTCAGAGTGCTAACGCTAGTGTTTTGCAAGGGGTAGAGATGGGCGCAAAGCATTTATTCTTTCAGGAGATCACCCTTTGATAATATTGTCGCCGCGTGAATTTGGGAAGAATCAGATGAACTGCACTCAGGTGCTGCGGTAGAGTTGGCCTGCTCACCATGTATGGCAGTATAATCTGTGTCATTATAGCTCATCTAGAGTTGGGCTGCATTTCTTCCATTGAATTCGGATAGGGGGAGGAGCAAGCCTGAGCATTGCAAGCATGATGTTATTAGTACGTGCTCACCTGTACTATCTTGGCGTCTGAACAGAGGGTAGATCCACATAATAGGCAAAGAGAAATGACGTGGGAAAGGGAAGTCTTCATATGTGACATGTAGGCACGGCGGAAGAGGGATAGGCACGTAGGGATAGAGAAAGCGACAGGAACGATATGTTCGAATCATTCTTCCTCATTCCTATGAACAACGGAGTGACCTGGGAAACGGTAGCCGGAGAGCACGACGTGTCCAGGAGCAGATTCTGCATCGTGGACAGCTTGGCTCCAAGAAGGGAAGACAGAGTAGCCAGGGGATAAGTTGAACTGGACTCACCATGCAACTCAGCAGTAGGTTCCTTTTAAGAAATATTGCCACTACATCCCCACGACCTGTGGCATCCTTACTAATAAGAACCAGCGGCCGCAGGGAGCAAGTCCGCACCTAATGGATGAGTATGCCAGTTTTCTAGGCGCAGCTGAGTCTTCCGGCCGTTGATACCTGGGAAGGTTGAATCGAAAAGATGATCCTGGATGAGTCCCATGCACGGCGG